>Ga0123356_10003745_pt1 | contig 15848 bp, 12 predicted proteins | sample TergutEmb28metaG_2_FD_92546 | JGI IMG/M metagenome (GOLD analysis project Ga0123356, IMG submission 92546) | Embiratermes neotenicus P3 segment gut microbial communities from Petit-Saut dam, French Guiana - Emb289 P3 | ecosystem: Host-associated > Arthropoda: Insects > Digestive system > Gut ... | reverse complement strand
TCAAAGTTACCTGTCTCTGATTGTGTGATCTGAAGATTGGCATAAGATGCTAATTTATCATGGAAACCTTGCATACGATAGATCTGCGGGCCTGAGCCGACTGTGCCCTGAAGCTCAACGATGTTGATGTTGTCGCCGAGACGTCCTTCGTGCTCAAGATATGCAAGCAGCCATTCCGCCGCTGCTACGCCTTCTTCTTCGAAGTTGTTTGTGATCCAGGAGAGATAGAAGTCTTCCTGATTTGGCATGTTGATGGTTCTGTCGATCATGACCATGGGAATACCTGCGTCTTTAACTTCCTTAAGAACAGCATCCCAGCCTGTTTCAACGATAGGGCCAAACACGATGTAGTCTACGCCCTGGGTGATGAAGTCACGAAGTGCTCTGATCTGGTTTTCCTGCTGCTGATTCGCGTCGTCAAAGAGGCACTCCCAGCCTGCGCCCTGGATAGCGTTACGTACAGACTCTGTGTTACCTACGCGCCAGTCGGACTCTGAGCCGATTTGTGAGAAACCTACTCTGAGCGGCTTGTCGGGATCATCTCCGCCGCCGCCGCATGCGACTACTCCGAGTGAAAGTGCAAGTACTATCAGAATTGCTAATGCTTTTTTCATTTTTTTCCTCCTAAAATTTATGGCATTTCTTTACTACCTATAATATTATACAAAATGGCAGAGTGGAATAATATAGGAAATCTTATTAATAAAGTCAGAATTTTTACGATTTTACCGGGATTTTACTTGTTTCTGAACTCCTTTGGTGTTTTTCCTGTATGCTTTTTAAATACATAACTGAAATAGTGTGTGTCGCTGTACCCTACCTCATAACCAATATCGGACGTTCTCATCTGTGTGGTTTTCAACAGGACCTTTGCCTGCTCAAGCCTGACTCTGGTTATATAACTTATGAATGTCTCTCCTGTTTCCTGACTGAATACCGTGCTGAAATGATTTGGGGATATATTGACTTCTTTCGCAACCGAATGAAGTGATATATCCTTATCTGAGTAGTGATTCTTTATATATTCCTGCGCTTTTTTAATGATCTCGCTATATTTTGAACCGGTCTTTGCGTCGCGGAAGCAAACGACTCTGTCAAGCACTGAAGTCAGAAGGGTTTTGATTTCCCCGATTCCGGAATTGCCGTGCAAGAGGTTACCTGCGTCGGCGAACTCGGACAATTCTGTTTTTGCGTCGCCGCCAAACTCTTCAATTATCTGAGACGAACTCAGCAGGATATCCATAAATATGTAGTAGACAAAAAAGAACGACGCTATTGAAGTGCTGTCAAAGCTTTCCAGATAGTCTTCGACAAATCTTGGAATGTCCGCTTTTGACGCATATCGCAGCTTATCGATCATCGGAAGCTTGTTTATACTGGCGAACGGTATACTGCCGCTTGCGCTGATATCCTGCATGCTTGCGATCAGCTTCTCGACATTACCTCTTCTTTCCTTGTCGATCCTGTCCGCGATCTCGTTAAGGGTTTCCATAAGGGTGCCGGACGTCACCGGTTTTAATAAATAATCCTCTACACCTATTGCGATCGCCTGCTTTGCGTACTCAAACTCATCGTGCCCGCTCAGTATGACGATTTTTACCCAGGGCATTGTCTTCTTTACCTGCCTTGCAAGCTCGATACCGTCCATAAACGGCATTCTTACGTCGGTTATGAGTATGTCGGGCATGATTTCCTGCATGAGAGATAATGCCATTTCACCGTCCGGTGCTTCTCCTGCCAGAGTGAAATGCGTGTTGTCCCAGTCTATGCTTTCCCTGATTCCCGCCCGCATCGACGCTTCGTCATCAACAAAAAAGACTTTATACATTATCCCCCTCCGGCTCCAGTGAGAAACTGACCTCGGTACCTTTTTTGTACTCGGATTTTATTTCGATGCCCTCTTCTAAACCATAGTACAGTTTTAATCTTCTGTTTACGTTAAACAACCCGTAACCTTTCTCTCCGGTGCCATGGTTTATTTCGTGCTTTAATTCTTCAAGGACCTTCGGCTTTATTCCGATACCGTTGTCGGTAACCGAGAATCTCAGCTTTTCACCGGTTTTTTTGATGCTGACGGTTATCTTGCCTCTTTCCCTTGTGTTTTTTATACCGTGATATAACGCATTTTCAACCAGAGGCTGAAGCAGCAGTTTTAGTATTTTTTTATTTTCGATCTCCTTGTCTATGATGATCTCATACGATAAAACATCACTGTAACGAAGCTGTTGTATGACCAGGTAATTTCTAACGTGTTCTATCTCATCGTGGATCGGTATAAAGTCGATACCGTGGCTTAATGATATCCTGAAAAATGTGGAGAGCGATGCGACAAGGGTGATGACATCATCCATATTATCCGCTTCGGCAGCCCAAATTATCGCGTCAAGTGTGTTGTACAGGAAATGCGGCGTGATTTGGGCTTGCAGTATCTTATGCTCCATGATCTGCAGCTGCTTCTGTTCTTCGATGCTTTTTTCCATAAGGCTTCTGGATATAAACCAAACGGCGATACCGCCAAAGATTATCACAACCAGAGTCAGCGATATGTTGAATATAAAACTCAGATTGCTCTGCCGCGCCATTGCCTGATTGAGCACCGCCGCTTCTTCGACCTGCTTGGATGAAAACTCCTGGAGCAGGTCGTTTATACCTGCTACGCATGTCCTTATTTCCTCGAGGAGTTTTTCATTTTCTTCAACAGGGTATCTCTCGTCTATTTGAGTCTTTAGCCTTGCCAGATAACTCTCGAGTATTGAAAGCGCTCTCAGGGATATCTCCATTGTTCCCCTGTTGTCGATCGAATCGGTGTTGTTTCTTATCTCTATCATTCTCGATCTGATGTTTGATATCCTGTGCATGATTCCGCTGGCGTCGAATCCTTCTTTTCCTGCAACGATGTTCCAGACGACAGGCTCTATTCTGTCTCCGACGTCCAGATTAAGCTGGTTTGCATATATGATATTATCGATCAGGTCGCTATATGCCCGCGCTTGCTGATATGAGGTATAGCTTTGTACTACGACAGGCGTGAGCAGAAGCACAAACATCAGTACAAACAGTATGATGATTTTGCCTATGTTGCTGTTCTTTATATCTAAAATTCTGCTTATCTGTTTTTTCGTAGCGGTCACCCTGTCTTCTGATAGATATCGGTCATTGATGGTGTTAAAGGTTATGGTCTGTATGTAGGTCTTATCGGTAATGTGCTGAAGTCGTCCTGATCCGTGAAAATCCTTGTTTCGGTGTATGTGTATTCGGGATAGGGACCGCCGCTTACGATTTTACGAACCAACTCCATCAGATAATCGCCGACGTAAGGACTGCATTCCACAAGGCAGTTGATTTTTCCCTGTGTCAGAGCTTCCAGCCCGGAGGGTTGTGCGTCTACCGAAACTATGATGATGTCCACTCCCGGCACTATCCCGTGTTCTTCCAGTATCTCGATCGCGCCTAATGCCATGTCGTCATTGTGCGCGTACAGGATATCAATATCCGGTGTGTTCTGCAGTATTAATTCCATGCACTCCTTGCCTTTTGAGCGCATAAAATCCCCTGAAATCGAGGTTACTATCTCAAATTTCGGATTTTCTTCAAAAACCTCACGAAGCCCTTCATATCTGCCGATCGCCGGAGATGAGTTCAGTGTTCCGCTGATTTCAGCGACTCTGACCGGTCCCTCAACATCTTCAAACCTTTCTACCATCCACTGCCCCGCGTAAACACCTTCTCTGTGAAAATTTGACCCGATAAACGCGCTGTACAGTTCGTCATTATCAGTTTCGATTTCCCGGTCAACTACTATTACAGGTATACCCGATGCTTTAGCCTCTTCGAGGACATAGTCCCAACCTTCCTCAACAATGGGGCAAAAGGCGATGACATCCACCCCTTTGAGAATGAATGACCTTATCGCCTTGATCTGATTGAACTGCTGCTGCTGCGCGTTATCGAACATCAGTTGGATATCCGCCTGCTCAGCCGCGCGTCTTATATCGTTTGTGGACGCTGTTCTCCATTCGCTTTCATCACCCAACTGTGAAAACCCCAGAATGACTCTTTCGTGGATTTCTGTCTCATCTACAGTTTCGCTGCAGCCGTTTAAAATGGGGATCATCAGGCAAATGACAAGCACTGCGCAGAGGGTTTTATAAAGAGGAACACTAAACTTGATCATATTACCTCCTTTTTTTGCTGCCGGGTTATTTAAAAAGTATCAACGCTATCATTTCAAGCGGTGTGTCTCCAATGTTTTTTGCCGAGTGTCCTTCACCGCTTGGTGTCCACACACTGTCACCTGAGCCGAGAACAGCCATCTCGCCATTATCCGACACTTCAGCTTTACCGCTGAGGATGTAATAAGATTCCATCTCGCCCTCATGCACATGGTAACCTATTGAGCATCCGGGTTCTATGGTCAGCCTCGCGTACAGACGCCCCTTTTCATACAATTCGGCAGGCGTCAGCAGATTCTCAACAGTTATGGTACCGTCACCGCCGCGCATATTTTCGACCTGCTGTACCGGATAGTCTGCTTTTCTTTTTATCATTTGATAATATCCTCCTATAGTTTTTACTGCTTAATTACTATACCATTATATTATTGAAGTTGCGCTAAAAATTTCTCTGCCCAGAGTTTTAAATCGTCTTTCAGCTCCTGTGGCTCAAGTACTTCACAAAGCTCACCGAACTGAAACAGCCATCCGTAGAATATAGGGGAAAGAGAGACACGTACTATAGTAGTAAAATGACTTTCGCCGGCGGGGACCATGATTATATCTTTTCCAAAACGATCAATAACGGCTCCGGTGAGCTTATTTCTCACCTTCAGTTTGACATCGACCTCCTCGCCGCTGAACATGCCGAATACTTTTTTTGAATAATCCGCAAGCTTAAAACCGGCGGATTCTGCGCTGCGGCGTTCGTCAAGTATCTTCACTCCGCTCATTCTGTCTACTCTGAAATGCGTAAAACCTTCCCGTTCATCGGAGCAGGCTATAAGATAATAGTGCTCTTCGTTCCATGTAAGAGCCGCGGGACTGACAATATAAAGCGCTCCGTCCCTGCGGAAAACCCTGTCCTTCTGTACATTGTAGTCGAAGTATTTAAAGCTGATCTTTTTACCCTCGGTTATTGCTTCGTGTAAAGCGTCTACGCTGTAATAGATGCTTTCATTCATGCTTTTTATACGATTTTGCATATAGACCTGGCGCCGCAGCTTTCCTGCGTCGTGTTTACTGACGAGGCTTTCAAGCTTTGTTATCAGCTTTAAGGATTTTCTTTCTGTAATAAACTTGGAAGACTGTACCGCGTCCGCCAGGAGCTTCAACTCCGGCAGCTCGAAATCCCGTCCTGCAACGTAATAGCCGAATGACTTTCTTTTTTCCATGACGATATCAAGCCCGAACAGCTTAAGCGCTTCTATGTCGTCGTATATAGTCTTGCGTTCAGCGCTTACGTCCAGTTTGGCAAGCTTGCTGATAAGCTCGTTAACTGTCAGCATATGCGATTCGTCGGTCTCCGTGAGCAGGATCCGCATAAGGTACAGGATTTTCATTTTTTGGTTTGTTGATTTTGGCACAATAACACCTTATTGCAAATGTAAATTGAATCTGATATGATAGGCTCTCAGCCGGTTCGGGATATTTGTGTTTGGTGTCACAATATATAAATACCGGCATTACGGGAGGGGATAGATATGGACGAAGTATATGTAGTCTTAACAGGCAAAGAGGTCGATGGAGTCTATAAATCGATGTCCGGAGCGAACGGCAGGATCTCCGAATTGTGCAGATTCAGCTTTGAGGATGTTTTATATGACATGGAAGGGCTTGCATATTGTGAGACCAGTCATGTTGTAAAGTGCAGTGTTATTTAAGCTGCTCAGTTGTCATCCAGGCAGTGCCGCAGGATATCTATGATTTTATCCGGTTCCCCGGGTTCCAGACATTGGGGATTAAGAACGATCTCGTCATCATTAAGGTCGGCATAGACAGGAATCGGCGCATTCAATAACTTGTCACGCAGTTCAACCGCTGATATTTTCAGCGGTTTGACATATGCCCTGAGAATGACTGTAGGTTGTACACCCGGTTCGGTCGGAAAACCGGTGCGTACTTGCACATCATTACGATCACTGACAGACGTGCAGATGCGATTGGTCATGTCCTCCCATACTTTCATCTGCAGCCGGTAGTCTCTGCTTGTGAATAGTTCAATCGCGGCAACCAACCCTGCTATTGTTTCCTTTGATATTTTCATTGAACGGCCTATGCTGTAATTGGGGCAGCAATTTTTATGGCAGGCTTCAATGAGTTCTTTTTTCCCGACGATTATTCCCGACGCCTGCGGACCGCGTATCTCCTTGCCTCCGCTGAAAACAACAAGGTCTGCGCCTATATCAAGATAGTTCCTGATATTTTCCGCCGGCGGCAGCTCTGCAGCCGCATCCACAAGAATCGGCACTCCGTGCTCTCTTAATATGGGGGCAAGCTCTGGCAGCGGTACCGAACCGCGTACGCGCTCATTCTCGGCAACGTATACAAAAAGCGCGGTTCTGTCATTGATCTCCGCTTTTAAAAGATCCGGCGCGGCGAAGGATGTTGTCCCAACCTCACGAATCACTGCGCCGGACAAGCGCAGCGCCTGATCGTAGAGTATCCTGTGTGCCTTTAGCAAAAGGACCTCGTTTGGCATATCTGCTGTATCCGGCAGACGCAGTACCTTCGCCCGCTCGCCGCGTGTCATGCATGCAGCGCTCGAAATGGCAAGTCCGGCAGCCGCTCCGCACGTAATACAACAGGCTTCCACACCAAGCAACCCGGCGACATACTCGCCGGCTTTTCTGTGGAAATCATGCATGGGAATAAATGACCCCGCGGCATCCGCCATCGCTTTGATCACTTCGGGCGGAAGGCGTGAACCACCCAGTTTGGTTACAGTACCCCGGGCATTAATGCCGGTCTTTATACCTAATTTTCCGTAAATGTCCATAAGCAACAGCTCCTGATATGAAAATACCGTTTTTATTTATTCAAGTATTGGCTTAAGTATACCATGAATACATTACAGTTGCATTGCATTTTTCATTTTCCATTGACTATGGGCAAGTATCTTATTATACTGGTCGCGGTCAATGAGTATTTTTTCTCGAAAGGGGATGTGATTATGTCGGTATATAAGGTGATTTTTACGTAACCGAATACAGGTGGCGCAAAGGTAGTGTTCAACTGCGGGTCAACTGTCCCGTTGTGCTTTGTGCCGCATCACAGCACCTCTCGTGAATATCTGCTGATTTAGTTTCCGCGATGCAGCAGCCACCGATCAAGGCTGCTTGTACCGCGGTATTTTTGCGCCCGAAACAAATAACGGAGGATTTAATGATCGATCTAAAAAACTATGGTTATACTGAAACAGAAGCTCACGAAGATGGTTTGGAACCCGCTCGTATCACTGCGGTCCACAGAGAGCGGTATGAGTTGATATGCCGTCAGGGAGCAATTTTTGGAAAATTAAAAACCAGTGAATATTACAATAGGGAACCGCAGCCGTTCCCGACAGTCGGTGATTTTGTGCTGATCAGGGAAACACCCGGCGGCGACAGTTTGATATTAAAAACTTTACCCCGCGGGAGCTACTTTTCACGTCTTGAACCTGATGGCTCTGATATTGGAGGGTATCGTGAGCAAGCTGTCGCAGCTAACTTCGATACAGTTTTTATAATGCAATCACTGAATAAAAATTTCAACCTGCGTCGTTTGGAAAGATACCTGATCCTGACATGGCAAAGCGGCGCTACTCCGGTTATAGTACTTACCAAGGTTGACCTCATTGAAGATCCGCTGCCGCAGATAAAAGAAGTTGAGTCGATAAGTGCGGGAGTTGATATTCTGGCTGTCAGCGCGGTGACCGGAGCCGGGATCAACAAGCTGGGCAAATATCTTCAACCCGGTAAAACCTGCGTGTTTCTAGGTTCATCCGGAGTAGGCAAATCCAGCTTGCTCAACGCTCTTATGGGCGAGGACGTAATGGTAGTCAAAGCTATAAGAGAGGATGACGCGCAGGGGAGGCACACGACTACCCACCGGCAATTGTTCACACTGCCGGGCGGCACTCATATAATCGATACACCCGGAATGCGTGAGTTGGGGATGTGGGAGCGGGATGAAAGTATCCAAGCATCTGTCTCCGGTGTTTTTTCCGACGTTGAAGCATTTCTCGGAACCTGTAAGTTCTCCGACTGCCGGCACCTGAGCGAACCCGGATGCGCTATACGGACTGCGATCGAACGCGGTGAGCTTGGACAGGAACGCTGGGACAGTTATCAAAAGCTGGCGCGTGAAGCACTGTATGCCGAAAATAAACTTGCGTCATTGCGTGAAAAGTCCTCCCGTAACAAAGATATCGCGATGTGGTCAAAACAAAGGAAAAAGAAGATATGGTAATAAAGATCAGATTGTAAATATATCGCAAAGTACAGTTTGCCGGAGTCATGATGTGGCTCCGGCGTTTTTTATATACTAATTATAACAAACATTCAACAGCTTTAACTTTTTTACAAGTCATGCTAAAGCTTGAAGCATTAGAATTGTGTAAATACTTCATCTGCCCTTACATGCTTATGGGCATATAACCTTTGTCTTTACTTGGTTTTTATTCTGCTCTGTGTTATTTCATCAAAAAAAACAAGAAATTTCAAAAATAGGGGTTGACTTTAAAGTTCCTGAAAGGCTCATACTGAGCGCACGTTTATACGTGAATAATACATCAAGTTCGGAGGTGGTGTAATGGACAAGGAAATTTGGCTCCTGTGCCCTTTTTGCAGGAGCAGGACAAGAACACGCATACGATCGGATACAGTACTTGAGAACTTTCCTCTTTTCTGCCCGAAATGCAGACACGAAATTCTGGTCAATGTCCAAAAAATGAATATGTCGATTATATCAGAGCCAGACGCAAAGACGCGGAGCCAGCCTATGCAGAGCCGATAACTTGCGGGTCCACCTGAGTTACCGGTTCTTATTTAACAAACAAGGAGGAATCAACATGAACACTAAAAATCAGGCAAATGTGATCTATGAGATGAAAGAAACCCTCATGGAGAATATGAGAAAGCAGCTTAAAGAAGAGCTGAGAAACGAACTTCTGGGAGAAGAACCCAAAAAGCATCAGATGATAGTTTTTGAGTCAGACGGAGTTAAACTGAATGTGGTTGTAGACAGAATCGTTTCTGTTGAGTATGTAACTCAGCCTGATCCGGGAGCGATAAGCGAAGCTGATGATACTAAAACCCCGAAGCACATCAAGCGGTTAAGTAAACAGGATAAACAGGACAGCCCTTTGTTTATTATCAAACCCGAGAGCTTACTTGTGGATAAGTCCGCAGTATAGACATGTAATGTTACTAAGGAGATTTTTATGAAAAATTTAAAAGTATCGGCAAAATTGTTTGTCAGTTTTATAATCGTGATCGCGCTCAGTATTACAGTCGGTGTATTGGGTATAATTGGGACAGGACAAATCAACACCGCTATGGATGATTTGTATTTTAATCAGACGCTGCCGATGGAATATGCCGCCAACGCTGTAGAGTATGTACAACGCCTTCGTGTCCAGATGCGTAATGTCGTTATCTACGCCGGTGACACTGAACGAATGGATAAAATCAAATCCGATATACTGGAAAGGGAAGAAACGCTTTTGAAGTATATGGATGATTTTGAACAAACAATCAGTGAAGATGAGACAGAAGTACGCGTTTTGTATGATGAAGCTATATATTTACTTAATCACGATTTTATCCCTGCGTTAAAAGACCTCATTACCCTTGCCGAAAATGATGCGAGTCAGGCTGAACTAATAACTGCTCTGGAGGAAACAGGCGGAGCGGCGGATAAAGTGAGAGAAAATATACTTCAATGCATGAATCTGGCGATAGCCACTGCCGAGCTGGCAAATAAAGCCAGCGATAGTTTATACTATCTCGTTTTAACCCTTATAATCGTAGCTTTGGGAGTAGCAATCATCGTTTCTGTCGTACTTGCTGCGTATGTCTCGGGAATCATCAGCAAGCCTTTGATCGTGCTCTCAACATTTATGAAGAGGGCAGGTTCTACAGGCGACATCCTGATCCACCCCGACGAAGCGGACGCTATTGAGAAATATTCTTTGATAAAAGACGAGATCGGTCAAACGATCGCTGATTCCGCAGCATTTATAAAGCGTGTTAATATCATCGCCGAGGAGTTGGAAACAGTCGCGGAGGGTGACTTATCCAGAGAGTTCACAGCACTGTCCGAGGATGACATCATGGGTAATTCTCTAAGCAACATGGTTCATAACCTTAATGATATGTTCCGCGAAATCTACACATCAACCTCACAGGTTTCAACCGGAAGCTCACAGGTTGCAGACGGAGCACAAGCGCTGGCACAGGGTTCTACAGAACAGGCTGCCTCTATCGAGGAACTTTCCGCCGCGATTTCGGATATCGCGCATAAAACCAAAGATAATGCAAGTAAAGCCGCCGACGCATCAAATCTTGCGCATACGATAAAAAGCAATGCCGAAAAGGGCAGTCACCAGATGGATGAGATGATGAGCGCCGTTAAGGAGATCAATGAAGCCAGCCATAACATCAACAATGTTATCAAGGTGATAGACGATATCGCGTTCCAGACAAACATACTCGCGCTAAACGCTGCTGTCGAAGCGGCACGCGCGGGAGAACACGGAAAAGGATTTGCCGTGGTTGCCGAGGAAGTGCGGAATCTGGCAGCCAAGAGCGCAGAAGCTGCAAAAAACACTGAAGCTATGATCCAAAATTCAATGGAAAAAGCGGAGTTTGGCGCACGTATCGCTGATGAGACTGCCGCAAGCCTTGACGAGATCGTAACAGGTATAAATGAGTCGAGCCGTATTGTTGAGGAAATCGCAGAATCTTCGGAAGAACAATCACTCAGCATAGTATCAATAAATACCGGTATAGATCAGGTGGCGCAGGTTGTACAACAGAATTCAGCAACTGCCGAAGAGAGCGCGGCTGCTTCAGAAGAGATGAGCGGGCAGTCTATCGTACTGCAACAACTGATCTCCCAGTTTAAGCTCAATGACACATACTCAGATTATAACGTGGATCTATCGCAATTAGCTCCTGTCAAAAAGCACCTCGCCCTGCCGGAAAAATTCTCAGCCTAAGCGAAGCAGCTTATCAATAATCAGAATGGCTTCTTCATATTCACCGGACATCTTGAATTTAATAATACTATCGATTTTATCACCAATGCCGGGTGCGCCGGCGATATGTTGCAGATTTTTCGTGATTGTATTTATAACAGGTGTGTTAAAATCGTTAAAAGCCGCTTTCAACATGATAAGTTCGTCTTTTACAGCATCTATATTAATAAGCGTGTAGTCGGTCGCCTCATTTTTCGGTAACGACGACAGCGCTTTTTTTATATTTTCAAGCAGGGCTTCAAAATTCCTGCTGAATGAATCGGCATTCGCGTGTATAAATCCGGTATCCCCGCGTAAGCCTGCCATTTCCAGTGTTTCGGCGGAAGCGGATATAGCGTCCGCTCCAATACTCGCGGAAGCGCTCTTTAAAGCGTGAACATGGGTGGTAAATAAATCAAACCTCCCATCGTCAAGGCAAACTTTGATCTTTTCAAGCACATTATTTCCGTCACTAAGGTATGCGGAAAGGATTTTTATGTAACCATCTATCGTACCTCCGGTCATAACAATGCCTTTACCCACGTCGATCCCGGCTATGTTTATATCCGCTTCGCCTGTTGACGGCGGGGAAAATTCACCGGTGAACTCATGTTGTTTTTCCTTGGGTATCCATTTATTTAATATGGTATTGAGTTTAGTTATGTCGATGGGTTTAGAAAGAAAATCATTAAATCCGTTTTCCATAAACATTTCTTTTGTACCGGTCACAGCGTTTGCGGTCAGCGCGATAATAGGCACCTGCTTATAATATGGATCCGGCATCTTTCGGATCAACGCTGTGACCTCCATACCGTCCATTTCCGGCATCATGTGATCCATAAACACAATGTCATAACGGACGGATTTTATCGCCTCGACCGCCTCAGCGCCGCAGGAACATAAGTCAATTTTCATGTTGTAGGGTTGCATTAGCCCCTTCGCAACAATCAAGTTTGTGTCGATATCATCAACCACCAGCACTTTTGCATCCGGAGCCGAAAACTCAGCTTCGAATTTTTTTATAAATGTCTGTGTATAGTTGTCGGGAACGCCGTTTAAGATATTAGCCAAGGGAATGGAAAATATGGGAGTTATAAGCACGCTTATGTTTTTTGCGGGTACTACCTCACCAAACTCCGCGATAAGCACAGTCATGGCATCGGTTTTTATTTTCCCGTAAATAGATTTAACACTGTCATGCAAAACGGCCGCCAGGAAAATAAAGGAGTAGCTTCCGCTTATCAGTTCGTCGTGAAATTCGGAGGCGGATGAAACAATTTTATATGTAATTCCCAAATTATTCATTGCCTGGGTTATAGAGTTCACGCAAGCTTCCCGCTGCTCAAATACGAGCACATTATGTTTTCCCGGGTCTATTACCTGCGCCAGTTTATTGTGGTTTATGATTTTTTGAGGCAGAATAACGGTAAACGTCGAGCCTTTGCCGTATTCCGATTCAACATGGGTTTCTCCGTTCATGGCTTTTATATAATTATTGGTTATGGCAAGTCCAAGCCCTGTCCCTTCTTTATCCCTGTTCATTTTAACATCAAACCGGGTAAATTCTTCAAAAAGCATCGGTATGTTTTCCTTCATAATACCTCTGCCGCTGTCTTCGATTTTTATAATGAAATTTATATTGTTTTCATTAATATACTTTCCCGCGATAGAAAATGAAACAAACCCCGCGTCCGTGTATTTAATGGCGTTGCTCAAAAGGTTCAGCATGATTTGTCGTATTCTTACCACATCGCCTAAATACGCGCTGGGCATATTACTGTCAATATCTACACTTAAACGCAGCCTGGAATCAAGGGTTTTGGGGTTGACGATATTGATTACATCGTTAATCAGGGAAGATAATATATATTCTTCAGCCTTTATTTCCATCTGGCCGCTCTCTATTTTTGAAATATCTAAAATGTCATTGATTATATCTAACAGGTTTTCGCCCGCGTGTTTTATAGCTGATACAAACTCGGCGGCAGCTTCGGGTAACTTCTCACGGAGTGTCAACTCAGCTAAACCCATAATCGCATTCATGGGCGTACGTATTTCATGGCTCATTTTGGCTAAAAATTCGCTTTTAAATTTTGACGCCGCCTCGGCGTCTTCCAAACGCTTCCGCTCCGTTATATCAGCGTAGAAACCCTCAAGCACATATGCCCGTCCTTCAGGTGTAAACTCCACCACGCTGCTCCGTTCCCAAACCCACTTGATAGAGCCGTCTTTTGTAACGATGCGGAAGGTGGTATCAAGCGGCAGCCCCACCGAAAGTGTTACTTCATTCTGCTTAGTAAGCGACTCGGTGTCGTCCGGGTGTACCATATCGAAAAATTTCAACGCACTGTTACCGGTCAACTCCTCCGGTGTATAACCCATAAGTTCAAAGCTGCCGTCGCTGACATAGGTGAACGTGAAATCGGGCGGGTTGTTAATACACTGGTACGCCATGCCCGGCAGATTGCTCATCAGCGTTTCGTTGCGCTTCATCAGTTGGAGACGTTCATTTCGCGCCAGAGCCAGTGCCATAAAGTCGGCGAGGGATGATGCGAAGTTTTGCTCGTCAGTTGTCCACGCACGGTTTTGAGGATAGTTTTCGTTCTTGTCCTGCTCAATACAGACAACACCTACAAGCTTACCATCTATCCGTATGGGCGCGTCCAGTAAGGAGCAAATTTTGGGACCGTACTCGTCCACAAGATCGGAAAGCGCATTGGGAAGCCGGATATCGTTAATGACGATCAATCGCTCAGAACGCAGCAGTCTGACATATTCTTGCCGGTTTTCCAAGGCAAAATCTTCCTGAACGGCGCACTCCCCGATATCATCACTGTAATAAGCTATACTTTTCAAAATTTTGGCGTCGTCAGTAGTCGTCCAAATCCCGACCCGGTTCGTATCCAGCGCAAGGCAGCCTTCCTTTGCCAATAGAGCCGCGGCATCCGATAGAACACCGGCTGTCAAAACAGGCGTTTTTGAAATATTAGCCAACGCGATGTTAAATTTATTTGTATCATGAATAAAATCGCTCATAACCCTTATCCTCCAAAACGTTACACTTCTCTATTTGTTTTATTTTTCATAGCGGCATTATATAACTCATCAGAAACACTGAGGAATATTTCCACCAAACCGGGATCGAAATGAGTGCCGCTGTCTTTTTTAATTATTTCCACCGCTTCCTCATGGTTAAATGCCTTTTTGTACGGTCTGTCGGAAATAAGTGCGTCATAAACATCCGCAATCGCCATTAATCGCCCTTGAAGCGGTATTTCTTCGCCTTTTAGCCCTAATGGATAACCGCTGCCGTCCCATTTCTCATGATGGGTCATAGTTAATATTCTAGCCTGCTCTAAAAAGGCATGTTGGGATGTTTTCGATTCAATCCCTTCAATTATTTTTTTGCCTATCTCAGCATGTTCTTTAATCATTGTGAATTCTTCCGGTGTAAGTTTCCCCGGCTTACGGAGGATGCTGTCATCTATGGATATCTTGCCTACATCATGCAACTGTGCTGATTGCAAAAACAGCTCAATATCCCATTCGGAAACCTCATCCCAATAATCATCGCTCTTCCACAGGGCGTTCATCAAGATGCGCAGGTAACTTTGCGTCCGTTCTATATGGCTGCCGGTATTGGTGTCACGGCTTTCCACCAGGTTTGCTATTGTGCTGAGAATTGTATTTTGGAGTTCTAAAACGGTTTTCGTCTTTTCAGCCACCATTTCCCGCAGGTTTTCGTTAAACTTTTGAAGCTCCTTTTTCTGTGCAATCAACTCATCCTGTTTTTCGATGAGATCGTTTTTTTGAGACTCAACGAGTATATGCAGTTCGATACGCTTTAATAAAAGCGGTGGAGAAAAGGGTTTAGCTATATAGTCAATAGCTCCTAATGACAAGCCTTCAAGCTCGCTTAAACTGTCACTTTTCGCGGTGAGAAAAACAACCGGGATATGGGAATATTGCTTATTGCTTTTTATGGCTTTTATTGTATCAAACCCGTTCATACCCGGCATGTCTACATCAAGCAAAATCAAGTCGGGTATTTTCTTCTCAAGAACCTTTAACAGGAGTTCTCCTGAGTTTAGGGTTATTAAGTCATAATACGACTCCAGTACGTTAGTACCTATCGTAAGGTTTGACAGGTTGTCATCCACCATTATAATTGTTTTCATTTTATCACCATTTCTATAATGATCTTACCATATTTCGAGTATTTTCTCCGCATTATATTATCACAAAATTGCCCGAAGAGCAAAGAAGCAGGGGGACAGGTTTTTTGCTTCCTAAAAAAGGAAGCAAAAAACCTGTCCCCTTGCTTCTGGTGACCCGCCTGCGATTCGAACGCAGGACCTTCGCCTTAAAAGGGCGCTGCTCTACCGGCTGAGCTAGCGGGTCGTAATTTTTTTTGGCTGGGCAAGCCCAGCGTATTCGGTCTCTGCGGAGGAATGTTGTGGCTGGGCTGGCTGGATTTGAACCAACGAATGCCAGAGTCAAAGTCTGGTGCCTTACCGCTTGGCGACAGCCCATGATTTGGGGTGGATAATGGGATTCGAACCCACGACCCCTGGAACCACAATCCAGTGCTCTAACCAACTGAGCTATACCCACCATGCATTCTTTTAAGAAAAATT
>Ga0123356_10003744_pt1 | contig 15851 bp, 14 predicted proteins | sample TergutEmb28metaG_2_FD_92546 | JGI IMG/M metagenome (GOLD analysis project Ga0123356, IMG submission 92546) | Embiratermes neotenicus P3 segment gut microbial communities from Petit-Saut dam, French Guiana - Emb289 P3 | ecosystem: Host-associated > Arthropoda: Insects > Digestive system > Gut ... | reverse complement strand
TACCTGACAAAACCGTACGACCTCTCCATCTTCCTTATGCGCGTAGAAACACTCTTGCGCAGAGCCGCAACCGTTCCGGAAACCTTGGAATACGGGGAGTTCAGACTATTTCCAAAGGCAGGCAGAGCGCTGCTTGGCGGTGAGGATATGACATTATCCCAAAAAGAATATTCGATTTTGCAAATGCTCCTGCAAAACCCGGAGAGAATACTGAGCGCCGAATACCTGTACGAAAAGGTATGGGGATATGAGATGATTGAAAATGACAACTCCTTGAAGGTAGCAATATCCAAGCTGAGGTCGAAGCTGTCGGACTCGGCATATACAGTCACCGCATCAAGAGGCGAGGGCTACTATCTGGAGAGAGTAGAGGATTAATCGGCAGCCCTGTGTATTATTGTTCCTTCATTATTATAGCCTGTATTTTGTCAGTCGATAAGCTGCATATGCATTATAATACAATACTTTTTCTTAAAAGTATTCATGTACATTACCGGTATCTGATGGTATAATGTATAAAAAATGATAATATATTGACATTTAAAGGGACGCGCTGTATTTTTCGATGATTAATTTGTGAAAGGTTGATGTTGAAAGATGATTGAAGACAGGAAGATATACAGCATCCTTGTTGTAGATGACGATAAGGCAAATATAATAGCATTATCAAACATTCTGGAACCTGAATACAGGGTGATTCCGTTAATAGACAGCACACAGGCTTTGCAAGTTTCAACAGAAGAGATGCCGGATCTCATCCTGCTTGATATCTTAATGACTGAAATGGACGGCTTCGAAGTCATCTCATTATTGAAGCTAAACGAGAAAACCAAAGATATTCCGGTAATCTTTATTACCGGTCTGGATAACGCCAAAGCGGAAGTAAACGGATTGATGCTCGGAGCCGTGGATTATATAGCAAAACCGTTTCACTCGGCAATAGTTAAGCTCCGTGTAGAAAAGCAATTGAAAAATCCAAATGAGTAGCCATGACCATAACACAGGGGCCAAATCCCTCACAGCCCGCTGTCAGAAAGTGAGATGTTGAGCAAGGTCTTCAATACGGGCTTGCAGCGGTGTCTACCCCTGCTCGGAAACATATGTCAAGGCGCGGTTTTGTATTATACGAGCCGCGTCCTGTGCTGTTATCAAACCTCTGAAATAATCCTCCGCACTCTCCCTTATTATATCCATCAAAGGGTCGGTAAATTCGGATACACCCGAAGCGGAGTCGACAAATACCCGGATTTTATCAACATGCTCCTGTGTTAACGGCCTTATTGCGGTGCTTAAATCGTTCCACCCTATTAAAGGATTTCGCATATCCTCCGTTGCATCGGCAAGACTTTGATCAAAAACGGTCCTGTTGGTAGGTATATTGAAGTTATCGTTTCGCAGTTGCCTGCTTTGCCATCCCTCTGACATAAGCATTCGAAGAAACTCCCAGGCGCCTTGCTGATTCTCGCTTGCAGCAGTAATAGCCATAGCAGAATATGTGCTCAGGGAGTTACCGCTCCCGGTATCAACTGGGAAGCCCTTAAAAACGAAATCCCCGCCAAAAAGATCCTGAAATACAGAGTACCACCAAAACCTGTTAAAGGTTATTTGCTCAACAATCTGCTCGCCGGATGAAATCGTCGCAAAAGGCTGCGGTGTAAATACTGTGCCATGAAAATCCTCCCGGTTGGTGCTGATAATCACTTCGAGCGTATACGCAAACTCCAGTAAATCGACGAAATAGCTGCTGTCAAAATATACATTCCCGCTTTCGCGGTCGACAAATCTGGTAATGTCACTGAGAACTATGCTATACAGAAAGGGGATGCCGCCATATTGCTCACCGAGCGGCATTGTTGCCTGCGGGTTCGCATCAAGAACAGCTCTGAACTCGTCAATACTCCATCCGCCGCCGCCTGTAGTATCGGGGTGACCGATTAAAGTCATGATAGAAAAGTCGGGAGATATTTGGTAAAGCTTGCCGTTTATTTCAAAACTGCGAAGCACGCTCTCAACAATGTCACTGCGGTCCAGCATCGGGTCTGCATCAATCAGTTCATATAAGTCTGCGAAAAAACCGCGGCTTGCCCATGTGTTATACGGGAAATATGCCGTATGTATAATATCCGGACCTCCCCCGGTTATCATATCCAGAGCCAGTTTGTCGATATCCTCAGTCAATGTGTCCAGGTTCATCCCGATATTTACCAGCTCTATCCGGTATAAAGGGTTTGTTCTGTTAAACTCTACAACAGCGGCATTAATGGTATGAGGAGCCTGTGAAACAAGTGTGATTACAGTCTTTTCACCGGCTTCGTCATGTGGTGTTCTGTTGAAAACCACCAGTTCTGTGTGACGTGAAGGCGACCCTGTCCCGTCATGCTCAAGTGTTGTCGATGTGAACAAAATGCGGTCGTCCGGCAGGAAAAGAATATTATCAAGTCCAACCGGCTCGACTCCGCTTGCCACCCAGTTGAGAATATGTGTTATTTCGTTGCTCTCCCTGTCTATTGCAAGCAGGTTCGAACCATCACTGAATACGACAAGAAACTCATCATTTCCTTGACTTACCCACAGTGTGTCTGCGGGTAAGTCAATGGTTTCTCCCCATGCTTTGTTTTGCGTGTCGATAACCTGTAATGTCAATGCGAGCAGCCTGCTGTTCCAGCTTAAAAGTGCTACTCTGCCGTCAGACAACCTGACAAAGCTGTTATCCCTGACAAAACCGTCTGTGCTGAGGTCAAACAGACGGTTGCCGCCGGTATCGAGAACAAAGACTGATTGACCGGAACCAATGATTATATTTTCTTCATCATCTATGTGGAATGCGTTTAAACCTGCCCAAAACTGAGTTGATGATACCAGGGTTTTAATATCAACCGATAACAACTCTGTACCTGTGCCATCAAGCTTACGTATCATATATGAAGACTCCAGCGGTATATGGTGCGTCCATATTTCGCCTTCTTCCGCATCATTGATATCAAACCCGGGCGGAAAGTCAAAAGTGACAAACACGCTTGATTCAGCTACCCAAATGTAACCGTCGGCATCGATTTTCATTGCACTGATATATGCGCCGCCGCCCTCGGCTCCGGACGGGAGCGGTGCTGAAATGTAATTTTGCAAAACGGTGAAGCCTGTGAGATTTGCATAATCTGATTTATCGAGATCAACCTTGAAGATGCGCGTTGTGCGCAATAATGAATTGCTGTCTATATCGCTTGTAGATGTAAAATAAAGAGCGCTTTCTGTAAGAATGATGTTATCTATGTTTGGCAAATCACCGGCAATTGAGAAAAGCGAAGTGAAATCCGGCACAAAAACAAACTCCGGTGCTTCTTCATCAGCACCGGCATCATTGCCGCATCCCGTTAATGCAACAACAAGCAATATTGTTATTGCAGCCGTTACAAGCAAGAGTATCCTTTTCATATCCCAACCCTTTGTTGCTAATAATTCGCCTGACCTATGTCAATATAATACCACAAGCAGCGACAGGATTTCAATATATAACTCCGGATATAGCGCACACAATATCTGTGAACATTAACGAATCCCCCTGTGCCTTGACGTTGACATTGGCGTGTGTTAACATTCAAAACGGTTGACTAAAATACGGTAAATCAGAAAAAGACAGGATAACAATATGAAAGATATTACAGCCGCAAAACTTACAGCCTGTATCCGAATGGGATGGAATCTCGGCAACACATTTGACGCTCACGGAGAAAGGAGTGGCTTTACCGAGCTCAGAAAGGACTACGTCAACTCGACACCGGTGGAAATGGAAGCGGCATGGGTGGAGCATGTTACAACAAGGGAAAATATAGATGCGATTAAAGCGGCGGGCTTTAACGCCATACGCATACCTGTCACCTGGTTGAAAGCGTGTGACGAAAGCTATAATATCAGACCCGACTGGATAGCCCGCGTTAAAGAAGTTGTAGGTTATGCAGTCGCAAACGATATGATTATTTCCGTTGACTCACACCATGACGAGAGCTATTACAGCCTGCTTGACAAGGATATGCCGGAAACGGCAAAGGTGTTCGTGAAACTGTGGGAGCAGATAGCAGAGGCTTTTAAAGAGTATGACGAGAAACTGATACTTGAAGGTTTAAATGAGCCGAGAACCGTAGACACGCAAGCCGAATGGTACGGCACGTCTGAAGACCATAAAAACCTTAACACCTTGAATCAGCTATTTATAAACACAGTAAGAAAATCCGGCGGCAACAATTTAAAAAGAATACTGATGATACCGACAGTCGCAGCCTCGACGAGTGAAGAGGCACAAAAGGCATTCATTCTGCCAAAGGATACGGTCAGGGACAAAATCATTGTATCGTTGCATGCGTACGAGCCATACGAGTTTGCACTCGAAACAGGACATGACAGAATTGTGCTGTGGGATAAAAACAACCCGGATGACATAGAGCCGATAACCGAACCGCTGGATTTAGCTTATGAGCTTTTTGTCAGCAAGGGAATCCCCGTCATTATGGGGGAAATGGGAGCGCTCAATCGTAATAATATCGAATCGCGTGCAGAGTGGACAAAATTTTATACAGCATACGCAAAATCCAAAGGCATACCATGCTTCTGGTGGGACCCGTGGATGACATACGTAACACGCCGGGACGAGGAACACGACCACTGGGTGGAGTCATTTGGCATATTCAACAGGGAAACAAGCACGTTCGACCACCCTGAGATAGTGGCTGCTATGCTTGAAGGCACTGCACACTGCAGCCCACTATAGGGGAGCAAACATGGACAAGGATAGAGTGAACATACGCGAGTACGGCAGTTGCGATATTTCTATTGTTGAAGTATGGCTCAACAAAGACTACATAACGAAGTGGTTTGGCGAACCAAAGCAATGGCTTGATGAGATTCAGAACGTCAGCGGCGAGTTTGGCTGGATTAATCATTTTATTTTAGAATATGACGGTACTCCTTTTGGATTTTGCCAATATTACGAGTGCAGTAAAACCCCAAAAGGCTTTGAATGGGACAATGAACCGCCCGGAACCTTCGGGATTGATTTTCTTATAGGGGAAGAGGATTTCCTGAATAAAGGATTGGGCAGCATTATAATCCGGAAGCTTATAGACTTGATTGTCAAAAAGGAAAACCCTGTGCAGATTCTTGCCGACCCTGACAAGGAAAATGCAATATCGATAAAGCTGCTTGAGGTAAATGGTTTTGCTTTAGATGAGGCAACCGGGCTTTACAAGGCTGCGTTGTAAGCATCTGCTATTAATACAAATTATACGCCGGGTCATCCCCGGCGTTTTCGCTATGCAAATATTCCGGCAACATTTTTGTCTCAACCGGCAAATGGTGAAAACTATGTTGAAAAGTTGTGAAATTGCAACTATTTGCGGCTCAAATGTGTATTGATATTCATACAAAAATTATGATAGAGTTTCTATATTCAAGCATATAAAAAGCGGCAAAAAAAGATGCGGATATGAACAGGGAAGATGCATGAAAACATCACAAAAAGGAGTGTGGGGATATGGAAAGGTCAAACAGGAAATCACTGCCGGCAATAATAGTATATTCGTTAGTTTCGGTGATGTTTTTTGGCATTATGTATTTAATCATGATGTCCATGCTCATGGCAAAGGCTTCGGACAGTTCGACTGCTGCAAGTAACGCGCCAACTGATAACAGCGAAGCAGCCGAAGACCATTTAACAACCAATAACAGACCGGGGTATCACACTCTTACATTCTATGACAAAAAAGGCGGCAGTATTATCAGTTCTCAAGATATTGAGTACGGAGGACACGGGTATCCTACAGACGGCTTTATTGATCGCTTCGAAGCGGGCTGTTTTTACACAGGCAAGGGCGTGTTTCTCGGCTGGGAGTATGAACCAACCCCGGGCAATCCGGCACCCTTCACCTTTGATTTACCAATTAGCGGAAGTCATGCAATATGGGGAAAGTGGCAGGATGGAGGCTTTCAAATAACATACAACCTTGACGGCGGTCTGGTAAACGGAGCGGACAAACCGCCGATAGACGGACAGTTCTACGATTTTGACATGTACGTCCGGCTGATGGATACCTCCGCCGCGAGGAGTGACAGGGTTTTCCATGCATGGCAAAGCAGCGGTGGCAATGTTTATTCTCCGAATACATACATCAAAATGAGCGAGCTGGACGGGTTGACAATGACTGCGATGTACGCACCTGTTAACTACCTCATGGATGTCCGTTTTCACAGCAATATCCCGGACGGTCATGAAGTAGCAACTATGGTGGTATACAGGCTCGATGAAACATTTTCGCTGCTTAGTGATTATTTCTACCATCAGGACGGGAGAACTCTTATTGGCTGGAGTCTTGTGCCTGACAGGGGAGAAGATGATGAAATATTCCCGATATTTTATAAATACAAAACAGAATACGTTCTTGATAAGGATAAAGGTATTGATTTCTACGGTGTTTGGGAATTGCCGGAGACCACACCGCCAACGGAATCACCACCAACGGAATCACCACCAACAGAACCGCCCGAACCACCGCCAACACAACCACCGCCAACGCAGCCTCCGACAACGGAGCCTCCCGAACCACCACCCACGCAACCTCCGCCAAACCCGCCACCTACACCACCACCCACGCAACCTCCGCCAACCCCGCCACCCACGCAGCCTCCGACAAACCCGCCACCTACACAACCGCCCACGCAACCTCCGACAACCCCGCCACCCACGCAACCACCCACGCAACCTCCGACAACCCCGCCACCCACGCAACCTCCAACAAACCGGCCCCCCTCACAACCACCCACACAACCGCCACCGACCCCGCCGCGAAGCCTGCGCACAATCCCGCACTCTCGTACAGATAGTCTGACAATTCCCCCAACCCGGACATATTTACCGCCTCATGTGCAAGCAACGTTGCCAATACAAGCGGAGCCGCTTGCCAACACACAGCAGGCAGCACCCGGGCAACCTTTTGAAGTAGTCTTCGAAGGGAGAATTCCCACTATAGAAGCAGATGAATCAGCACACGTGATAAACGGCGATGCAAGAACATGGGCTCTTTGGAACCTTATAATGTGCATTGCATGCATATTTCTTGCCACCATGGCGGGCATTCGCACTGTAGTAATTATGAAGCGTGTGGAATGCGATTACATTACGATAACAGAGTATTCCGATGACAAGGAAAAGAAAAAATGCGTCAGGCTGCTGTTTTTATCAATAATCCCGATAAATGCAATCGCGGGTGTTTACCTTTTTATAATCACACAAGACATTAAGCTGACAATGATAATGATTGACTGGTGGACAACTGCATATGCAATTCTGCTTGCAGGCGGAATATTCAGCTATATCTTTGCATTCACACGCGAAAAAGATGAAGAAGACCCTGCACGTATAAAGCACAAACTTCAAATGCACCGCCGGTAACCCGGTGGTTACTGTTCAAATCCAACTCCAAACACAACTCCGAATACAGCGCACACAATAACCGGCACAAGAAAGCCCGGTATAAGCAAGCAATATTGTAAAACAAACTTAAACATGTTAAGATAGCTACCTGAAGAGAATACATCTTTTGATAGCTATTTTACATGCGTAAGAAATCCATGAAATAAACAGCCGCTTTTGTGAATGAACACCTTGCGGCAGTAAAAGGTGTTACATCAACGACGACACGAATCATCATGAAAAATATAAAGAGCGGAAAGCGGTTTTGTAAAAACATAAACAGGAAGAAAGAGGCATATTTTTATGATTGACTATAACTCGGTTCTGTCCGACAACGTTAAATCCCTTGCCCCGTCCGGGATAAGAAAGTTCTTCGATATACTGGAGGAAATGACGGACGCGATTTCGCTGGGAATAGGCGAGCCTGATTTTGTCACGCCATGGCACATCAGGGATGCAGGAATCCGCTCATTGGAAAACGGATTCACAAAATACACCGGCAATGCAGGGCTTTCACAGCTTCGTGAGGAGATTGCAAAGTATCTGCTCAGGCGATTCGAGCTTGAATATAACTATAAAAACCAAATCATCGTTACAGTAGGCGGCAGCGAAGCAATCGACCTTGCGGTACGCGCGCTTGTAAACCCCGGAGATGAAGTAATTGTACCCGTTCCGTCGTTTGTTTGCTACGGACCGATAACCGCACTCGCCGGCGGGACACCCGTTTACATTGAAACAAAAGCGGAAAATGAGTTCCGGCTTACATCAGAAGAACTGCGAAAGGCTATATCACCAAAAACAAAAGCTCTGATACTGCCGTACCCGTGCAACCCGACAGGCGCGATAATGGGCAGGGAAGACCTCGAAGCCATCGCCGGGGTGCTCAGAGAAACGGGCATAATGGTGATATCCGATGAAATATATGCGGAGCTTACCTACGGGCAGCACCATGTTTCAATAACCAATATCAAAGACATGTATGAGCGGACGGTGTATGTAGGCGGCTTCTCAAAAAGCCACGCTATGACCGGCTGGCGCATGGGATACGCATGCGGTCCCGTCAATATAATAAATCAAATGCTGAAGATACATCAGTACGCGGTCATGTCCTCGCCGACAACAAGCCAATATGCGGCTATCCGGGCTATGAGCAAGGGCGACGACGATGTCCGGGACATGAAAAACGAGTACGACGAACGGCGCAAACACCTACTTTCGGGCTTGCGTGAAATCGGCCTTGACTGCTTCGAGCCGCGCGGGGCATTTTATATGTTCCCATGCATTAAAAGCACAGGACTGTCCTCTGCGGAATTCTGTGAGCGGTTTCTGCTGACTGAAAAAGTCGCCGTAATCCCGGGCAGTGCCTTTGGTTTGGGCGGAGAAGGCTTCGTGCGGATATGCTACGCTTCGTCTATGGAAAAAATATCAATAGCACTGGAGAGAATGGGCAGGTTTGTAAATTCACTATGAAATACATACTAGTCATCGGAGACGGAATGGCGGATGACCCGCTTGATAAGCTTAACGGGAAAACACCGCTTCAATACGCAACCATACCGGTCATGGATTCCCTTGCAAGCGCCGGTACACTCGGCAGTGTTTTAACGGTTCCGGAAGGTATGCACGCGGGCAGTGATACTGCCATACTGTCCATTTTCGGCTGTGACCCGCGCAGCTATTACGCCGGTCGCGCGCCGCTTGAGGCTGCGGCAGCGGACATACGCTTGTCGCCGGGTGATGTTGCATACCGTTGTAATATGGTAACAATAGAGGATGGGGATATACCCTTTGAGGAAAAGAAAATACTCTCTCACTCATCAGGTGCGATTGGTGGTGAAGAGTCTAATCTGCTTGTGAGTGAGTTGTTTGATGAACCGGGTTTTAAGAAAATTGCGGAAAAAGCGGGAATCAAAGTCTATCCGGGGTCTTCCTTCAGGCATATTGTGGTGCAGAAATCGCCCGATAATACCGGCACTGAATTAATTCCGCCGCACGACCATCTGGACGAAGCATTAGGACAGCACCTGCCGCGTGGCAGTGAAAATGCCGTAGTACTTAAAGAACTGATTAAAGCAGCTCATGAATTTCTTAACAACCACCCCGTGAACATAAAAAGACGGGAGGCCGGCAAGCTCCCTGCAAACTGCATATGGTTCTGGGCGGAAGGAACAGCAATCGAGCTGCCGGACTTCACCAAAAAATATGGGAAAACCGGAAGCGTCATTTCCGCTGTACCGCTTTGTCAGGGAATCGGAGTGCTTATAGGGCTTGAAAAAATATATGTCAAAGGAGCGACCGGAGAGCTTTACACAAACTACGAAGGCAAGGCGGATGCCGTAATCGAAGCTTTAAAAACCTGCGATTTTGTCACAGTCCATATCGAAGCTCCGGATGAATGCACACATAACGGCGACCTCAAAGGCAAAATTCAAGCCATCGAGTGGATTGATTCCAGAATAGTTGCCCCGCTGCTGCAAAAGCTGCGTAAGAGCCGAACTGATTTTAGAATGCTGGTAATGTCCGACCACAGGACACTCTGCTCCACGCGCGGTCATGACGGCGGCTATGTACCGTATGTTCTGTACGACAACCGGTTTGACACTAAAGCATTCTTAAGCTTCTGCGAAGAAGACGCATTGCGGGGAGAAAATATAAAAAACGGAACAGAGCTGATGAGCCTGCTGTTTGAGGAATAAGCGGTAAAGGGTTAAATAGTGAAAGACACTTCGCTTGCATATGCAAAAATAAATCTGTCCCTCGACATAGTCTCAAAAAGAGCCGACGGATATCATAATCTTAGCACTGTAATGCAGACAGTCGGTCTATGCGACGAAATAACTATTGAGTGCGTCCCGGGCGAAGGGTTGAGCATTGATACGGATCTCCCGTATCTGCCGGGCGACGAGCGCAATATTGCCGCAAAAGCAGCAAATGCATTTTATGAGCATACGGGAATAAAAGGGTACGGCACACGGATAATAATAAAAAAAAGCATACCGGTCTGCGCCGGACTCGGCGGCGGAAGCGCGGACGGAGCTTGTGTGCTGCGCCTAATGGATAAGCTGTTTAAGACAAAGCTCGGTCGCGGGCAGCTTGAAAAGCTGGGAGGCACCATCGGCTCTGATGTACCCTTTGGCATAGACGGTGGCACAAAGCTTGTGGAAGGCAGGGGAGAAATCCTCACCGACCTGCCGCAACTGGCTCACAGCCGGATAGTCATATGCAAACCGCCGTTTTCATGCTCAACACCGGAGCTTTTCAAGCATATCAAATGCGAAAAAATCCGTGCCAGACCTGATACCGAAGGTATGCTCAAAGCACTTGGAGAGGGTAACTTGAGTGGCATAGCAAGGCGCATGTACAACGTATTTGAAGATGTGCTGCCGCGCGGTAAACCGGAGATAACAGAGATAAAAAGTACACTGCTTGGTAACGGCGCTCTCGGAGCGGTCATGACAGGCTCGGGACCCTCGGTGTTCGGCTTGTTTGATAATGAGCAAAATGCGCAAAGCGCGTATGAGCAGCTAAAAGCGGAATATACGGAATGCTACCTGACAGAGACGGTAAACTAAAACAAATATAATGACATCAGGGTACATGTAGAACCATGTACAAGGAGCAGTAATGATTTATGCATTTATATTCCTCGCGAAACTCCTTGAAGTAGCCATCGCGACAGTACGGATGGTTTTGACGACAAGAGGGAACAGAATAGCGGCAAGTTTACTTGCAGCCGTGGAAATAGCAATATGGATAGTGGTGACAAGCACAGTACTGCTCGGACTCGCCGACGACCCGCTCAGAGCTGTCGCATTCGGTCTCGCGTTTGTGGTCGGGATATACCTGGGCATCATTATTGAAGACAAGCTTGCACTGGGACTTGCACAAATCGAATGCATAGCGGGATACGACGAAGCAAAAATAATTACAGCGAAGCTCAGGGAAAAAACCTTCGGGGTAACGACCTTTGACTGCGAGGGTCTCGACGGCAAAAAGCTCTCGGTCAACCTGAAAGTACACAGAAAAGACATCCCGAAGGTAATGTGTATACTGAGAGAACACGAGCATCTCTTTGTGACGGTCACGGACATAAGAAAACTATCCATGGGAAATATTACCCGCAAAACGCTCGTGAAATAAACGGTTTGTACCAGTCAGGTCTTGTGGATAATATAGCTTGAAAATATAAAAAGTACACGTAAGAATGCTTGCTATTCATAAATAATTATGATATTCTCATAAAAAACTTTTCGATAGAAAAACGTTTTATTATGCCGGGAATATAGATGGTGGAGGTGGAGTATGAAAAACAAAAAACGGCTTCACTTTGGTGTCGTGTTTTCCACCATTGATAACACCTGCCTGTACGAGATATGGAGGGGAATTGCCGAATTTGCCAAGATGAAAGACATTCATCTGACGGCGTACTTCGGCACATATCAGACGAACGACTATGATTTTGCGTCACACCTTGAAGCCTGCTTTGAAACCATAAGAAGCAGCGAGTCCTTGGACGGCGTTATCCTGTTCGCCGGATTTCTCGCACAGCACATAGGTATCGACAACTTTGAGGAATATGCCGCCGAGATACCCGGGCATATTCCTGCTGTTTCCGTGTCATTTTCGATGCCCGGGATGCCATCCGTCCTTGTAGACAACGTTGGAGGCATATACATTGCGGTCGAGCATTTGATTAAAGTCCACGGAAAAAAGAAAATCGCGTTTGTTAAAGGACCCGACGGGCATCCTGAAGCGGATGATCGTCTTGCCGGATATAAGAAGGCGTTGGCGGCAAACGGCATACCGCTGGATGAAGCGTACATACTTCCGGGGTTTTTCACTCAAAAAAGCGGTCGCGATGCGGTAGTGGAGATGATCGACGTACGCAAGCTCTCCGTTGATGCGATTGTCGCAAGCGATGATGAAAGTGCGATTGGTGTCTTAAACGAGCTGGAAAGCAGAGGCATAATGGTACCTACCGATATTGCTGTTACCGGATTTGACGACGACAGGTTTTCCGCAACATTTATACCGTCGATAAGCACGGTGCGGCAGGGCTTTTTTGACATAGGGCTTGCAAGTGCGGAAACCCTGTGCCAAATTATCAGCGGAGAGCAGATTGACGGTATAAGGTACGTAACGCCGGCTTTTGTGGCGCGCCAATCATGTGGGTGTTTTGAAAAAGACCTTTTAATATCAGAGTCGAAGCTTAGCGCCGTGCCGCTTGAAACAGATACGATAATCGCCTATGTATTAAACAATTCACTACCCCTATTCCCGCAAAACGTGCCGCAGAAGCAGATACAGGAATGGGTCGCAGAGCTGGTTGGAAAAATAAGGGTAAAGCCGTTTTGCAGGATAGGATTTCTGCAGTTATTTGATGAGGTACTGGTAAACTACATTCGTTACTCCAAGGACTTCTCACTATGGTATGAGGTACTCAACTACATCACGATGGGTGTGGAGTTTCATGCAGACGAGGTCGAGTGCGTACACACAGTACTCTCGACGCTGTTCCTTGCAACAACACTTGTTTACGATATCCGCCTGAAAAAGGAGAAAACCAAGGAGTTTCACGTAAGCGATGCCCGGCTTCTGCTCAGAAGAATTGCAAACGCTTTGATACTGCGCTTTGACATAGACTCGCTGGCGGAGGAGCTGCACAAATCATTGCCCGAACTCTCTCTCCATACCGCATTTGTCGGGCTTTACCGCAGCCCTGTAAAAAGCAACGACTCGAAGGCCGACAGAACAATTGAGACGGTACTGGGGTTTGACGGTGACAAAAGAATCAGCGTCACTCATAAAAACACCAGTCCGATAAGGTTTTCCGATTACTCAACTATAAAAGGTTTTGATTTCGAAAGCGAACGCCGCACTTTCTTCTTCATACCGCTGTTCTTTGATGATGAGGAGCTGGGAATAACGATTCTGCCATATGATTCTCAAATACCCGTGGAAGCTTATGAAAATCTGCGGATAAGCATCTCAACCGCAGTGAAAGGTGCGGAGCTGCTTGCAAGAATCCGGACACTGTCCATTACCGATGAGCTTACAGGGCTTCTCAACAGAAGGGGCTTTTTCCAGTTCGCATATTCCAGGATGCCGTACCTGAGCAGGGATACCGAAAGATTGCCGTTCGTTATGTACATGGACATGGACGGACTGAAGTATATAAACGACACCTACGGTCATAAAGAAGGCGATGCGGCGATTTCAACATTCGCCGGTATCCTGAAGGATACGCTGCGGGAAGAGGATATCATAGGGAGAATGGGTGGAGACGAGTTTGTTGTCTTCTCATCGGTAAAATCGGAAAAAGACGGTGAACAGGTGGTAAAAAGGGTGCGGGACGGGCTTGTCGCATATAACAAAAAGAAACTCCGCCCATATGAAATATCAGCATGCATCGGCAATGTTGTACTTGACGAACCGACGAATGAATGCTTCGAAGCGGCGATGCTCAGCGCCGACAGCTTCCTTTATGAAGAAAAAACCGAGAAACGAAAAAAAGGCCTCGCCAGAGAATAGCCGGAGGAGGCCTTACAAAACATAATATCTGATTAAACAGCAACTAACTGCAGAAATAGAGTAAGGGCAAAAATAAATGATAAAAGACAGAAGAATCGCTCTTATATTCCGTGTAGCGGCATTTATTATCGCTGTTACAGGGTTTTTGGATATGATGGGAGTTTTCAGAGGTGAGGCGCATTTTGCTGCGCTCGCCTTCTATACTATGCAAAGTAATATATTGGTTATTGCACTTTTCGGTATGCTGATCGTTCGCACGGTGATGGGGCTTCGTGACGGGTCAAAGGGAAATGCCGGTTATTTTGCCAGATTTGAAATGATATGTGCCATCGATATCATGCTTACTCTTCTGGTATTTTGGATACTGTTGGCACCCACTTTATTTTCAATGGTGGGCGGTTTTTCTATGTGGACATTCGATAATTTGGCTGTTCATGCTTTTACCCCGTTGCTATGCTTACTTGATTATATATTATTTACACAACCGGGGCATTTAAAATACAGAGACATCTACTATGTCTGCATCTTCCCGATTGCCTACCTGATAGGAACCTCAATAGTCGGGCTTCTGGGTTATGTGTTCATGACGGCATCAGACGGAAACCCCATGCGTTTCCCGTACTTTTTCTACGACTTTGACAGAATAGGAGCAATGGCATTTGTTTATATCGGAGCATTGATACTCTTCTTCCTGATAATAGGCCACGTGTTTTATTTTATCGACAAAAAAGTAAGAAAAGTAAAAGGATAAGCTTACATGGAGCTGTTGAAACTCATAGAAAGCATACGTACGCCGTTTCTTGACACAGTGATAGGGCTGATAACCCGGCTTGGTGAGGAAACAGTCGGAGTTGTTATTCTCTGTGCGATATTCTGGTGCATCAGCAAACGCATAGCTTATGTCATAGGCATAGCATATTTCCTGTCAGGGTTGACTGTGCAAGGTATGAAGATATGCTTCCGCATAGACCGCCCCTGGGTCATCGACCCGGCTCTCAACCCTGTGCCGTCGGCGCTGGAATACTCTACAGGATACTCGTTCCCCAGCGGTCACACCCAAAGCGCCGCCGCATTGTTCGGCGCGCTCGGAGCGCAGCTAAAGCAAAGGGCATTTATGGCGGTTTGCTTTATGCTGCCTGTCCTTGTGGCATTTTCAAGATTGTACCTCGGTGTACACACACTAACTGATGTCGTAACGTCGCTTGCGATATCATTTATTATTATCTTCATAACCCTGAAAGTGATGAAAAGCGATGAAATTTGCAAAAAGCGCGAGTTGATAATTTCGCTTTTAATGATTCTGTACGCAGTTGCAGTTATTGTGGTTGCGGCAATACTTTACTCAAACGGCACGATAGAGCAAAACTACATAGCCGACTGTCTCAAGGCGGCAGGCGCGGGAATAGGATTTGCGACCGGCATGTTTATCGAGCGGGTCTACATTGATTTTTCCGTAAAAACAAAAAACCTGCTTTGGCAGGCAATTAAATTCGTACTTGGATTTGCCGGAGTGCTTGCAATAAAAGAAGGTCTCAAGCTGCTCATCGGCACAAGCCTGCCGGCCGACATGTTCAGGTATTTTCTCATGCTTTTATGGGTAACAGTACTCTACCCGCTGATTATTAAAAGATTTTTTGCGTTAAAAGAACAGGACTAAGGCAGATAAATCATACATTATAATAACCGGCCTTGACAAAACATTTAATGTTTATGTCACCGGGCGGTGTTTTTCTGTGTCTATATAATGCCTACTGAATATATCTAAAACCCCTTGAAATCACTGGTGTCGCAGGCGATTCCATGGTATAATATCTGCAAAGGAAACAGCGAAAAGCGGCGAAAATACTTGCAGATGAGGTAC
>Ga0123356_10003743_pt1 | contig 15860 bp, 12 predicted proteins | sample TergutEmb28metaG_2_FD_92546 | JGI IMG/M metagenome (GOLD analysis project Ga0123356, IMG submission 92546) | Embiratermes neotenicus P3 segment gut microbial communities from Petit-Saut dam, French Guiana - Emb289 P3 | ecosystem: Host-associated > Arthropoda: Insects > Digestive system > Gut ... | reverse complement strand
TCCGACCAGTCCATTATTCTGCACGCGGAAACTGGCGAGGAAACGATTCCGCGTGAGAGTATTCTGCGAGTCAGCCGCTCCAAACGATCGCACCGCCTGCGCAATGTAGTCGTCTCCGGGCGGGCGGGAGCTGGAGTCGGAGCCGCCATTGGCTAGACTAGAGCGCCGCGTCCGGACTGGGCGCCGGTACAAAAGGCCAAAAAGCCGGGGTCGTCGCAGCCGTGGGCTTTCTCGCAGGCCTAGCCTAGCGGTAGGCGCCTTCATTCCCGGCCACCAAACCATATATCGTGCGTCGCTCTGAGCTCCTCGATTCCCCCACATCACATGCGTAGCTGGCTGTTAGTGCAACGTGTGGTGCAGGTTCAGGAGGAAAGTATGAATTGCAGAGCTTTGCACCTTGCGAAAGTGACGCAGTGTTGTCGGTAAAACGGCTTGTGTTCGCTTTGCGCGCCTTATATTTGGGCGTAGCCGAAGATGCCGGGGCGGGCGATTCGAATGGGAGCCCTTGCGACTGGCTTACAAATAACGGGCCGCCGGTCGAGCTGTGTCTGGCCGCAAATTCTCTTGCGTCCCTTGCTGCGCTCAGCGTTCCAGTGCCTTCCGGTCCCACTTCCCAAGGTCGGCGGCCGCGACGTACGTACTGTTAAGGAACGCCAACAGCGCCTCTGTTGGCGATTCCGCAGTTCGCACGTTGTCGTACATCAAAAGAAACTCCTTCAGTTGCGGGTGATAGAAAGCAGCACGAGGCTCAACCGCTTGCGCGGCGAACCCCGGTGGTTCCGGGGCTGCGTAGGAATAAAAACAAGGTCCGGATATATCACCGCCGCCAGCCCAGAATCCAGCGCTGCTCACTTCATGCGAATATGCTTCGCGCGTGACGGAATCCGCGTCAGGCCTGGCAGGTGCGACTCTGCCGGAAAAGCGAGTCACGGCCAGGTCAAAGCTTCCCCAGAAGAAGTGCACCGGGCTCACCTTTCCCCGAAACCCTCCGCGGAACTCTTTGAATCTTTGATCCACCCAGACCAGGATCCGCCAGAATTTCGAAACCGCTTCGCGATCATATTCCGCGTGCACCGTGTCGCGTTCAAAGGCGATCGGGTCGGCAATTTCGCAAGGCCTCGTCCAGATTGAAACATTGACGCCCAGTTCCGCTAACGCCGCCATGAACTTCTTATAGAATTCGGCGACAGTCTCGGCCACAAGCGGCATGACAAAGCTGAGGCCCTCGCTGGTTTGGATGAGCAGTTTGTGGTCGATGAAGTCGAATTGAACCTCGATCGTCCCTCGCGAATAGGGCATCGGCGATGTAGTCAATCCTCGCGCTGTCACATAGAAAGGCACGTTCCACCAGTGGTTCACCAGCGGACACAGCTTGAGCCGTACCTTGCCCACGACCTGCGTCCACATGTGCAAGGTGGCAAGGGTTCCTTTCCAGCTATCGAGCGGTAGTCGTGGCAGCAGGTCCTGTTCAGGTAGGGTCGATGAGGTCATGGCTGGCTCCGTCCGGTGACTCTAGTTTACCGCCATGGTGCGAAATCGAGACTGCTGGATCTGTCAGTGAAGCACGTTCGGACACATCGATCCTGCGCCGCCGCAGAGCTCTGCTCTGACCATGGTCGCGTATTCTCCGGCTTTGTGCAGCCCGGGAAATGATAGGCTTGGTGCCGAGAGGCGAATCATGCAGATCCTCGGGATGCGTCCCCGGACGATGTCTGCAGTACTTTTGGCGATCGCGTGCCTGACGTCGTGTTCGCTGCTTGCACAAAATCCCAACTCCACAGCCCATCAGAGCCTTACGTTCCGATCGAATGTCCGAGTTGTGCTCCTCGATGTCGTCGTCACCGACAACAAAGATCAGCCGGTGACCGGACTGCCGAAGGAGCAGTTTTAGGTTTTTGAGGACGGCAAGCCGCAAACTCTCGCTTCGTTTGAAGAGCATGCCGGTTTGCCAGAGTTGACCGGTCAGGCCAAGCTTCCTCCCGACGTATTCTCCAATGTGCTACTGGCGAAGGCGGGTGATCCTGCCAACGTGCTCTTGCTCGATTCTCTCAACACGCCGCTGTCAGATCAGAGTTACGTGCACGCGCAGATGGTGAAGTACATGAAGGATGTGCGCCCGGGAACGCGGATGGCGATTTTCACGCTAGGGTCGCAATTGCGGTTTGTGCAGGGCTTCACGAGCGACGTTTCGCTGCTCATGGCGGCGCTGAACGGCAACAAGGCGCAGGGCAATCCGCAGCTGTCGGGGCGGATGGAGACGGCCGAAGAGAGCGATGCCGGCCAGCAACTCGTCGAATCGATCGAAGGCGTGCCCGGGGCGCAGGCCTCGGCCGCGGCCCTCAAGACTTTTTTGTCCGAGAATCAGAAGGCGCAGACGAATTCGCGTTTGCGCATCACGCTGGAGGCGATCGAGCAACTGGCTCGATATCTGGGAGGGATTCCCGGCCGCAAGAATGTGATCTGGTTTGCAACTTCGTTCCCCGTGCCGGCGGCGGCCGCCGACGTGACTCAGGACGATCTGGCGAGAACGGCCAATCTGATGACTGCGTCTGAGGTCTCGTTGTATCCCATCGACGCCGCAGGCGTTGCCGTAGACCAGCTTTACGACTTCAGCAACGTGCACCCGCCGAGTTCGGCAAACGCCCAACAAATGCAGCAGTATCAGGGGCAGCAGTTGCACACCGGCGCCCGGCAGCGCAACTTGACCCACGCGGCAATGGACGAATTCGCGCGCGAATCCGGCGGCGAAGCCATCTATAACTCCAACAGTCTGAACGAAGACCTGGCTCACGTGATCGACGTCGGGACACACTATTACACACTCACGTATTCGCCGACGAATCTGAAGATGGACGGAGAACTGAGGGGCCTCGAGGTAAGAGTGAGTGGAGGCAAATACCACGTGGCCAGCCGGCGCGGATACTACGCGACCGATGCGTTTCTGACTCCCGTGGTCAAGACGGCGCCGAAGGGAGATCCGCTGCGGCCCCTGATGGATCACGGAACGCCCGATGCAACCGAGATTCTCTACACCATGAAAGTCGTGCCGGCGGCGACGCCGCCGGGGCCTGACTCCAAGCGCGCCGGCGACAATGACAAGCTGAAGGGCGCGGTCACGCGCTACAGCGTGACGTTCACCGTAGCCCCAGATCGGCTCGCGCTCGATACGTCTGCCGATGGCCTGCACCAGGGCAGCGTGGAAGTGACGCTGCTCGGTTATGACCGCGATGGAGCTCCACTGAACTGGATGGTCCGCATTCTCAAAGTGCGTGTGCCTCGCGAGCGCTACGAGCAAGCGCAGGCGAATGGGGTCGGATTCAAGTTGGAGTTCGATGTGCCTGGGGCGGGCGTGTATTTGCGCTCGGGACTGTACGACATGGGGTCGAACAAAGCCGGGACACTGGAGATCCCGCTCGCGGCCGTGGTGGCTTCCGCCACGGCGGGGAACTAGGGCCTGAAAAGTCAGAAGCCCCGTTTGTCGCGCACAAGTGCGCGCGAGAAATGGGTATCCCTTGAATTTCTCTCAGAACGAATACTTCAATGAAAACTGAATCAGTCTCGGTGTGCCTACCGTGGAAGTGATCGGGGCTGAGCCCGAGCCGGGCGTCGATCCGACGGCGGGAGCCGAGGGATTGGCGAACGAGGGATGGTTGAACAGGTTGAAGAAGTCGGCGCGGAAGCGAATGTTCTGTTTTTCGGTGATTTTGAACATCTTAGCGAGTGTCAAGTCGACATTCTTCTGCGGCGGTCCAATGATGCAGTTACGGGGCGTGTTGCCGTAAACAGTGGCGTCGCTCGGCGCGCCGTTGGAAAGCGTGGCCACGGGGTCGGGTTGATAGGCCGCTTGGTTGACCCAATTCGCCAGGCGTGAGGTGACGCCGCCGGTGCTGGCAGCGTTGGCGCAACTGTATCCGGGCACGAAGGTGGCGCTCGAGGAGGGGCTGGCGAGATTGTAGGCGCTGCCGCCGGCGGGATCGAAAACGGTGAAGGGTTCTCCGCCCTGGAAGATCAGGACGCCGCTGGCTTCCCAGCCGCCGAGAGCGTCATGCTGGAATCCGCTAGCACTGGCGAAGAAAGGCAGCTGATAAACGGCGCTGGCAGCGAGGCGCTGCCGGCGGTCGAAGTCGGACAGACCGCGGGATGCGGCGGCACTGGTCTGGTTGTTGATACGGGTCACGAAGGCCACCGAGGCGGTGGATACGTCATCGATGGATTTGGCGTAGGTGTAGGCACCCTGAAAGTAGAGGCCACGACTGAGGTGGTGCGCGATGGTGGCTTGAAGCGAATTGTAGTGAGAGTCGGAGTTGGGAGCGAAATCCTCGAAGGAGGAGGGGGCGATGCCGATGAATGGGGCGCGCGCGCTGACGTTCTCGACGGTGGAATCGACGATGGTGCAGGACTGTGGCGGGTTCTGCGCCTGGAGATTTGTGCACGCCTGCCCGGTGAGAGTGATTGGATTCTGCGTGGTGGCGAGCGTGGCCTGATCGGGATCGTAGGTGGAACGCAGACGCGATCCCTTGGTGCCGACATAACCGACTTCGAGGAACCACTCGTGACCGAGAGCCTGCTGAATGGTGAAGTTCCATTGTTGCGTGGTGCCGACGACCCAATGGAGGGGCACGGCGAGCTGAATCAAACTGTTGACGGTGCCGCTGAAGTTGGTACCGCATTGATCGGGTGCGCTGGAGGCCGCTCCGTTCCCGAGTTTGCAGGGCGACGCGTAGCTCTGGAGGATGGAAGGAACCGGAGCGTAGGGCTCGGTCGGAGTTGCCCCGAGCGCGGGAATGCCTGGGAGGGCGAAGGCGGGATTTCCGGTGTTATCAGTGAACAGATTGGCGAGGCAGCTGGCGGTGGCGGCGCACGTGCCAAAGACCGCGGGCAGGACGTTGACTCCGAAGGGATAGGCCGGCGGCGTGATGGCGAGGTTGTCGGCTGCGCCCAGGTCTTCGCGCACCGAGTAGATGCCGTATCCGCCGCGAATGGAAGTAGTGTGGTGCCCACCGAAGTCATAGGCGAAACCGATGCGGGGCTCAAACACAGTGGCGTATTCGTTGTTCAGGCCGGCGGCGTTGAGAGTTCCTCTGACTCCGGTGAGGTTGAATTTGTTCACGCAGCCTGGCCAGACGTAGGGCTGTCCGGTGGTAACGGCGAGTTCAGGATTGGTGTTGCCCGTGTGACACAGGACATCGCGGGGAGCGCCGATAAATTCGTTGCGCAGTCCGAGATTGAGGGTGAGATCTTTGCGGACACGGTAGTCGTCCTGTGCGAACCAGGAGTAGCTGGGGATGCGGTAATCGTGGTTGCCAAGGCCGCCGCCACCTTCCCCAAAAATGGGCGAGCCTTCGAGGAAACTCTGAAAATCCGTGGGCTCGGTCGGTGGCGTGAAGAATACGAGGCCGTTGTCGGCGATGGGCAGGCTGCGGCGCAGGGTGACGCGATCGATTTCGCCGCCGAAGCGGAGTTGATGCGGACCGTGTGTCCAGCTGACGGTGTCAATCCAGGTCAGGTTGTCGGAGAGCGCGGATTGCAGCTGCGTGGGATAAGCGCCGAAGCCCCAGGTTCCGAATTGCAGGCGGTAGATGTTGGGATCTCCAGCCTGGCCGTTCACGCCGGTTGCCGTGGGCAAATTGATTCCGACCTCAGTGTTGGTGATGGGCGCCTGGTTGTTCAGGCGGTCGCTGATGATGTTGACGCCGAAGCGGAACTCGTTGAGCAGCCTGGTGGTGAACAGATGTGTTCCGGTGATACTGCCGAAACGGCTGTGCAGTGGAATGTCGAGTGGGAAGTTGAGATTATTGACGCCCGGCTGGCCGCCTGTCTGGATGCCAAAGGAATCGGCGCCAAAGGGCTGGAAGGTGGCCGAGTCGGACCAGAAGAAGCGCCATGCGAGATGGTCCTTGCCCTCGCGGAAGTTGCGATCCCAGTTGGCGGTGAGCTGATCGTCAGTGAACTTGCCAGGATCGGTCAGCACCAGCGGGCCGTAATTCAACGATGAACTGCAGGTGCCAGTGGAGGCATTGTAGGTTTGCGTGACGCCCGGAGTTCCGGGCACGGTGGGGATGAGAAATCCGCCGGAACTGGAGCCGAATTGGGTGCCTGGGATGTTGAGCAAGTGGTACGCAACCGTATCAATGTATGGGAGAGTCACTGCCGGGCAGTTGGGCACTGCGGGACTGCTGAAGACCGATTCCAGATTGGCGATCGAGCGATCGGTCGGAAGCACGGGGATGGCTGTGTTGATGTAGGTCCCCGGAGAGTCGCCGCTGCGCTGACGAGTTCCCTGATAGTTGACGTAGAAAAACCCAAGTTTGGCGCCGGGGCCGACGGGTCCGCCGAGATCGCCACCGAAGATGTTCTGCTTGACCACAACCTTGCCGAGGAAATAGTCGTGGGCGTCCAGGGCCGTGTTGCGGAAATACTCCCAAAGACCGCCGTGGAAACTTGAGGCGCCGGATTTCAGCGTGGCGTTGACATTGCCGCCCCCGTTGCGTCCCTGGCTGGCGTCGTAAAGGCTGGTGGAGACCTTAAATTCCTGAATGGAGTCCGGGTTGGGCAGAGGCGTGTAAGTGAGTTCGCCGAAGGCATAATCGGCGGCCGAGATGCCTTCGATCAGATAGTTGTTGTTGTCTTCGCGTCCGCCATTGACGTGAATGTAAACCAGGCCACGGCCGAGTTGCGAGGCGCCATTGAGATCGGAAGAGGCCCCGGCAGAGAGCGCGAGCAACTGCTGGAAGTTGCGGGTGGCGAGCGGGAGCGTGGTGATGGTGGTACCGCCGAGCGATTGGCCTGTGGTTGCGTCCGTGGTCTCGACCGCCGGCATTTCGTACTGGACTTCGACGGTCTGTTGGATGGTAGCCGGCTTGAGGGCGGCGATCATGCGGGTGGTCTCGGTGATGTTGACAATGACGCCGGGAAACTTCGTGGTGGCGAATCCGCCGGCGGAGACCTCGACTCTGTAGGAGCCCACGGGAAGCAGAGGCGCAGTGAAGAGTCCAGCGGAATCGGCGGTGAGCTGGCGAACCGGGGTTCCCGTGGCTTCGCTGATGATATCGACTTTGGCGCCGGCGACGGCCGCGCCGGAGGCGTCCTCGACCGTGCCGCTGATTGCGCCAGTGGCGCCGCCTTGCCCGAAGGCCATCGAAGTGAAGCCGACAGACAACAGAACCAGCAGAGTGGAGTTACGAGCGATCTTCATCGAGTCCTCCCGGCGGGCGCCGTCTAACGCTTTTTGCTGAAAAAGCGCGGCCTCCGGATCAGGAAGTGATCCGGATTCCCTGTTGTTGGGCGAAAATGCCGACATTCTACACCCGGTTTGGGCGTTGGCAACATCGATGGTGCCGCTTCCCGCGATCCGGAATTCGGAAGCCCCGCTCCGCTTTGTCACCCCGCAGGCAGAGCAAGGCGAGCACAGGAGGAATCTGCTTCAGGCTCGCATCAGCGGGGTGCTCCAGTTCTGGCCGTTTCTGCCAGAAGTGGGATTCTCCCCTTTGCGTTTTAGGCCAAAGCCGCCCACCTCGGTGAAGCGCCTAGGTTCCCGCCGCTTCCACCAGCTCCAACACCGACTTGCGCAGAGGCTTCATCAGCGGCAGGGAAGACATTCTCAGCAGACGAACCAGCAGCGCAAGACTCTTGTCGAGCAGACGCTCGGTGCGCTCCTGATGGGGCGACCGGTCGTAGAGCCAAAACATAATCACCGCCATCTGGTAAAGCCAGAGCAGATAGGGCAAGCGTGGCTTCAAATCCGCGGAAACTTTGACGTCGCTGCCCTCGATGGCGAGCCGCATATGCTCGATCGCTCCTTCGCGGATCAGCCGCGTTTCGTCGCTGAATGGCGAAAGCGGGTCGTCGGCATCCGGGGCGTGGCGAAACAGCGCAGCACAGAATTTGCGGTTCGGCCCAAGCAGCTCGAGTCGTTTGTCAATCACTCCGCGGATGCGGTCTTTCAGTGTCGTCTGCCCGGCGAGCGCCTCGACGATGCTCTCGTGGCTGCCTTCCTGCATTTCGTGGTAGAACGCGAGCACGATGGCATCTTTCGAAGAGAAGTAATAATAGGTTCCGCCCAGGGCCACGCCCGCCTTTGCGGCAATGTCGCGCATGGTGGTCTCGTCGAATCCCTTTTCGCGGAACAACTCCATCGCAGCTTCGTAAATCTTGCGCCGCGTGTCTTCCGCCCGTGCCGTGATCCTGGGCTTGATCGCTGTCGTTGTCATTCGGGGAACTCCCGCACGGTCGAGACCGGCGCTTTTGGGGACGGAGCTGCGCAAGGCTCGATTTCCTCCTTGCGCAGTTCCCCGGCCAGGGCTTCGGCATTTTCCGGACTCAGGATGCCGGAAATAAAGTGCCGGTTCTTGGAGATCGCGGCGAAGGCCTGCCGCGCCAGCGGCATCAGCAGTGGATGCGTCAGCCGCGCAGCCCAGTCGCGATACTCCACCAGCGCGTAGAAAACCATGATCCACGCCCGCTCGTTCAAATAGACTGCACCTTGGTCGCTAACCACGGCCAGATCGTCTTTCGTGGCGATTTTGTCCAGCTCGGGAAACAGCCGCTTCGCCTTTTCCGACCCTTGCTCCAGCACCTCCAGCCCGATCCAAGAGCGTTGACCGAGGATCCAGTTCTTCAGGCGGCAGCACAGTTCGCACCTGGCATCGTGGAGCACATAGAGTTTGGTCATTGCATTCTCCTTCCAGGCTTCCGGAAGCTTCACGGTCGCACCCTGGGGTGTGGTTTCGGCAAGCCGGGAGAGCCTGCAGCCCGCCCCGCTCAACGCGGAATCGCCATTTTCAGCATCGCGTCCGGTGCGACCGGCGGCGGCGTCGTCGCCGGCGGCCGCCGGTCCCGGGAGCTGCGGCGGAAGCGCGAGAGAACGTAGAGGTTGAACAAGTGCATGCCGCCGAGAATGAGCATCACCATGCCCATCTTGTCGCTGAGCAGTTCGATCGCAGCCCGCGAAGTGTTAACGATGTTTGCCGTCTTCAGCACGAGCGAGACGAATCCAATGTTGATCAGATAGAACCCCACCACCAGCAAGTGATTCACCGAGTCGGCAAGTTCCTTATTGTTCTCGAAGGCATCGACCAGAAAAATGGCCCCCCGCTTGTAGAGCGTGCGCCCGACCCAGATGGTGAGGTTGATGCTGATGAACAGGTAAGCAAGGTAGGTTGCGACGATGATGTTGTTGGCGGTTAGCATGTGTTTTCCTCCGCCCGCGAAATATTGAACGTGTTCAAAACAACCCTAACGCGACCCTCGAGCCCTGTCAAGAGAAAAGTTGAACGCGTTCAACACCCGGGATTTCGAAAGGTTCGCTCGAAGCGTGAACCGGACGCCCACATGTCCGGTTGGCGGGATGCCGGAGGAGTGTCCTGGTGGGTAGGTTCCCGGGACCGAAGGAGCCGGCAGGGCCCGACTATGCCGTCTTCTTTTGGCGGGGGCGGAACTGGAGTAGCTCGCCGCGACGCCATGCCGGGATCCAGCGGACGGGCCTGACGAAGTTGAGCGGGACGTAGAACTCGATCACCTGCCCCGGTTCCGCTTCTTTCGGTTCTTGGGTTTTGGATTCGTCGGTCATCGGCATTGCTTGATAGCGTTCGGTGTCAGTCATTCGTTGTCGCCACGCCACTCCCACCCGCATTGACAGCGAACGGAGTCGCTCAAACGTAATTTTCTTAAGAGGGCCTTGCAAACGGCGCACGATCTCATCCACATGGATTTCCTCACAACCAACTCTGGTTTTCTTGAATGTGCTTGGGGAAGCAACTGCCGTGTCGCGGGACGGTCAAATAATGGTCTGTGCCTTGCCTCAGGCGAGGAGCTCACCGTCAGCCTTGCCGTCTGCTCCCGCGCTTCGTCGCGCACGCGGTCTACTTGAATGGTGCATATTCCGGCACGATCGTTTCAGCAGCCGGCCGGACGAAAAAGGAAAAGGCTCGATAACGCTCCCCCGAGGGGGTCGGGTGCAGGAATTGACAGCTGAACGGCTCGGTCCCTCGGAGCCCGGTTCCTTTTCCGCCTGGTAAACCCGGGATCGAGTGGGCTAGCGAGCCGTGTCCACGATGGCGACTTTGTTGACGCCGCTGCAGGCCAGATACAAATGCCGGTCCGGTGTGGCGACCATATTCCGCACTACGCCGCCGCCCGAGGGGATCGGCTCGGTGCTGAAGGCCCCGGTTTTGGGATCAAACCGCACCAGGGTGTTCGGCTTCACTCCCGATTCGCTGTACCACACGACTCCATCACTGGTGATCGCGATTCCGTAGGGCTCAGATCCGTCGCCTCCCGGCGACGGCCACTCCTTCAGCAACTTTCCCGCCGCCGGATCGAAGTGGCCCAGATATCCCCGGGCAAAGTCGGTGTAGAAGATTGTGCCGTCAGCGGCCAGGGCCAGGCGGCGGGGCCGCGCCTGGGCGTCCGGCAATGTGTATTCATGAATCGTCATCGTCCTGGGATCGATGGATCCCAGCTTGTTCGTGCCAAACTCGCAGAAAAACGGATGGTTATTGGGCAAAACCACAATGCCGTAAGGGACGGCATGCGGCGTCGGCACTTTCGCGAGCGTCATCTTTCCCGACTTCGGATCAAGCCGCCCGACGTAGTTTGTCTCCTCGTTGGTGAACCAGAGAATCCCATCGTGATCGAATGTGGGAGTGTGCGGATCGATCGACGTGCCGTCCGATGGCCGATACTCGGTGATTTCTCCCGACCTCGGATCGAGTTTGCCGACGTATCCCCCGGCAATTGCAGTGAACCAGATGTTGCCATCTTTGTCGGCGGTCAAGCCGTGCGGCCCGGAGTTTGGCGTCTTCAGCGGGTACTCCTTGAATTCCCCGGTTTCCGGATCGAGGCGTCCAAGCTTGTTCGCTCCCTGTCCCGTGTACCAGAGTGACCCGTCAGGAGCCAGCGCGGGATCATGCGGGCGCGATTTTGCGGTGGGAACATCGTATTCTTTGATCGGCACGCTCAGCGTTCCCACCGCCGAGGCGGCGAGTGCGACGGCCAGCATCAACCCCAGTTTGATCGACATGAGCCTGCTCCTTTGCGGGAATTGGGAAATTGTAGTCCCAGAGTTCAGCACCGCGCCACAGGAGGAGGAATGTATCCCATCGAGGATGGCGCTGTTGTTGAAGTTGCAATAGGTTAGGCCGCTCAAAAAAGCCTGCGCCACAACCTTCTCGTCCCGGGGCGCAGCTTTCTGTCGCCGAAAGACCAGGGCAGTGTCGATGCGGTCGACAGCTTAATCACTCCCCGGAGCGGTAAAGCTCGGCTTCTCTGCGGTCATCGTCGACCGATTCGAAAGCATTGAAATCCGCACCCTGCTTGGAGCGATCGCATCCACTCCGCTAGAATAGTCAGTTCTGTGGAACTCGTATGCCCCTGAGCAAAGTGCAAGCTCTCGAGATGTTCAACTCCGATGACCTGATCGGCGTAGGCATGGAAGCCGACGCCGTTCGCCGTCGCCTGCACCCGGAAGGCGTGGTCACCTACATCATCGACCGCAACATCAACTACACCAACTTCTGCACCGAGTACTGCACCTTCTGCGCGTTTTATCGTCCGCTGAAGGGCCCGGCTGCAAAGGAAGGCTACATCCTCGATTTCGACACCATCTACGACAAGATTCGTGAAACCGTCGAACTCGGCGGCACCGGCGTGCTGATGCAGGGAGGGCTGCATCCCGACCTCAAAATCGACTGGCACGAGAAGATGCTCCGCGGCATCCGGGAAAGATTTCCGAGGGTGCATCTGCATTGCTACTCGGCGTCGGAGATTATCGCCATCGCCGAGTCGAGCGGCCTGACGATCCGCGACACCATCCTGCGCCTGCGCGATGCCGGCCTGGACTCGATTCCCGGCGGCGGCGCTGAAATCCTCGACGATGAGGTCCGCTACAAGATCGCCCGCCTCAAGTGCCTCACCGAAGACTGGATCAACGTCCACCGCACGGCCCACCAAATCGGCATGCGGACCACGGCGACCATGATGTTCGGAGTGGGAGAGAACTACCGACACCGCATCAACCACTTTCAGCGCCTCTACGATCTGCAGGAAGAAACCGGAGGATTCACCGCCTTCATCCCCTGGAGCTTCCAGCCCCAGCACACCGCCCTGGGCGGCCGCCACTGGGACGAAGCGACAGCGGTCGAGTATCTGAAGGTGCTGGCGATCTCCCGGATTTATTTGTCGAACTTTCTGAATGTGCAATCCAGCTGGGTGACGCAGGGCCTGAAAGTCTGCCAGATGGGCCTCCGCTTCGGGGGCAATGACGTCGGCTCCGTGATGCTGGAGGAAAACGTAGTCCGCGCCGCTGGCGTAACCAACTGCACGACGGAAGAAGAACTGCGCCGCATCATCCGCGACGCCGGCTTCCGCCCCGCGCAGAGAGATACGCTGTACCGACAGTACTTCCTGAACTGATAGAGTGGACACTTGGTGTCCGTTTGCAACCGGTGGTGCAAGTTGATTTCATGGCCTACCCCATCAAAACCTGTGTCGTTTGTGGCGAAGAATTCGAACTGAAGCCCGGCAAGCCCGGCTTCGCCAACCGCTGTCCCTCGTGCAGCGAACAAGACACCGATCCCGGCGCGCAATCCGGCGACGGCTGGAAGTCCGACAAAGGCGCCAACGCCGCCCGCCGCGAAGCGATGAAGAATCTGCTTTACCGCAAAGACAGCTGATCCGAGCACCAGACGGGTGCTCATTGGCTCGATGACGAAGTACCTGCGAATTGCCGCAATGAGGTCTGCTGGATCCAGCTTTATTCCGCCCCAAACGGCGCGAGTCTGACCGGTGGAAAACTTTCCAGTAAATCCCCTCCCGACAACCGGGGGGTTGCGGGAGCACTGCTTCAGAAGCCACCCCGCAATCTTCTCCAACGCCACCGGCGACATGGTCTGCTCAATCCGCGCGTACTCCGCCGGAGACCCCGTCATCGCTGTCTGGAATAAATGATTCAGCCCCGGCAGTTCGTCAATCTCAAAGCGTTGGTTGCCCGCTTCCTCGAGAGCCTGGCGAATTGCCGGAAGATTCTGATCCGGCAGCACCTGCCTATCGAGCGATCCATTTAATGCCAGCACCGGACAGGTGACTTTTCGCAGCGCTGTCGCCGGATCGTACGTCAAGAAAAAGCGGAACCACACCGACGTGGACGCCTTGATCTCCATCCCCATCTGCGCTTCCGTTCCCTGGCCCGCCATCTTTTCCCGGATTTCTTTTTCGAGCACCCCCTGATCGTTCTCCGTTTCTATCAGGTGGATAATCTCCCGCTGCATGGCCGCCTTCTTCGCCGCATCCTCCGAATTGTTCCCGGCCGCGATGTCGATCGCCTCTTCCTGTGCCACGATTACCTGATCGCCCGGCACACCCGTTCCCGCCATCATCACAATGAACGCCACATCCTGGTTGCGCGCCGCCACCATCGCCGCGATCACCCCGCCCTCACTGTGCCCAACCAATCCAATTTTGTGCGGATCGATCTCGGAGCGCGTTTTGAGATACGCCACGCCCGCCTCCGTGTCGGTTGCAAAGTCCGCCGTCGTTGCCCTGGAGAAAACTCCGGTCGACTTGCCAACTCCTCGATCATCGGCTCGCAGCACGGCAATTCCGCGCCGCGTCAGGTAGTCCGACAAAACCAGAAACGGTTTGTGCCCCAACAGGCTCTCGTCGCGATCCTGCGGACCCGAGCCGGTAATCAGCACCACCGCGGGGAACGGTCCCTTGCCCCGCGGAATCGTGAGTGTCGCGGCCAAAATGACGCCCTGCCGTTTGTTTTCGCAGGAGACATCCTCCTCGTGATACGGATACGGCCTTACCGGATTCTGCGGCCGCTTCGGTTCCTGCTCCACATCGCTCTTGAACGGCTTCAACACCAGCGGGAATGTTTCAGGGCCCTGCGTCCACTTGCCCTCGATCGTCGAGCCATCCGCAGAGATCTTCCCTTCAAACACGCCTCTAACCTCGTTTACCTCAATCCGCAACGATGCGCCATCGCGTTTCACCGCGGAGACCGGCAGCCCTATTCCCCCCTCGTCGGGACTGTCGAGCGTCGCCTTCAACCCGTCGTGGGTATTCACGATCCGGAAAACTACCTGCACCGTGACGATCCCCGCATCGAGCGATCCGAGCCACGCTCCATCAATGTCCGGCGGCGCCACCGCCTTGTGCTCGACCTCGGCCTGATCTTTCGTCCGCTTGAGTACGACAGGTACGTCAGCCCCGCCCTGCGACCACGTCCCCGAAATCGTCTTTCCATCAGCCGCCAGCTTGCCTTCGTAGGTCCCTCGAAACGCCGCCACGTCGAGATTCAGCATCGAACCTTTCAAGCGGACGGAGTTCACTGGAATTGCATGGACTCCCCGATTAATACTGTCGAGTGTGGCCTTGAGCGCGGCGTCCGCGCCTTTGGTGAGCTCGAGCACCGGACGACCCCGGCCCATGCCCGTGTCAAGCGGGCCTGGCCAACCGCCGGTGAGGTCCTGGCCATGGGCCAGGCAGCCCGCCAGAAAAACCGCCGCTACTGCGATCCAACGTTTCATCACTGCTCCTAGCTTTCAGCTTCCGCCGCGGCGGCTGACTCACGTACGTTCCGTCCGATCGTTTGATGATGTGGAGCGGAGGCGCAAACGCACCCATCGCGGTTGTCAGTCTCCTGGGCCACTCGCGCGCCGGCTGAAATGCCCCGAAGCCAATCACCAACACCAATCACCAACAACGGGAGAACGGGGAATCGTTTGAGCCTGAACGCGGGCCTCCTGGCCTGCGGGTCTGTACTTCACAAGTCCCATCCGTATGCGTTAGCGGTTGTCGCCGCCGGTGGCGGCGTTGAGCTCATCGATCGACCGCTCCAGGCAACGTGCGGCGTGAAGGTTCAGCTTCCAGAGAATGAAGAACATGCCCACAAAAGACAGGTCAATGACACCCAGGCCCAGCCATCGATGCGCCCGCGGAAAACTCTGTACATAGGCGACATGCAAGGCAACGTATCCGGGAAACAGCGGCACGATGTACCAGGTCCAGTAATCCTTGAGCAGATCCCGCTGCCGCTCCAGTTCCGAGCGGAAGAACTCAAGACAAGTCGACCTCCCAAGGTCGGCGGGCATCGCTTTGGGGGAGCCCCTGCGGTAGAGTTGCACGATCAGCCAGATCGCCCCTGCGATAAAAAGTCCCCAGGTGACGCGGTATGCCACGTCGTGACTTGTCCGGAAGAAGTCGGCGAACAAAATGATGATGCCCAGCGCCAGAATCGATTCCCGGAGATTTCTGTGCGAAACTGTGCGCTCGAACTTTCCGGCGCGAAGGCGGATCGCTTCTACTGACATTTTCGTGCCTTCCACTGGCTGCGATTGCCAGATTTGTTGCGGGTTGTCGAGAATTTCCTTCATGAACGTACTGCTCCCTGCTGGAACCAGCGCGCCAGCACGGTCTTGATGCGGTGAATCTTGGTGGCTACGTTGCCGGGCGAGAGCCCCGTGACCTCTCCGATGGAAGCGGCGTCGAGCCCCTCCAGATACAACAGGATCACGTGCCGGTCGAGCGGCTTCAGCCGTTGAATCAGGCTGAGCAGCCGACCGAGCGCCTGGCCACGGTCCGCCGCCGCCGGCCCGCCGTTCATATCGGGAAGGTTTTCCAGTTCCTCCAGCCCGACCAGCGCCTGCATTTGCGCGCGCCGTTGCCGGATGACGTGCGATGCACCCACGTTGTGCGCCACGCGGTAAATCCATGTCCGCAGCGAGCAGCGCCCGTCAAACCCGGCGAAACTCCGCCACAGCGCGACATGAATGTCCTGCAGCAGGTCGCGCCGCAAATCGGCATCGGCTTCGTAAGCGCGAGCCAGTCGTTCCAGCGCAGCGCCATAGGTGCTCGCGGCC
>Ga0123356_10003742_pt1 | contig 15861 bp, 14 predicted proteins | sample TergutEmb28metaG_2_FD_92546 | JGI IMG/M metagenome (GOLD analysis project Ga0123356, IMG submission 92546) | Embiratermes neotenicus P3 segment gut microbial communities from Petit-Saut dam, French Guiana - Emb289 P3 | ecosystem: Host-associated > Arthropoda: Insects > Digestive system > Gut ... | reverse complement strand
TTGTGCTGCAGCGGCATGGCCCTGATTTCCTTTAAGACGCCCAGGGCGTCCGTATGGGTGAGAAAGGTGTCCATGATGAGAACATCGAACCTGCCGGTGTTGATGCCGTTCGCGCCCATAAATCGCAGGACCTCCAGCCCATCCTTCGGGCATGTGGTGAGTTCAAACCCCTTTGCGCGCAAGGCCTGCGCGCAGCTTTGTCCCAGTTCGCTTCCGTCGTCCGTTAGCAATATTTTGCGGGGATCTGTCATATTTCTTCTCCATCCTCTCTTCTTATGCGGCATTTTGGTATTTGTGCTTTATCGTAGCACTTCACATAAACAGAATACCATAAATGGAATATATTGTCAATATATATTTTCCCATTTTATACCTTTTTTTAAGAAAAATGGAGAGTATTGCTATTCCGGAAGGTTTCGGGCGGTTTCCAGCATCGTTTGGGCAAAAATGGCATAGCCCTCTAGAGGCGTATTGACGAACACATGGGTGATGGCGCCAACGAGCATGCCATTTTGCAGGATGGGGCTGCCGCTCATGCCCTGCACAATCCCGCCAGTGGCTTCGATCAAGGTTGGGTCCATCACCCTGACAGTCATATTTTTCTGGTTGGAGCCGGTCAGCGATACCTTGATAATTTCCACGTCATACGCCTTTTTTTCCTTGCCGCTGACCGTGACCAGCGCCTGGGCCGGTCCCGTTTTTACCTCGGTTTTCAATGCCACGGGGACCTGCTTCTCATCCGGCATATCAATCAGTTTGCCGTAAACGCCAGTGTCGCTATTGCGCGCGAGGGATGCTAACTTCTGCGACTCAAACACGCCGCAGAGCTCCCCCGGCGCGCCGTTGACGCCCTTGTAGCAACCCATTACTTTGGCGCTGACCAGTTCCCCGCCGGAAACAGTCATCACATCCCCCGTATCCACATCGCAGATGGCATGACCAAGACCAGCCATGGCATTGCTTTTTTTGTCGTAGAACGTGACGGTTCCAATGCCGGCCGAACTGTCCCGGATCCAAAGGCCCGCGATATATTTGTCTCCCGCGGCGCTCTTCACCGGGGTGCAAGCCAGCCGCAGCTCTTCGCCGTCACGTTCCACTGTCATGCGCAGGGGCGTGCCCCCGCTTTGCTCAATGGCGTCGGAAACCTCCTTTTTACGGTTCACCTCATTGCCATTGATTTCGATGATCACATCCCCTGCCCGTAAGCCCGCCGCCTGCGCGGGGTTCACGCTGCCGTTTTCCGTGGCCACCAAATCCGTTTTGGCCACAAGCACGCCCCGCGTATACAGCTTGATTCCGAAGACGTCGCCGCCGGGAACCACATAATTGCGCTTGGCAACCGTGATTTTCGTTGTTTTGACCGGGAACAGCCCCAAAAATTGAAAGGCGTTGGAGATTTCTTCCTGACCAGAAATGAAATTAAGATTGGCTTTTTGAGCATTGCCATTTGCTTCCTGCGGAATCTCCTGCGGCGTATACAACAAATTGAATGCCAATTGCGTGTGTTCCGTCACGGTCATCTGCTCCGGGAGCGCGGCCATGCCGTATCCAATAAAGGAAAGATAGACCATGCTGCAAACCAGCAGAAAAACGCACGCGCGCCGGACGGGCTTCTTCAAGGGATAGTTCACCTGCCTCGTTCTCATCTGCGGCAAAAATTTCGCCGCTCCATTAACATGCGCATGGCGCGGCGGAATATAAGCGGGAAAAGCTGCACATAAAAATTCTCCCTAAAATTCATAAAATACCCTTTTCTTTTTTCTTCCGCTGTGCTATAATAAAGTGAGCAACTCAATCTAAATGAAAAGGAGAACCCCTTATGAGGATGACAGTTGTTGGCCGCAAGTGCGCGGCCGGGCAGGCATTCCAGGAACATGCGGAAAAAAAGCTGAAAAAGCTCCAGCGGCTGCTGGGTCCCGGCGCGGAGGACGCTGACTGCAAAATCACGGCCACGGCCCAAAAAACGGGCATGACCGTGGAGGTGACGGTAAAATACCAGGGCATCACCCTGCGGGCGGAGGAAGGCGCGCAGCAGATCAACGACGCACTGGACCGCTGCGTGGACGTGCTGGTGCGGCAACTGCGCAAAAACAAAACCCGGCTTGAAAAGAAAATCTACCAGGCGCAACTTTCTGATTTCATCGAAACAGAACCTGTGGAGGAAGAAACCGATTTCCCGGTGCTTCGCAGAAAAACGGTCTCTTGCAAGCCCATTGACGTGGAAGAGGCCATATTGCAGATGAATCTGGTGGGACACCAATTCTACCTGTTCCTCAATGCGGACTCCGATGAATTCAATCTCGTCTATCGCCGCCGCGGCGGCGGCTACGGCATCTTGGCCCCCGAACGCGAATAGCGGGCTTCTTAATTTCCCCCGGCCCTTCGAGCCACCCCCTTCGGTTTTTTGAAGGGGGTGGCTCGAAGGGCCGGGGAAGTAATCGCGGTATAACAAAAAATTACGAATTACGAATTCTCAATATATCTTACAATATCCCCAACGCAGCACAACTCTTCCAGGGCCTTCTCGTTGAATATCACCTCAAATTCAGTTTCCAGGGTTTGCGCCAGGTCGTAGACGTCCAGGCTGTCGGCATCCACTTCCTCCAGTGTGGTATCTTCGGTCACACGCTCGGGGTCCAGATCGAATTGTTCGCAGATGAGTTTTTGCACGCGGTCAAAAATCATGGGGAAATGCTCCTCACTTTCTTTTGTTTACCTTATGATAGCCAATCATGCCGCATTTGTCAAGAGCAAAATTAAATTATCATAAAAATTTTCAAATCATTAAAAACAGAGGCAAGCCCCATAGCATTTCGTGGCGGCGCAGGCAAAGGATCACCCCGCGCAGGGGCAACGGCTCTTCCATGGAAAAGAATTCCTGCCACGCATTTTCGCCAAGCTCCCCGCAAAAATGCACCTTATTGCAAAGCAGGCGCGCCGCTGGATTCCCACGGTTTCTTTGGCAATCCAAAAATATGGCTCCTTCCGGGCAACCTTGTGCTTCCTGAATATCATTGCCGCACAGCGGGCTAAAAGACGCCTCTACCTCGTAGTATGTCCCGGGGCGGAAGATCATACCCGGCTGCGCGCGGTGCATCAACCCTGTCCGGCGCAAATATTGCAGCACGCGGCGGCGCTGGTACATCTCGTTGCGTTCGAGCATCACCTCACGGTGGCAGGTTTCGGAGCAATCGGAGCACACGCGGGGAATGAAGGGTCGGTGCTCGCCCCCCCGCTCTGGGATGCGCTGGGGGATGTGCAGTTCCGAATTGTTGTGCCCGCTTTGGGTGACGCTGTGCTTTTGCATCACATACATCGCCTCCGGTAACTGCCGGTATAGCTGGAAAATTTTGTGATGTGCGTCGTAAATGTAATATGCCATGTCCTGCATGCAAAATACCTCCTCCTAAGACAAACCCTATGCTGCCGTCCCACGCGTTATGAAATTAAATGGCTGCAATCTTTCGAAATAACGGAAAAACATATTGAAATAGTCGCATGGGTATGTTATAATGTTTCCGGTTCGCTGGGGTGGCGGCTTAATCCTTTCCAATGACTCTTTTTTGAAGGGTTACGAAAGGAGGAATCTTGATGGGAAATGTGCGAGCGGTTTTCTGGCAGGCGGCGTACCTATATACTGTTCTGGCGACGGATCCTTCCTATGCGATTACAGTTGCGTGTGCGTTCCTACAGTTGCTGCGAAACATAAAGAACAAAAAGAACTAACCGCCCTCGTGCCTCACAAACACGGGCGGTTAGTTCTTACAACTTAGTTGGAAAGGACACGCCGTGCTCCGGCGGGCCGCTTCTATTCACATTATAGCACCCCGCCCCATGATTGTCAAGTACTTTTTATTCGATAGGAGCAAACCCATGGACGAATTCCAAGCGATGTATGAGTTGGTGAAGGCAAAGCTTCGGGAAGAGCTTTCCGAAACGATCTTCGACGTATGGCTGAGCGATATGCGGCCGCTTCGTTTTGAGGACGGCGCCGCGACCCTTTCCCTGCCGGAATTTAAGCGCAAGGTAACCGAGCAGAAGTTCATGGGGCACCTTCACCGGGCATTTGCGCAGGCCTTGGGCTTCGAGGTGGAAATATTCCTCGTGGAGCCGGGGAACGAACCTCCCGCCCCGCCAAAACCGCAATGCGCCCCTTCCGCGGGGAATCGCCTGCCCCAGGGGCACGAGGGCAATACCTTCGAGACCTTCGTCGTCGGCGGCTCGAACAAGTTCGCCCACGCGGCGGCACTTGCCGTTGCCGCCAACCCCGGCAAGGCCTATAATCCCTTGTTCATCTACGGGAATTCGGGCCTTGGAAAGACCCACCTGCTCAGCGCGATTTATCACGAGCTGGGGAGCCTTTATCCGCACGTGAATATCATTTATACCACGGGCGAGGAATTCACCAATGAAGTTATCCGTTCCATCCAGTTTAAAAGTATGGTGGAGCTGCACCAGAAGTATCGAAGCGCTGACGTACTGCTCATGGACGACGTGCAGTTCATCGCGGGCAAGGAAGCCACCCAGGAGGAATTCTTCCACACTTTCAACGCGCTGACGCAAAGCGGCCGGCAGATCGTGCTTTCCAGCGACAAGCCGCCCAAGGATATGATCACCCTGGAAGACCGCCTGCGTAGCCGCTTCGACGCGGGGCTCATCGCGGACATCCAGCCGCCGGACCTGGAAACCCGCATCGCCATCGTCAAGCGCAAGGCCATTGCCACGAATTTCGAGATTTCCGACGACATCGTCGACTTCATCGCCCGCAAGCTCAAGAGCAATATCCGCCAGCTGGAGGGGGCCGTAAACCGCATTGAAGCCATGGTCACCATGCGCGGCATGACGCTGAACCTCAATACCACGCAACTCGCCATCAGCGACATCGAAAGCCAGGAGCGCCCCATCCACGTGACCATCGAACGCATCATCGAGGAATGCGCCCGCTGCCATTCCCTCACCTCGGCGGATCTACGCTCCAAGCGCCGCAGCGCGGACATCTCCCACGCGCGGCAGATCGCCATGTACATCATCAGCCAGATGACCGGGCAATCCACCAAGGCCATCGGCAACGAATTCTCCCGCGACCACTCCACGGTGGTGTATGCCCTGCGGGAGATCCGTGAAGCCCTCCAGCGCGATGCCGGCCTACGCAAAATGGTCAACGAGATTACGAAATCGGTGCAGGAGAGCTAGATGTTAGATTTTAGACATTAGATTTTAGGTGTTAGGGAGTTAGATGTTTCAGCTTCTTGCGATGGAAAGCAGCGCCCGGCGCGGTGCGTTCACGACCCCGCATGACGCCATCCAAACGCCCGCTTTCATGAACGTGGCCACCGGCGGAGCAATTAAAGGCGGGGTTTCCGCGATTGATCTGCGGAACGAATTAAAAACCCAGGTGATGCTTAGCAATACCTACCACCTGCACGTGCGCCCGGGCGACAAGCTCATCCGGGCCATGGGCGGGTTGCATGCGTTTACGCGCTGGCAGGGGCCGATCCTCACGGACAGCGGCGGCTTTCAGGTATTCAGCTTGGCAAAGCTGCGCAATATTACAGAAGAGGGCGTCACCTTCGCCAGCCACGTGGATGGCCGCCGCATCTTCATGGGCCCGGAAGAAAGCATGCGCATCCAGTCCAATTTGGGATCGGACATCGCCATGGCCTTCGACGAATGCGTGGAAAACCCGGCCACGCAAGAGTACGCCGCGGCGTCTTGCGAACGCACTTTTCGATGGCTGGTACGATGCAAAAAAGAACATGCCCGGCTTCAGGCGCAGCGTAGCGACGGAGCTGCGCCGCAGGCGCTTTTTGGAATTAACCAGGGCTGCACATTCGAGGACTTGCGCGTGGCGCATATGCGGCAAATCCGCGAGTTGGACCTGGATGGCTATGCCATCGGCGGCCTAGCGGTGGGTGAGCCCAAAGAAGAAATGTATCGGATCATTTCAGCAGTAGAGCCGCATATGCCACAGGTAAAACCCAGATATCTCATGGGCGTGGGCACGCCGGGAAATATCCTGGAGGCCGTACGACTGGGCATCGATCTTTTTGACTGCGTAATGCCCAGCCGCAACGCCCGCCATGGGCATCTGAATACCTGGGGGGGCATCATCAATTTGAATAATAAGCAATATGAGCTAGATGGCGATTCTATTGATTCGCAATGCGATTGCCCGACTTGCCGGGATTTCAGCCGCGCCTACCTGCGGCATTTGCTCAAGACTGGCGAAATGCTGGGCATGCGCCTTTGCGTAATGCACAATCTTTATTTTTACAACACGCTTATGGAGCGCGTCCGCGGGGCGATTGAATCCGGGGAATTCGCGGCATTCCATTCGAAATATGTGGATTTATTGGACAGCAGGATATAATGGAGGTGTGTATGGAAATCACAGTTTTTGATATGCTCAATGAAACGCAGCGCATAAAAGCGGCACAAATGTTGACGGATGAACTGCCGGATGGATGGCCGTCGCTAGCGGACGCAATGGATGAAATCAATGAACTAACGGACAATGTCGCGTCGCTGCTCCTTTGCGCTATGGAAAACGGCAAGCTGGTCGGCTGGGCCGGACTTCTGCCGGGTTACGGCAGGATGTTCGAGCTCCATCCCCTCGTTGTGCGCCGCGACAGGCAGCGAGAGGGCATCGGCGCGGCTTTATTGCGTGAAATCGAGTACGCCGCGAGAGAAAAAGGCTGTTTGACGCTTTTGGCGGGTTCGGATGATGAAAGCGGGGAAACCTCTCTCGCTAACGTGGATTTATACGAAGACTTGCCGGAGAAGCTGGCAAAATTTCAGCCGGGGAAGCATCCGAGCGCATTCTACTTAAAGCACGGTTTTCATGTTATTGGCGTTGTGCCGGACGCCAATGGAATTGGCAAACCGGACATTCAAATGGCAAAGCGGCTGTAATTCAAGGCTACTTCAAGCTTTTCGTGCCATGATATGAGGGAAAAGGAAGTGGTGCGATGAATATTTTGCTGGTTGAGGACGAACGCGAGCTTTCCGAGGCCCTTGCCTCGCTGCTGCGGCAACAGAATTATTTGGTGGACACAGTCTTTGACGGCGAGGACGGCGAAGCCTATGCCATCAGTGGGATTTACGACGCGGTCATCCTCGACGTGATGCTCCCGAAAAAAAGCGGCCTGGAGGTGCTGCGCGCGCTACGCCAGGTTGGTTGCTCCACGCCGGTGCTGCTGCTCACCGCACGTTCGGAGGTTTATGATAAAATTGAGGGACTCGACGCCGGGGCCGATGATTATCTGACAAAACCCTTCGCCGCCGGCGAACTCTACGCAAGAGTGCGAGCCATCACCCGCCGCAAAGGCGATTTTGCGGGAGACGCCCTCTCCTTCGGCGATGTATCGCTGCTAAGCGCCGCTTTGGAGCTACGCTGCGGTGTGAATACTGTGACGCTCTCAAAAAAAGAATTTCTGATACTCGAACTGCTGTTGCAAAACAGCCGGCAGATCATTCCAAGGGAACGCTTCATCGAAAAAATCTGGGGTTTTAACTGTGATGCAGAATACAATGCGATAGAGGTCTACATTTCGTTCTTGAGGAGAAAACTGGCCGCTGTTGGGTCAAAAGTGCAGGTGCGCGCGGTGCGGGGCGTTGGCTATCAGCTGGTGAACGAGGGAGTGTCCCCATGATCAAAAAATTACGCTTGAAAATTATCGTAATCACTATGATTGTGTTGGTGGCGGTGTTCACCTCTATGTTCGCCGCGTTGAATGTATATATGTGGAATACCAGCCGCCAGCAAACCGAACGCCTGCTGGAGCAAATCATTCAGCGGGATGGCATGCCCATGCTGATCATCCGCGAGGGGACACAGAGGATACCGCAGTTGCCGCCGGAAATTGTAGATCGGCAAGCACCCAACCGGATCCCGCCACAAAACGTGATATTCCGGGCGGGTCGGCTATTTTACCTAAAGCTTGACAAGGCCGGCAATCCTCTTGAGATTCGCCACGAAATGATGTACGATTTTTCCGACGAGGACGCCCTGCACTACGCATCGCTCGTGCTTGAAAAAGGCAAATCGAAGGGCAGCGTGGGCGAATTCCAATTCATGGAGGGACAGAAGGACTACGGCTCCATCATCGTATTCGCGCAACGCAGCATTGAAACAACCTTGCTGACCCAGCTCATCCGGCTGTCGCTCTGGACAGCAGGCGTTACGGGGATCTTTTTGTTCATCTTCACGTTGTTTTTCTCGAAATGGGCAGTCGGGCCGGTCAAACGCGCATTCGAGCGGCAGCGCCGGTTCATCTCGGACGCAAGCCACGAGCTGAAAACGCCGCTGACAATCCTCAATGCCAATGCCGACTTGTTGATACAGGAATCCGGCGACAGTCCGCGGCTGCAAAGCATAAAAGGGCAAAGCAAGCGCATGGAGGGGCTCATCCATGACCTGCTTGCCCTGGCGCGGACGGATGAAGGCGCACAGCCCGTTTTTTCATTCGTGGACCTGAGCCAGGCGATACTCAGCGCTGCCCTCGCCTTCGAAAGCCATGCCTACGAAGAGGGCAAAATCTATGAGGTTGCCATCGCCCCCGGCCTACGCTGCCAGGGCGACCAGGAGCAGCTCAAGCGTCTGGCATCGATTCTCATCGACAACGCGCTCAAGCATTCGGAGCCAAATGGATTGGTGAAAGTAACGCTCAGCGAAAAATCGGCGCTGACTGTCTACAACACAGGCGCCGGTATAGAAGAAAACGAGCGTGAGCGTATTTTCGAGCGTTTTTACCGCAGCGATTCCTCCCGCGCGCGGGAAACGGGTGGCTACGGTCTGGGCCTTGCCATCGCGAAATCCATCGTGGAGGCCCATCGGGGCAGCATTTCGGTGGAAAGCAAGGCAGGCGAATGGGTTAGCTTCAATATACAATTCACAATAAATAATTAACAATTATTAGAATTCAGTCGCCGCTTTCCTTGTCGCCTCCGCCAAATCCGAACGGCAGGTTTGCCGCAATTCATGCAATGACAACCCGCCTTCACTCGCAGGGTAAAGCGCCGCAAAGCCGGCTTGGCGAAGCGCTTCCGCGCCTTCCCCGAGACACCCGCAGATGCCGACGACTGGCACATTGGCCGCTTTCGCGTATCGCAGCACACCCATAGGGGCCTTGCCCTGCAAGGTTTGAAGGTCCATGCGGCCCTCCCCGGTGATCACCAAATCAGCGGCGCGCAAGATTTCATGAAAGCGAACTTGTTCCAAAAGCAGGTCAATTCCGGAGCGCAATTCGCCCCGCAAAAACGCCAGCACGCCGAATCCTAGCCCGCCCGCAGCACCTGCACCGGGCATTTTTGCTATGTCATCCGCATGCATTACTTTTACGATATGGCGCAGACCAGCGTCAAGGCACCGCACCATCGCGGCGTCGGCGCCCTTCTGCGGGGCATAGACATGCGCCGCGCCACTGGGCCCATACAGGGGATTCGCAACGTCGCATGCAGCCAAAACAAGAGGCAGGTGATAGGAATCAGGCGGCAAGATACTTGCAACTTCGCATAACGTGCCGCCTGTGGGGTAAAACGCCTCCCCTGCCCTGTTAAGAAATTTCCACCCCAGCGCATGGGCCATGCCGCAGCCCGCGTCATTCGTGGCACTGCCTCCCAATCCCAATATGATCTTCGGGGTCGGATTTCCTGATGCCTGAATCCTGCGTCCTGCCGCCTGAATCAGTTCGCCCACACCCCGAGTGCTCGCTCGCTCGGGGTTTAATCCATATGGCCGTGCAAGCTCAAGCCCCGCGCAGGTCGCCATTTCCAGCACCACTGCGCCGTCATCCAGCAAAAGCCATTGCGCCTGCACCGGCTCGCCATATGGCCCTGCCACTTCATCGCTTTGTATCGTGCCGCCGCAAGCTGCCTGCCATGCCGCGGCCATGCCCTCGCCGCCGTCGGCCAAGGGCACGCAAATAATATCCGCGCCGGGAATCACCTCATGGAATTTCCGGGCTATGATATTACAAACCTCCGGGGCTGTTAATGTGCCCTTGAAGCTGTCTGGCGCGATGATAATTTTCATAGGTTAAAGATCAATCCGCCGCCTGGGTCCGCACATAGCGCTTGAAGAAGCCAACCGCCTCGCCCAAGGACGCCACAGGGATGCGCTCGTTGGTGGCGTGGGTGCACAGCAGCAGGTTTACCGGCGCGAGGAAGGGCGAGAAGCGGTACATATTGTCGCACACCGGCCCGTAAAAGTGGCTGTCGGTGCCGCCCATGACGAGAAAGGGCACCACCATCGCGTCCGTATGTTCAGCCTCCACAAGATGGCGAATACAGTCGAAGCTGCGGCCTTCCGTGGGAGAAAGCACGGAAGCCTCGTTATACTTCAGCACTTCGACCTCAATGTCTTTCACAGGCGAAACTTTCTTGATGTGGCGCTTCACATCTTCCATTTTTGTGCCGGGCATCATGCGGAAGTTCGCCACGATGCTTGCTTTTTGCGGCAGCACGTTGGCGGCGGGGCTTCCCTGTGCCTGGGTCACGGCCGTTGTGGTGCGGATCAAGCTTGCCGCCGGGGGGATCCGCTTCATGGCAGCCAGAATCACCGGGCGCAGCAGTCCAAGATTACAGGTGACCAAGCGAAGGTAGTAGGGAACCCTGCGGCCCGCGTTGTCCAGGATATCCCGCAAAAACGGCATCATCTTCGCTTTGAACTGGTTGCGCTCCAGCGCGCGGATCACTTCCGCGATTTCACCCAAACCGGAGTGGTTCGGCGGCTGGGAGGAGTGCCCGCCCTTGCGGTTGACGATGATTTCGAAGTCGGCATAGCCCTTTTCGCTGATGCCGATGCCCGCCACGGTTGCGTTGATGATCTTCTTAAAATGCAGCGGCAGCATAGCCCCGCCTTCGTCAATGGTGCTGTCAAGCCGCACGCCGCGCTCCTTGAGCGTTTTGCAAAGCTGCTTGGCACCAGCATTGGCAGCACCCACCACCTCTTCGTCCTGGCCGAAGAGTAAGTAGACGTCCCGCGCGGGCTCATATCCCTCCGCGATCAAGTCTTCGACGGCTTCCATCACGCAAATCAAGTGGTTTTTCATGTCCATGGCCCCCCGGCCCCATATGAACTCGCCGTCGTTGTGGCCTTCAAAGGGCGGGTGCTCCCAGTCCTGCAGCGTGCCCTCTGAAATCGGCACCACATCCTGGTGCGAAAGCAGCCCCACGCCGGGCAAATCGGAATCCTTCCCTTTCCAGCGGTAAAGCAAATTGGCCTCGCCAATGATTTCGCGCGTCAGCGTTTTGTGGATCAGCGGGTAGCTTTGCTCCAGGAACGCGTGAAAGCGCCGGAATTCCTCCCAGTCCACCTTTTCCACGTCGGGGTACGAAATCGTTTGGATGCGAATGGCCTCGCTCAGGCGCTTCGCCGCGCGGGCGGCATCCACATCCTCAGGAGGCAGGGGTTCCGCTTTGATTTCTTTTGCTGTGAAGAACGCCGCGCGTACTGCCGTGATTGCCAAAAATAGCCCAACAATGCCAAGAATAATCCAACCTACCATGTTGCCAGCTCCTTTATGAATTTTTATCCACCTTGTGGGATTGTTTCAGGTTGCCCGTTTTTTGCGCCCTTTTTCGCAGCTCCCCCGCGATGTCCTCCGGGGTAATCCCCTGCTCCGCCATGAGCATCGCCGCGTGAAACGCCAAGTCCCCAAGCTCGCCTATAAGCTCATCGCGGTTATTATTTTTCGCGGCGATGATGGTTTCCGCACACTCCTCGCCCAGCTTCTTGAGGATTTTATCCAGCCCCTGGCGGAATAAATAACAGGTGTAGGATCCCTCCTGCGGCTGCGCCTTCCGCCTCATGATGATCGCATATAAGTTTTCGAACTCGCTCATATTTCCTCCGCTCCCTTGCGTAAATTGCTTATGATACGCTCGTCGATATTGATTTCACGCAAACGCATTGCCATAAGAATTGCGCCGAGCACCGGCGGCAAGGCAGGCTCCCTGAGTATATATCCCGGGTCTTCCAACAGCAATTCCGTGATTGCGTTTTTAACATAAGCGCTGTTGATAGAACTGCCGACCAGCGCTACCGGTATGGGCCTTGATTGGAAGCGTTTGTCCACCAGCCGGATGCCTTCGACGACTTCCCGCGCCGCCCTTGCGCAGACCTCTTCGGCAATATGGCTTCCATGCAAAGCTGCTTGCGTCACGGCTGGGCCCAAGTCGCTGAAGTCTTTCAGGCTATACTCTTTCAGTGGTTTTATATGCGATATCTCTTCCGCTCCCAGTCCCTGCAACACCGCGCTGACCAAATCTTGATCTGAGCCATCCGCTTCGCCTTTGATAATTTTCTTCACGCTGGTGTACGATAGCATAGTCGCCGAAACATTGGCGTGGTGCCTAAAATCATAGTTGCGAATAAACTTGCCTTTTTCAGTCATCCCCACAATAATGGACCCCGTGCCGCCGATCGCGGCGATGCCCGGTTGCAAAAGAAACGCGCCGCGGACAGCGATCACCGCGTCATTGATATGCTCTTTCACGCATGCCAGGCCGTCGATTTCCATTAATTTGCGTACCCAGCGCAAGTCGCGCCGCTTGTCATACCCGGCGACGCCTGCCGCGAGCGCTGTGATATCGCCAAGACCGCAGCCCGCCCGGTTTGTGGCTTCCCGCACCGCACGGGACACATTTTCCCTGGCATTTGGGTTCTTCGCCAAAAACGCGCCGCCTTCCCGCTTCACGCTGGAAAACAAGTTCCCTTGCGCATCCGCAATCGCGGCGCGAGTGTAGGTCCCGCCGCCGTCGATGCCCAAAAACAGGCCGTTCACATTTCTCCTCCCCTCACGTCTCAAACAAACTCAGCTGCGCGCTTTGGCTCATCCCCTGAAACGCGCCCAACTCTTCCAGCAGCTCCATCACGTTCGCCGGAGTTTTCGTGCGGCGCTGGAAATCATCCTTCGAAAGATATTCGCCGTCGTCCTGTGCGCTTGCCATTTGCCGCGCCGCCACTTCGCCGCAGCCTTCCAGCGACGCAAACGGCAGGCGGATTTCGCCGTCCTCAATTTGATACACAGCCGCGTCAGACTTATAGATGTCCACCGGAAGCACTTGAATTCCCCGTGCGAGCATTTCGTTCATGACTTGTAAAAGCGCGAACGTTTCCTGCTCCTTTTGCGTGGCTTCCTTGCCCTTGCCCCTGATTTCCCGCATGCGCGCCTTCACGGCTTCCCTGCCACCGAGGATCGCCCGCAGGTCCAGAGCGCCGCCCCGCACGGTGAGCATGGCTGCGTAGTACGCCACGGGATGGTACACCTTGTACCACGCCAGGCGCATGGCCGCGATGACATACGCCGCCGCGTGGGCCTTGGGGAACATGTATTTGATTTTCATGCAGGAGTCGATGTACCACTGCTCCACGCCATGCTCCTTCATAGCGGCGACGTGCGCCGGCGTGAGTTTTTCCCGGGCCTTGCCGCGGCGCGTGATTTCAGTGATATCAAAGGCCATGCTGGGCGTTAACCCCTTGTGCATTAGATAGACCATAATATTGTCCCGGGTGCCGATGACCTCGGAGATGGTGCAAGTGCCGTCTTTGATAAGCTCCTGCGCATTGCCCAGCCACACGTCCGTGCCATGGGATAGGCCACTGATCTGCAATAGATCCGAAAAGCATTTGGGTTTGGCGTCTTTGAGCATATCCAGCACGAAATTTGTGCCCATTTCTGGCAGGGAAAGCGTGCCCGTGGGGCAGTCAATATCCGCCGCCGTGACGCCCAATGCCTCCGGCGAAGCGAACAGCGTATACAGCACAGGGTCGCAGATGTCCGCCTGGTCAATCTTGACACCCGTGAATTGCTCCAAATATTTATAAAGCGTTGGCACGTCATGCCCCAGATTATCGAGCTTCATGATTGTCTCGTTGAGCGAGTGAAAGTCGAAGTGGGTGGTCATGCCCTTGTCTTCCTTATTGGCCGGGTACTGCACCGGGGTAAAATCTTCCGCTTCCATGTCCGCCGGGATCACCACCATACCGCCAGGATGCTGGCCGGAGGTGCGCTTGATGCCCTCGAGGCCCTTCGCGAGCCGCTCGGTTTCGGCCTGCGAAATCTCCCGGCCCGTGATTTCCAGGTACTTTTTCACATAGCCAAAGGCGGTTTTTTCCGCGATGGTGGAAATCGTCCCCGCCTTAAACACATGGGTTTTACCGAACAACTCCTCTGTATACCGGTGCGCGCTGGACTGGTGTTCCCCGGAAAAATTGAGGTCGATATCCGGCTGCTTGTTGCCCTCGAAGCCCAAAAACGTCTCGAAGGGAATGTTGTGGCCGTCGCGGTGCATGGGCGCGCCGCATGCCGGGCACTCTTTGGGCGGCAAGTCAAAGCCAGAATCCACGGAGCCATCCAGAATGAATTCGCTGTGGCGGCACGCCCGGCAAAGGTAATGCGGGGCCAGGGGGTTCACCTCGGAAATGCCGGCGGCGTTGGCCGCGAAGGAGGAGCCCACGGAGCCCCGGGAGCCCACATAATAGCCGTTTTCCTCAGAATTTCGCACCAACTTCTGCGCGATGACATATAGGACCGAAAACCCGTTTTTGATAATGGAATCCAACTCTTTTTCCAGCCGCTCTTTCACGTATTCCGGTAGCGGGTCGCCATAGCGTTCCTTCATCCGGGTATTGCATATATCTCGCAAATTCTCATCTGAACCGGGAATGCTGGGCGCGAAGGTGCCCGCGGGATAGGGCCGCACTTCTTTTACCATCGCCGCGATTTTGTTTGGATTTTCCACGACGGCTTCATAGGCAACTTGCTCGCCGAGATAGGCGAACTCGCTTAACATATCTTCCGTCGTGCGAAAATAAAGCGGCGCCTGGTGCGCAAAATCATCGTAGCCTTGTGCCGCCTGCAATACTTCGCGGTGCACGGCATCCTTAGGATCCAGGAAATGCACGTCTCCCGTGGCGATGACTGGCAAGCCCAGCGCATCCGCGATGTGAACGATCCTGCGGTTGATTTCCCGCAACTCCTCCTCGTTTTCCAGTGCCGGCGGCTCCCCTGCCCTCTGCGGCCGCAGCAAAAACGCGTTGTTGCCATTCGGCTGGATCTCCAAATAATCGTAAAAGCCCGCGATTTCCAGCAGTGCCTGATCGCTCTTACCCTCCAGAATCGCTTGGTAGAGCTCCCCCGATTCGCACGCGCTACCAACCAAAAGGCCCTCGCGCCGGCGCAGCAGCTCGCTTTTGGGGATGCGCGGCTGCCGATGGTAATGGGAGACATGCGAGCTTGTGATGAGCTTATAGAGATTTTTCAGCCCCGTCATATTTTTCGCCAGCAGAATTATATGGAATGCGTGGCGGTTTTTGGGATTCACGCGAAACCTGTCTGTGTTAAAACAGTTCAGGTCGCCGTCTGTACACTCTTTTGGGGCCAGCCGCAGCAACTCCAACAGCACGCGGCCGGTCATGCGGGCGTCGTCGTCGGCCCGGTGGTGCCCAAACGATCCTAAGCGAAAATGCTCGGTCAAGGTATCCAGCCGGTAGTTTTTCAGCCCCGGCAGCAGCATCTGCGCAAGGCTCAGCGTGTCGGCACAGGGCACATTGAACCGCTTGCCGTGGCGGCGGTACAGCGCCTTCATGAACCCCATGTCGAACCGCGCGTTGTGGGCTGCGAGGAACGCCCCGCCGCAAAAATCCGCGAAAGCCCGGGCGGCTGTCCACTCGTTGGTTGCGCCATGGAGCATCTCCGGCGTAATGCGTGTGAGCTGGGTGATCCGCTCCGGCAGGGGGCGTTCGGGATCCACGAAGGTCTGGAATTCGCCAGTCACTTCTCCATCTACAATTTTCACCGCACCGATTTCTATCACGCGGTCCTTGCGGGCGCTCAGGCCCGTGGTCTCCACATCGAA
>Ga0123356_10003741_pt1 | contig 15864 bp, 13 predicted proteins | sample TergutEmb28metaG_2_FD_92546 | JGI IMG/M metagenome (GOLD analysis project Ga0123356, IMG submission 92546) | Embiratermes neotenicus P3 segment gut microbial communities from Petit-Saut dam, French Guiana - Emb289 P3 | ecosystem: Host-associated > Arthropoda: Insects > Digestive system > Gut ... | reverse complement strand
TATAGCAGCCTAAGCACAGCGACTCGCTGTTAGTTATAACAGGATGCTACGTGTTGCCCAGTGAGGGCCTGCGCCGCATGCCCGCCATGCGCGACGCCGGCGCCGGGTATCACACTATCGCCGAAGCGCTGAACGACTATCACGCCTCGCTCCACGACACCCCCCAGATCGTTTTGCCAGCGAGCGCCAACAACTCTTCGACGGCTCCCTCGATGTTGATCGCAGAACAACACTCTCTAACTATGCCTTCGTCGGCACCTTGTTGACAGGCTCCTTAGATGCTTTGGCGGACACGCCGTGGTAAACAGGGCTCGCCAAACCGGGAAAAGTACCCTCGTGCAATCGCCGGAGCTGGCGGGCCAGCCGCCACTGTCTCACTTGCTACGATCCGAGCATTATGGCGGCCGCCATGAGCGATCCAAACGGTTTTGCGGCCGGTGTGGAGACACCGATTACGCTGGGCGAAGTACAGCACGTGCCGGAGCTCTTTCTTGTCACTGCGGCTGTTCTCGACTCTACTCGAAACCGCCGATGCACTCTATCGCGTGGTTGCAACACTTGCGCCGGGTCCGGAAAAGAACAGCAGGGGTTCGCCCTCTTGTGATGTTGGTGGGGCAAAAGTGCGAATCGTAATCCTCTACTCGGTTCTTAGGGCGTGCATCGGTTCGATGCTGGCCGCGCGCCGGGCTGGGATGAAGCCAGCCAGGGCTGCGAAGGCCGAGAGCGCCAAGACTGCCAGCATCAGTGTGACGGGGTCATAAACCTTCACGCCGTAGAGTTGGGTGCGCAGCAGGCGTCCGCCGACGAGGGCGACCGGAATACCGATGGCGAGTCCGATCGCGACTAACAAAAGAGCGCGACGAATCACCATCATTACTACATTGCTACGATTGGCTCCCAAGGCCATGCGCACTCCAATCTCGTTGGTGCGGCGGGCCACTGAATACGCGGTGATTCCATATAGGCCAACGGAGGCCAAGGCCAGTGCGAGCAAGCCGAAAAGGCCGGTCAAGCGGGAGATTAGCCGTTCTCCGTTGAAGTTGTCGGCGACCTGATAGTCGAGCGATTTGAAGCTGACCATGGTCAGGTCGGGATTGATGTTGGCGAGCGTGCGGCGCGCCATGGATTCCAGAGATGCAGCGTCGCCGGCGTATTGCACAGTGATCGAGTTGGGAAAGAGAGACCGGCTCTCAGCCATGAAAAAATTGCGCCCGGTCACGTTGCGATTGAACTGCGCCATCGGGCGGAAATACATTGCGCGGTACGGGTCGCGGGGATTGTTGTATTTGGCGTCCGCAACGATGCCGACAATTTCAAAGTTGCTGGCGTATTTCTGATCAAAGACTCCGAAGTGACGACCGATAGGGTCTTCCTTGGGGAAGAACTTCTTCACGAAGGCTTGATTGACGACAGCGACCATCTGGGACGTAGCCGTGTCCTGATCGGTGAAACCGCGGCCGCGGACGATCGGCTGGCCGATGGTTTGGAAGAATTGCGGGCTGACGCGATCCCAGGATGAATTGTGATTCTCCTCGGGTCCGGGCGCCGGACGGCCTTCCACAAATATCGATTCGCCCCAGTTGTTGCCTTCGAGCGCGCTGTAGAGCGCCAGGCCGGAGCTCTTGACACCGGGCAGAGCTTTAAATTCATCCTCGATCCTTTGATTGACGGTGCCAATCGTTTCGAGGTTATATCCGGCGCCCATGGGGTCGAAGTGGATAACATAGCGGTTGGAGGTGGTGATGCCGAAGTTCTGGGTTTCGAGGTTGCGCAGCGTTTGCGTCATCAGGCCAGCCCCGACGAGCAGGACCAGCGAGAGCGCGCCTTGAAGAACGATCAGGGCCTTTTGCGGAAGCAGGGAGCGATCGCCAGTGGAGCGGTTCAATCCACGCAATGCTTCGGCGGGATCGGCGTGCGAGGAGATCCAAGCAGGCACGATACCGAAGATGGTTCCCGTAATGAGAGACAACAGAAAGGCAAAGCCAAGGATCACCGGCGACGGACTGGCTTGTATCGGCATTTGAGTAGCTTCGGGGAAGGCGAGGCTGAGAATTATGCGAGCGCCGACATACGCGACGCCGATGCCGATGATGCCGCCGGCCACCGCCAGGAGAACACTTTCGATGAGCGACTGGCGGATCAGGGCAGTGCGGGCAGCACCCAGTGCTGCGCGAATAGAAGTCTCGGCGCGGCGAGCGGCGCCGCGGGCCAGCAGCAGATTGGCGACATTCGCACAGGCCACAAGCAGAACGAGCGCGGAGATCCAAGTGAGCAGCCGAAGGCCATCTCCGGTCTCCTGTTGAAGGTTCTGGATGCCTCCGCCGCCGGGGGTGAGGACGACGTGCTGCTTGGGAATTTCCTTGTCGTTACCGTTGAGCGTGTAGGCGGGTTGAGTTGCTAGCCATTGGCGAAGCGTGTTGGAGATCTTGGCCTCAAGCGCTTTGGGAGCAACTCCTGGTTTCACGCGACCAAGGACGTACAGCCAGTTCGATTCGGCTACTCTCAGATTAGTGGTCTCGCCCTCAAGGACGGGCTCGGCGTTCAGTGGAATCCAGAAGGCGGGAGGACTGGCGTTGATGCGATCGCCGAAAAATCCGGGTGGAGCGATGCCGACGATGGTTACAGGATGGCTTTGGATGAAGAACGTGGAGCCGACGACGTTGGCGTCGGCGGTGTGGGCCGATTGCCACGCAGTGTAGCTGAGAACCGCGACTGGTGCAGCTCCGGGGACGTCATCGGAGGATTGAAGCATGCGACCGGCGTAGGCGCCGACCCCCAAGGTGGAAAAGTAATTCCCGGAAACATATTCAGTGCGCTCAGACCTGGCCAGGTTGGTACCAACACGCACGTTCATCATGTTCTGGCCGGACTGGAAGGCGGCGAGCTCCTCGAATTCGGGAGTGTTGCTTTGGATTTCGCGATAGAGGTCGTAAGAGAAGAGATCGAAGTCGCCGTTGTCATTGATGAAACCGCCGTTGACGCAACAGTCGTCCAGGTCGCCGACGCGATAGAGCCTCGCGGGATTTGCCACGGGTAAAGAACGTAACAAGATCGCGTGCACGAGGGTGAAGATCGCGGTGTTTGCGCCGATGCCCAATGAGATGGTGAGAATGATTGTCGCGGCGAATCCGGGAGACTTCTGGACCTGGCGGAGGGCAAATCTGAAATCGTTCATGGCTGGAACTATGGACGGGCCAGCGGCATATCGGGAAGCAGGCCAGACGTTATTCGTAGGGCAGAAAATGAATGCTATCCCTTAATGGAGGTCTCGGATTCTCCGGCCTCGAAGTTGGTGGTGCAGCGGACGTGGAGCAGGCCTCAGTGAACTATCGTTACCGAAGGCCCTGGGAGTGGTGGAGCTCGGTTACATCCTGGCTCGACGGCCTCCCTCGGGGGTTACATTTTAGACGGGCGGGGATTCAGCGGATTGAAAACAACTGTAACAACGAGTATAGTTTTCGTTCTCACGGTCGGGTTGAAGCAGAATGTGCAAAACCGGATCCTGCAAGAGACTGCGCCTTCGTTCTGTTCTAAGAACACATTTCGGGAAGGCACCGATTCTGCATGTGGTATCGCCTGAATGAAGCTGACATCGTTGTGCCTGAGGGATGGAAAGATCATAGTGTGAACACCTTTCTGCTGCCAGCCGGTCCCCAAGGCAGCGCTCTCAGCTTCGTTGTCACCCGAGATCATGGTTCTCCCACAGTCGATCTGTATGACTATGCCGACCAGCAATTAATTCTGGCGGCCAAAAAGCTGCCTTCCTACAAGAGCATTTCCCGCCAGACGATTGCGTTGAGTGGGCAGCCTGCGGTACAGGCGGATTACACGTGGCGCACCCCGGAAGGGGCCAACGTGTACCAGAGACAGGCAGTGGTCAAGGTGAACGCCACGTTCCTGGTGTTTACGTTCACATCCCTCGAACACGATCTTGAGAGGATCGAGCAACTTTGGCAGCCAACCATTCAGGCGGTACGGCTGCGGCAAGAAGCTCGGTCCCTGTAATACCCCAATAATGGGTGACGCAGCAGAACGAGCGGCACGACTTACCGATCCCGTGGGTCACGGCCTGGGTATGATCGGAATGATCGGCGGCGCCTTGCTTGGGGCAGCGGTCGGTGCATTCCTGATCGTTACCTTGCCGGTGTCAGCGCCGTTGCTCGTGGGCGCCTTGGTGGGAGTGGCGGCGGTGGGAGCGGTGGCGGGAGGCGCGCTGGCCGGCGATCAGTTAATGCATGGCCTGCAAACAGCCTTCGCCTTACCTGACCCGACGACCGGCTTGATTGGGATGATAGGCTCCCCCAACGTTCTCATAGGCCATCTTCCAGCGGCGCGGGCCAAACTCGATGCCGCTACGGTCTGTAATGGCCTTTTTTCCCTCAATCACCTGCCGATTCCGATGTTCGGGCCTCCTGCTCCGATTGCCGAGGGTTCCTCCACCGTCCTCATTAATGGCATGCCCGCCGCCCGGGTGAGCAGCACGCTGGTTTGTGGGGGCGTAATCAAAGATGGCTGCTCCACCGTGATCATTGGCGGCCCCACGATCCGCTTGCTTCCCGTCCATGATTTTGAAACGGACCTGCAGCAGTTCTTGGATTCATATTCACACTGCTCCTATGGTTAGTCGAAGAGGCTGGGTGGAGGATCTACAACTCTGATTCGCAAACCTTTACGCTGTCCCAGTCTTACATGGACAGCCTCGAGCTCGCCACTCTTTACACGCTGCCACAAAGTTTGCCTGGATACCCCGAGTCGCCGCATGGCGTCCACTACCGGCACGTACTCGGGTGGTGCAGTGTCCACAAACAAATTACGCAACTCTTGCGTAATACGAATGCGCCACGGCGCTCCTGACGTCAACTGTTCACCGGCGACGAGCCCAGCGTTCAACCAGCGATGAAGTGTGGAAGCAGCGATGCCGAGAACTTTGGCAGCCTTTTGAATTGGCAGCACGTCTCCAGTGGGAAATTCGCTCGAAGGTTCAAAGCGCGGAATGTTGTGATAGCGACGTAAGCTGCCAACGTGAACTGCCGTAAATTCTCCGCCGTAGGCAGGCCTCCGCCCTTGGTGATTGAGAATGCCAGCAATGACATTGTCCGGGTAGTGGGCAGCGAGGCGGCGAAGCAGCGAGAGGGTATCTTCGTCGGTTTTTGTCGGCTGCACATGGTAACTCTTCAAGGGCACGAGTAGCTTGGTGATCATTCCGCCGCGCCAACGCAAGGTGAGATCTGCATGATTTTCCTTCTCCTTGCGCTCTACGTCGAGAATGACTTCCTCGAGCAGCGTACGCAGAAGTTCCTTGCGGTCGCGATCGGTTGTAGTGGGTGCAGTCCATACGAGCCGCAGGTCGGCACCCATCGTGTTAATTCTCTGACGTTCTTCCGCGGTTAAAGTACGAGGACGTTGTTGTTCCTGACGGCGCAGTTCCGCTTCCGCCGAGGCAAGACTCTGCAGCCGTGTTTCCCATTCCTTTTCCAAGCCACGGGCAACAAGTCGGTTTTCCGGATCCACAGCTTTGTATTGACGCTCAGCCCGTTCCGCTTCGTAACGCGCGCGTTCCACTTCCAAACGCCACTGCGAGAGTGCGACATCGTGATCGGCTTCCAGTTGTTGGACCGCGAGTGCCGTGGCTTCCACGGCCGCAGGTGTGAGCGCCTCAAGAAAGGCATCGGTCAGAGCTTGATCGATAGTAAGACCACCCACTCTGAGACATTCCACGCGATGTCCCCCATTGCGCTCCTCCCCACGACAATAGTAGCGGGGCGTAGAGTTTGTGCCTTGATAGGCAATGTGCAGCCGACGGCCACACTTCCCACAGATGGCCAAACCTTGTAGCAATGCGGATCCTTCTCTCAAGGCGCGACCTGCCTGGTGGAGTTCAGCAGGGATGTTCGTCTCCAGACGTGCCTGATTGGCTTCAAAGGTTGCCCAGTCGATGAAGCCTTCATGGTGTCCGGGAAGAAAGACCATCCACTCTTTTTGGGGCAGATGGCGAATTCGTTTTCTGACCGTGCCCTGCTCATCGACATAGCGCTCGTTGCGGGTCTTCCCATAAACATAGGCCCCAGCATACACCGGATTGCTGAGCACGTTATAGATGGCGGCATAGCTCGGCGTGACCCAACGCAGCTGATGGCAATTAGCCAAGGTCGGCACGATGCCTAGAGGGTGCATAGGGAAGGACAAATTTTCCAAGCGGAACCACAGCCAGACTTGACGGGCCGAGCCTAGTTCCGTGAATTTAGCAAGGACGGTGCGAATGGCACCGAGGACGGCTTCGTCAGGATGAAAACGAATTTCGCCCTCCTGTTCGCCCCACACAAGTCCTACGGGTAAGGCGCGGCGAAGTTCCCCGCGGGCCGCCTTGTTGCGGATCCCCCCGTTGAGTCGTTCGCGCAGGACATGTAGTTCGCATTCCGACATTGTGCCTTTCAATCCGAGAATTAAGCGATCGTTGTACAGTCCGGGGTGATACAAGCCATCATTATCGGCCAGCAGGGTATCGGTGATGGCGCACATATCGAGCAAGTGATACCAATCGGCGTTACTTCGTGACAAACGCGAAACCTCAAGTGCCAGCAGAATTCCTACTCGCCCCAGAGCCACCTCGGCATTGAGGTGATCGAATCCGGAACGCGGTACAAACACCTTTCCGGAAACGCCGAGATCGTCGTCGATCGTGATCACTTGGCTGCGGCCCCAACCTAAAGCGACCGCCTTGTCGACCAAGGCGTACTGACGTGCGGTGGACTCGCGGTTGTTCTCCACTTGCGAAGGATGGGATTGGCGAATATAGACGACGGCAGCACGCCGTGTGTGACTGGATTTGACCTTGTTGTTATCGATCATTATCTACCTCCGCTCTCGGCTGGTCGACCATTGCTTGGACGATCAGTCGTGCCAGAACTGCGATGGCCAAGAGTCTTTGTTCCTCCTCCAGCGTTTCCCATATCTGAGTTTCCGGAATGGGGATGTCGAGAAAGTTCAGCATGCGTTGCACGGTGGGCGTTCTCCTCGTCAGCAGACTTTTCGCCGCAGCCGATCTGTGCTGTGCGACGATTAAGGAGAGCGTCTACGACACCACGTGCGTGAAGCAAGTCATGAATGGAGCCGAGATGGCTGTTGAGTTTTGCCTGGGCCTGCGAATCCTGCAGGGGAACCTTGAGGTCTGTCCACTCCGTAGGTATGAGTGAGCGTCCTCCTTTGGGCATGATCAGGATCAGATGTACTTTGTCTTGGTAAAGCCGTCGCCCAAAGACAGCCAGTCTTTTCCCTTCCAACGGATGATGCGGACGAGTGATGGTGACAAACTCTGGAAGGTCCTTGTGGTGGGTAGTGTGTCGTGGGGTCCTTTGGGACCGTCCTCAAAGTTTCTCTGATCGCCGCTGGTGTGATCACGCTATTCATGGGTGGAGAAGCGATCCTGATGTTTGCAGTCATGTTCGGCGGCTTCTATGTGGCCGATGAAGCCTTGGGAAGTTTGGGGGACATGATTGGCCCGGGCTGGCGTGACATTCTGCAGGGAGGGTTCGGACTGGCCGCCATCGTTGGGGGCGGAGCACTGGGAGCAGAGGATCCCGCAGCCATTGGAGAAGAAAATCCGGCAGCCCTGGGTGATCGCTGCCCATGCGGTGAACCCGTGGATGCGGTAACCGGCGAAGTTTTCACGCAAAGTATCGACTTCGAGCTACCGGGTGCCTTACCCATTCGCCTACAACGGGGCTACGCCTCGTCCCTGAATCAACAGAGCTGGCTGGGACCGAATTGGTGCTGCTCCTGGGGCCAGATGGTCGAGGACGCTGGCGACGGTGCGGTGCATTATTTTCCTGGCAATGGCGGGAGGATCCGGTTTGAGTTGGGTGACGTGGATGACAAAGGCTGGATCCGTAGCTCCAAAGCCAACAAATTGTGGCTCCGCCAGACACCGCGGGGCTTTCAGGTCCGCGATGCCCAAAACCATCTGCTGAGCTTCGCCCAGCAACGCGGGAAGGACTGGCTGCTCACCGGCATGGAAGACCTCAACGGCCACGCCATTCGGTTCTACTACGATCGGGGAGCGCTGCATACGGTGGAACACTCGGGGGGGTATCGCCTGCACGTCAGCGCCACGCCCAGCCACATTAGCTCGATTGCCCTGGAGCAGGCCGATCGCAGCTTGTCCACGCTTGTGCGCTACGAATATGACGGCGAAGGCCGCTTGCGAGGTGTGGATAACGGAAGCGGCCGCATGATGAAGTACGAATACGACGATGCGGTGCGAATGATCGGCTGGCAAGACCGGGAAGGCACGTGGTACCAGTATCGTTATGACGCGCGCGGGCGCTGTGTGGAGTCTGTCGGGCCGGACGGTCTCTATCATTATTACTATTCCTATGACCGTGCCCGCCGCAATACCGTAGCCGCTGACTCGTATGGAGCCGCCACGTTATTTCATTACAACGAACGCAACCAGGTTGTCGCTAGTAATGGACCGATGGGCAGCACCATCCTCACAGAATGGGATGAGCGCGGCAACAAGCTTTCGGTCACAGATCCGGAGGGCCGCAAAGTTGCCTACGAATACGACCAGGATGGCAACCTGTTGGCTTCCACCGACGCTCTGGGCCAAACCATCAAGATGGAATACAACCCGCTTGGCCTGCTGGTGGCGTTGACCGATCCGGCAGGGAAGCGCTCGCTGCGCCGCTATGACGATCGCGGAAACCTGATCGAAGCTGGCCGCGAGGGGGAAGCAGTTTGGCGCTATGAGCGGGACGGACGCGGCAATCTGATTCGCCTGGTAGATCCTTACGGAAGGCAGAGGGAATTTGCCTACAACAAAGCTGGCCTGCCGCTTTGGGTCACGGACTGGGAAGGGAATACGACTCGCTACGTGCGGGATGCCTTCGGGCGGGTGGTGCGCGAAATCGACCCTCTCGACGATGAAATCAGCTTTGCTTATAACCGCCTGAACAAGCTGGCCCAAGTCACTCTGCCAACGGGCGCGAAAATTCAGTGGGACTACGACGCGGAAGGCAACTTAACCCGAAGAACCGGCCCGGATGGTTCTGCCTACTCCTATACTTATGGGCCGTTTGATCTCCGGAAGTCTGTAGAGCGGCCTTCCGGGGCGGTCATGCGCTTCCAGCATGATCTTGAGGGGCGTTTGTCAGCGGTCGAGAATGAAAAGGGCGAGCAATGGAACTACACCTACGACCTTGGCGGTCGCATCGTGGAAGAGCAGGACTTCGCCGGGCGTGTCGAGCGCTTTGCGTATGACCGCTCGGGTTTATGCACACAACGGACGAACGCGAGAGGCGAGGTCATTGAGTTTGAGCGCAACCAAGCCGGCAAGATTACCCGTCGGAAGCTTGCCGATGGCTCCGAGACTCGGTATGCCTACGACAGCAACGGGCTGGTCACCGAAGCTGCCAATCAGTGGATAACCGTAAAATTCGAGCGCGACGAATACGGTCGGGTCCTGCGGGAAATCCAGGGCGATCGGATGATCGAGTCCACTTACGATGAGCGTGGGTTGCGCATCCGAAGACGCACCAGCGACGGTCAGGAGACCACCTGGAGTTACGACGCCAACGGCAGGGTTGAACGGCTAAGCCTTCTCCAGGATGAATTTCTCGAGTTTACCCGTGACGCAGTTGGCTGCGATCGAGAGCGCAGCTTCGGCAAGGGACCAGGAAAGCCCGGGGGCTTTGTCCTTCGCCAGGACTATGATCCCCTACAGCGTCTGGAGTCACAATGGGCCGGGCTGGGAGGCGCCCCGGCCGCGGTGACCGCCATCGCGGAACGGCAATACCGCTACGACCTCAACGGAAACGCGGCGGAGATCATCGATGCACGCTGGGGCACCAGCCGTTATCGCTATGACCGCGACGGACGCATCGCAGCCGTCGACCGGGAGAATGGCCCCAGCGAGGAATTCCAACACGATAGCTCCGGAGATATTTCCGGAGTGCTGACGAACGCGCTATCGCTGGGCCGCGAGCGGATCAATGTTGGAATCCCAGCCTGGGAAGATCGCAAACTGGGTCCGGGTGGACGATTGGAGCAAATCGGCGATACCAGGTATCTCTACGACGAAGATGGCCGGGTGTTTGAAAAGCGCGAGCAGAGACCAGGAATACCCGAACGCGTCTGGCAATACGAATGGACGAGCGAAGGCCAGCTTCGCAGCGTGGTCAATCCCGAGGGGGAGGTCTGGCGGTATGAATACGACGCTTTGGGCCGCCGGAGCAAGAAGACTGGCCCCGGCGGCAGTAGCACAACGTATGTCTGGGACGGAGACGTGGTGGCAGAGGAAATTCGCGAGACCCGTGCCTCCCGCAGCGCCAGTTCCTGGGTATTCGAACCCAATTCCTTTCGTCCTGTGGCGAAGCTGGAAAACGGGAAGGCTTATGCGTGTATCCTCGATCAGGTAGGCACGCCCCGGGAATTAGTGGCCACATCGGGAGAACTGGCTTGGTCGGCTCAATTGAGCGCCTGGGGACAGCTGGACTCGGAGTCAGCCGGCAAAACGGACTGTTCGATTCGTTTTCAGGGCCAGTGGTATGACGAAGAGAGCGGCCTGCATTACAACTTCCACCGCTACTACGATCCGGAGATCGGCCAGTATATTAGCCCCGACCCGATTGGACTAGCCGGCGGAACGCGGGCTTACGGATACGTACATAATCCGTTGGGCTGGATTGACCCGCTAGGCCTGGCGGGGGAAGGAGATCCGCTACCGCTCGATGGTTGGCGGTTCAGTCAGACAACAGCGGGCGGAAACGGAAGGTACCAACAGCTTCAGCCGAGTATGGCGCAGAACGGCTGGATGCCTGGAAGCGACCCGGTAAACGTTGTGCGGCTGGAAAACGGCACTCTCGTCGGCTTTGACAATACGAGGCCCCTCATCGGCCAGCAGCTTGGGTGGGAAACCATTCCCTCTACGATTCATAACTACGACGAGCCCCTGCCTGCCTCAGAGTGGACCGAAACCGACCGTGCATGGTGGGGCAGCCAAGCGAGCAGGCAGGGACTGCCGCTCGGAGACCCACCCACGTGGGGCGAACTCAACGCCATCCGGACCGCAAGGAACGGCTTGCCGCCGGAGGGCACGACCGAACCCCCGCGCGTTCCCGGCAACAAATGCGGGTGATTTTGCTGCGACAATAGAGCACCTATCATGATTACAGACGAGTTGGCGCGGCGTCTCAACCTATCGCTTCCCGCTGATTTCAAGGCATACCGTGACAAGGGCGGAGGCGGATTGCCACCCTGGGAGTTCTTGGACGATAGCGGCGCCATGCAACTCAAATCTCTGGTTGACGAGAAATACAAGTCCCATCGCGCGTGTTTGCCGTTTGCCCGGGATTTCTCGTCGGATGATATTGTCATGTTCACGCCAGAGGGCAAAGTCCGGCCGCTGCACATGTACGCCTCAGAAGGCTGGGAATCGGTCATGGAGTATCCTTCGTTTCGGGCGTGGCTGCCCGAAGCCTTCGAAGCATGCATCCATCAATTGGAGCGTATCGCCACCGGAAAATGGTACGAGCCGAATACAACCACTTAAGCAAGGCAGTTTCGTACGCATTGCGTCACGCTCCCTGGGAGTATGAACTGGAGCTGGACGATGAGGGCTGGGCTCCCGTGGACCAGCTCGTGGAAGCTCTCCGGCGCGAATCCGAATTGGGGGCCGTCACTCGCGAAGACATCATGAATATGGTGAAAACATCCACCAAGCGACGCCACGAACTGCAGGGAGACCGCATCCGGGCCCTGTATGGCCACTCGTTGCCCGGAAAGCTTTGCAAAGAACAAGCCGTACCGCCGGTGTTTCTATATCATGGAACAGCACGCGCTGCACTTGCGGCCATTCAGGAGCGCGGGCTGCAGCCGATGAGCCGCCAGTTTGTCCATCTATCTGCCGATGAAGCGACCGCGCGGGAAGTCGGCTTCCGGAAAGGACGCAACCTCGTCCTACTCCGTATCCACGCGCGCCAAGCCGCCGACAGCGGCGTGCGCTTCTATATCGGAAACGAGCACGTTTGGCTCACTGATATGGTACCCGCCGCCTGGATCGAAGTGCTGGCGTAAGGCCAAAATACTCATGTGACACGGGCGGAGTATTTGAGTAAGCCACCGAGTCCGCTCTCTACAGCGGATCGAACATCGGGGATTGAGATCTTGCGGAGCAGAGACGCGGCGATCTCCGTCAGCTCAATCCTTCGAAGACGAACAACCAAAAAAAATAGGGCACTCGTAGTAGATCTCGTAGTGCCATATCGACCAAAGAGTTTTGATTCCTGACCTGTCGATTCGTCGGTTCGGCCCTGATCGCATGTCCCTTGATCGCTTTGCTCGGCATGTTGAGTTCTTCCAAAACCCGTGTGCTTGCAGCGACTGACGCCGGCTTCTTTACCATCGGCGTCCAGAACACGCTCCATGCTCGCGGCACTCCTGCGCAGAGGTCGTTCAGGAGTCTTGTTTCGGGCGGACTGCACGTGCAGATCTTGGACTTGACAAAAATCCCAGTGGTCTCACCGCTCCCGTGCGATGGTCAGGACTTGGCCAACAGCGACGCTCTGACTTCCAGGCTGATTTTCGGGGGATTCAGCAAGGTGTTGTGAATCAGGCAATGATGGACGGCTTCTTCGATGTCCCTTATGTGATCGTCGCCGAACTCGGCAGGAACCTCCACCGTGATGCGGAAGTCCTCCATGCGTGCTGGAGCTTTTGCCTTTCCGGCGCTAACGTGAACCCGGGTACCTTCGGTTGAGAGCTTGTACTTCTTGAGATACATGACTGCGTAAAAACCGGCGCAGGAACCAAGGGATGCCAACAAAAGTTCCGGCGGCGTCATGCCTTCGTCGTAACCACCGTTCTCCAGTGGCTGATCGCAGACGATGGTATGCTGACGCGCCTTGATTTCGAATTGAACGCCACCCAGATGTTCTACCGAGGCTTCCATAACTACCTCCTATGATTGCGATTGCGCTCTTTCAGAGAGTTTCCAGTGAGCACGGCGTCGACACGCTCGCGCAGAAGTTCAACCGTTCAACCAACTCCTTCATGACCTATCTGTATCGAGATTTACGGCCACACAACCGCCTGACCTGCCCTCCCAAGAGCGCTGAGCGTAGCATCAACTCTCTTTGGCTTGTGACCGACAGTAGAAGAAGGACGACGTGCACATCATTGCCATAGACGCGTTTCACTGCCTTTATAGAAGAACAAAGTTAAGGAAAAGCGACGGTCGCTACAAACTCACTATTACTTCATATCAAAGCCGTGAGGGCGTGCAGGCCCCGTCGGGAAAGCGGTGTTGAAGTCCACGTCAAAACGCGGGTCCAGTTGCAGGCGATCCTTGAACATCTTGATGACGTGAACATGATGGTCGCCTTCGTAGTGGATCTTGCCGAAGTCGTCCTCATTGAGGAAGTAATCGCTGACAACCAGCCGCTTATCGTCGTGGGTGAGCATGGGCATATGCGGACCGGTGTTCACGCCCAGGTTGACGATTCCTACCTGGAACGGATGTTCGGGATCGCTTATATCCAGCATCGCAATCTGCCCGGCTTGGAACAATGTGAACAACAAGCGGTCGCCGCTCCGCGTCATATCCAGCAACTGGCCCATGCCTCCGGGGACTGTCACGGCAATATGCGGAACCAGGGTGTTGCAGTCGAATACCGCCTTGGCGGTGCCCGCCTTGGTGTCCACCAAGTACAAGTGGCCGTCCAACATGCCAGCGGTGAAGGCACGCCCCTGCGGATCACCGGGTATTAGCATCACGTCCATGGTGCCGAGCGCGCTGGGAATCCGAACGGTGCGGACAATCTTCCGGTTCTGGAAGTCCCACACGCGAACGGCGCCGCGCAGCACGGGGGGACCGGGAACAGCATTCAGCGTGCTCGACGGGAGGATGAAATCAGAAGTTACCATCAGGTTAAGCTCGGGACGCGCGGAGATCCCGTGGGGGTTGAACCCGTCCAGGGGAGGATTGTCCGGCCACTCCTTGATGAAATTCAGGCCAGCATCGAACTCGGCCACACGCCCGGGCGCTCCGCCGCTCGCTGACCCCATCTGGGTCACCAGGAAGCCGCCGCCTTCGAGCGGCAGGAAAGCGTCCGTGATACTGGATTCCGGCGCTCTGGTGGAGAAGAGAAATTGCGGGTGGCGCGCGTCGGAGACGTCAAAGAAAAAGATGCCATTCTGCCCGCGCAATAAGCTAAGCAGGCCGCCGCACGCCAGAATGTTGTGGTCGGCGGAGAGATGGCAGTGGTGCGCCTCATTGCCTACGTTGCCGGGAGGCGGAATGGGAACGGTGCCGATTACCTTTCCGTAGTCATCGGAATCTTCGTCAAAGTTAATGACGGCAAGAAAGTCCGGGGCCACGCGGGCCTGATCACCCGCCCAGACATATAGAGTCTTGGCTGGCTGATGGCCGTGTTGATCGTGGTCTTGGTTGATCTCACTGCGGCCCTGGCCGAGAGCCGTCCCAGAAAGAGCCAAGGTTAGCCAAACCAAAGGGCACACTAGGGATGCAGAATACAGTCTGAGATTCGTCTTCACAATTGCTTCTCCTAAATTAATTAGTAGACTCGTAATTATTCGTCGTCACTTCTTCCTATGTCAGTAGCCGCGCCACCTCGTATGATCGCAGCCACGATCCATGCTCTTGATGCCTGCACATTCGAGCCAACTCTTCAGCAATCCCACCAGACAAGTCTCCGCCTTTGGGCCGAAGAGGATTCCCAATTGAGTACTCTCACGCTTTCAGCTTGTTTCGAAGATCCTCACAGGCCTGCCACGCTCGTACTGGATCCCGGTCTAGGGTGGCCAGCAGGACGCTGAAACTGTCGAGGGGCCATCGTCTACGGAGGCAGTGTTGCCATTGCCACCCTCGGCCCACTCATCGACCGATATCGAGCTCGTACTATGCGAACGAAGTCGGTGGTAATCGAATCAGCTGGAGCGGCGCACCCTCAGTCCGAACGCTCCGCAAGAGAGAGAACGTTGGTTTGTTTCCCTCTCACTTTTTAAAGCGCTTTTCTAGCGGAGGAGCGATCACGAGTAAGTGCTCATTCAACAAGCCAATGGGAATTGCTAGCTGGACTTGTCGCGGATGAAGACCTGGTCAGCGTGAAAAGGAATAAACATTCCCGCTGCGGATTACAGACTCTTTGTGACGAAAGGTTCTTAAGGAATGGCATTCAATATGCCAAAGAGCACAAAGCGCTCCTGATCTACCGCAGCTTCGCGTACTCCGCTCTCGCTTGTTTGTAGATGGGAATGTCAGGGTCGGCGTCTTTCCAGCGGCTGAGAAAGGCCCGGTAAGCGGCGAGCGCACTGAAGCGGGCGGCATCAGCGTCAGCCCCCTGTGAGGTTCTTGCTTGTAAAGCATTCGCACGTGCCACTCCCAGACGCGCCAGTGCCCCCGTCCAGCAGTTCCACACCATGCCACTGTGGTCGAGAATCTTCTGGAACTCGGCCGCAGCCTGGGTGCCTTGTCGAGCGGCTAGGTACGCCTCGCCGCGAATGTAGGTTGGATAGAGGCAGGAAACATTGATGATAAAGGAAATTGAACCCAACTCAGTGGGTGGTGCGGTGCCCTTTAAACTAGCCAGCGCTTCGCTTGGTTTTTTCCGGTTAAGCGCCAGTTGCGCGCGAATCGCTGGCAGCCAAAGTGACTGCATCTGGGTGTCCAGCGGGAATTGCTTGTTCAGGTCCTGTGCCAGCGACTCGGCTTGCCCCGCATCACCCGCAAGCGCAAATGCGAGCGCCGCCTCAGCCTGGACGCCCTGACTGGCCGGATACAGTTTCAAACCCTGCGCCGCTTCTTGCTTTCCATTCGATGTGTTGCCAAAAGCCGCTTCCCGCTGAGCG
>Ga0123356_10003740_pt1 | contig 15867 bp, 16 predicted proteins | sample TergutEmb28metaG_2_FD_92546 | JGI IMG/M metagenome (GOLD analysis project Ga0123356, IMG submission 92546) | Embiratermes neotenicus P3 segment gut microbial communities from Petit-Saut dam, French Guiana - Emb289 P3 | ecosystem: Host-associated > Arthropoda: Insects > Digestive system > Gut ... | reverse complement strand
TTACCCAAATCACGGAACACAGCTTGAAGATTATGTTTATCAGGTATTTGATTTTTGCAAAAGTCAGTCCGGAGTTGATATTGAAATCCTTTGCGACAAGCTGCATTACGACTGGATGTCAATGGTAAAAGGCAAAAATATGCCAACATTCTTAAAAAGTCGTGGTAAAGGCAACATTGGTGAGTGTAGTCCCGTAACCGGGCTTTATAAAATAAACATTGAATGACATCAACATATCAGTTATAATGTCTTTTATAGCTCCGCTATAAAAGACATTTGAAAATTCAAATTGTGTTTGAAAAACACAATACGTATTATGAATTTTCACGTATATGTATTAAAATTAATCATTAGGAGATTGTTTTTATGCCGAGAATCCGCTTAGTTATAATTGATGATTCATTGTTTTTCAGAACTTTTCTTACCCGTCAGGTCGGAAAAGATCCTTCTATTGAAATAGTCGGCAGCTTCGGAGACCCTATCGAAGCTTCAAATAACATTGCGGCACTCCGCCCCGATGTTATTGCGCTTGATATGGAAATGCCGAGAATGCGCGGTGATCAATTCCTGAAAACCGTAATGCCCAAACACCCTTCTGTAAAGGCAATCGTCATCAGTGCTCTGTCCGGTAACGTCTTTGATGCTATGCATAACGGTGCTATCGACTTTGTCGGAAAACCCGGCTCGACACCCGGCTTTGACGAGGCACAATTTATCGTTGAAATTATTCAAAAGATCAAGGTCGCATCAACCGCTCACACTCACAGATATGCCGATCAAAGGCCTGTGGCAGCACCTGTAAGACCCACAGCACCTGCAGCGCGTCCTACTGTTTCCGGTGCATCTTCAAAAAGCCATATTGCAATCGGAGCTTCAACAGGCGGAACAGAAGCTATCATAGAGGTTGTAAAAAAATTCCCTGCCAATACACCTCCTGTTATTATCGTACAACATATGCCTCCTGTTTTCACAAAAATGTATGCAGAGCGTGTTGACAGAATTTGCGCAATGAAAGTCAGCGAAGCCAAAAATGGCGACAGACTAACAACCGGAACAATTCTCATAGCTCCCGGCGGCGACGAGCAGCTTTATGTACGCCAGGACGCAAGCGGTTACTACACATATGTTTCACCCGGAGCAAAAGTCAGCGGACACTGCCCGTCAGTTGACGTTATGTTTGACTCTGTATCAAAAGTCGCAGGCAGAAATGCAGTCGGCGTACTTCTCACAGGTATGGGTGCAGACGGTGCAAAAGGTCTTGCGGCAATGAAAAAAACTGGTGCACACACAATCGGTCAGGATGAAGCATCCTGCGTTGTATACGGCATGCCCATGGAAGCATATAAGATAGGCGGCGTCAGCGAACAGTTATCACTAACACAAATAGGTGATGCAGTTCTTCGTAAATTTAGTGGCCGCTGATGAGTCTTACTATCACTGAGAAGGTAAGGACGTGGTTTAAAACACACATCAAAATACCTTTCGGTGTGGTAATAGCAATATGCGTACTGCCCGCAGTTATAACAGCACTTTTCTACATACTCCGCCCTGTCAGGAGTGTAATGGATTGGGCTGTTACTTACATTTCGGGACCGCTCCGCCACTTTTTCGGCATGCTCAGTTCCATTTATCCTTTCGCAGTCATGGAAATCCTCGCCACTGCCGGTGGCATATTCCTTATTTACTACATAATTAAAGCCATTCGCGATACAGCGCGCAGACGTGAAAAATGGAAGCTTCTCGGTAAGCGTCTGCTTCCAATAGTTGTAATAGCCTGTTATCTTTGGGGTGCTTTTGCTTGGCTTTGGAGCAGTGGTTATCACGCATCAGGTTTCGCTGAAAAAAACGGTCTTGTGAGTAACGGTGTTGAAGTCGAAGACCTCATAGCTGTTACAGAGTTTTTCGTCGAAAAGATGAATGAGCTGTCACTGGAAATCGAACGCGATGAAGATGGTTTTGTTGTATTCGACCGCCGGCAGGTTTTTAATGATTCAAGATATATCTATAGTAATATTTCAAAAGAATTCTCAAGCCTTAACGGTACATTATACCCGCCAAAATCCATGCTGTATTCATGGCTTATGTCTATTACAAACTATTCCGGAATGTATTTCGCACTCACGGGAGAAGCTATGATAAATACCAACCCGCCGGGTGTGTACATGCCCGTAACCATTGCCCATGAGCATGCTCACCAGCTTGGCATTTTTGCAGAAGATGAAGCTAATTTCGTAGGAATTTTAGCAAGCGTCACTTCAGATAATATAGCATTTCAATATGCAGGTTATATGTCGGGATACAACTACCTGTCCGCAGCTCTCGGCGTTGTCGCTCCCGAAGTGCTCTGGCATATATCCGAAACAATGACTTATCAGTGCAGGTTCGACAGATGGGAGGAATCAATGTTTTGGTTTTCTGCAAGAACAGCCAACACAAGAATTGACTTTCTCGACTCTATGCTCAACTCAATCATGGATGTAACAAAAAATACCGTAGATAATATCTACGATAGTTTTCTAAAATCCAACGACCAGGAGCTTGGTCTTATGTCATACGGCGCTTGTGTTGATTTACTTGTGGAATATTTTAAAGATAAAGTTTCGGATGAAGTTACCGATGATTAGGTATCGCTCCCATAGCGGTTGCGAATACGGCATTTTCGGGAATAATAAAGTTAAACCCTGTCTGCTCGGAAAACTTCTTGAAAACAACCTCTGCTTGTGGAAATGTTGCCAGATTTCCCGTTATAACAACATCACTTAAGTTATCATTTTTCAGGGCAAGCACAGCCATCATACCAACAGTTTCAAAAACCATATTAAGTATTCCAAGTGCGATATCCGCTTCGGATACCGTGCTTTCTATTTTACCGAAATTAGCAGCTGTAAGATGCGCCGGCAAAGATTTGACATCCTTGCCGAATATGTCCCCAACTGTTAAATCGACTTTTTTTAAGTCACCTTTTTCGGCAAGAGCAATAACTGCGTCAATATCACTCTTTCCAAGCAGCTGTGATGAAAGCCCGACAATTGTCCCTCCGCCGATACCTGTCCCGCCAATATGATTGGCTTTTTCTCCAACCACCTTCACCAGCGCCGTACCTGTACCCATACTAACTACCAAAGCTTTTGACAAGCCTGTAAGCATGAGTGCTCCGCGTCCTATTGCGTCAAACTCATTTGCTTTATATGTCTTTATACCATATATCTGCTCGTCAACAAATGACGCACCGACACCTGTCAAATATATGGCTTCCACCTTGCTCAAATTAAGTGCACTCACCGGTTCAAGCTTAAAACTGCGCAAAAATTTCCCGACAGCACCATAAAGTGAAGTAATCTGATCGGCAGCTTTCACCTGAAGCATACCTATACATTTATCACCATCAAGTCCTACGATTTTTGTCGTTGAACCTCCGATATCAACACCTAATTTAATACCCATTTGTCTTTTCTCCTGTTTTATGTTATAATGCACCATGTATGTATCAAAATATATTCACTATCTGTCTAATGTGCATAATATCTTCTCTGTAATACATAATACATTACATTAGCAAAATAACCTTGTCAAGATACCGGCACATGTAAAACGCAGATATGACACCGCTGGTAGGGGGTAGGTCACTTTGAGAATATTTTTCAGTGCTGTACCGTTTTTTGATTCAAGTATGCAGGTTCATGCTTATCGAATGATGACCCATGACGGCGATAAGCTCCTCGGCTCAGCAGAGGATCACCGTATGCTTGGCAGTGAGCTGCTCGCTACTTCTCTTGAACTAATTAAAGACATCGGTACAGAGCCTTTTGCCGGTGAAAATGACTTCTTTGTCGAAGTCAGTAAATACCAGCTTCTTATCGGCATGCCTTTGAGTATGCAAATACCTCACGAGAAGTTGGTTTGTATTATTCACAGGGATACACTGACAGACAACGCGGCATATGCAAAGCTGGGAATCTTGAAGCGCAGAGGTTATCGTCTCGCTATTGACGGTTACCCGCGTGCCATGAGCATGGAAACCGCCGTCAAGGTTTTTGACTTTGTTCTGCTTAGCTGCCTGGACGAAAATTTTACTGCCGAGCTGAAAGAGATACGGCCCTACATATTTAAAACCAGACTTGTAATAACCGATGTTCCCGATATGGATAGCTTCAAAAAATATTCCGGAGCCCGCAGTGTGCTGCTGTCCGGTAATTTTTACAGTCAACCCATCACAAAAGGTTCTGTTGATATTTCACCGCTTAAGATTAACGCTCTTAACCTTCTCGGTCAAATAAACGACGATTCCTTTGATTTGGGTGAAGCTGCCGTTATAATTGAGCGTGACCCCGCTCTTTCAATCTCGCTTTTGCGTTTTATTAATGCAATGAACCCCGACCGCAGCCGCAAGATAGACTCTATACGAAACGCTGTGGCAATCCTCGGTCAAAAAGAAGTTAAGAAATGGGCAAGTATTGCAATTTCCGTCGGAATGGGAGAAGACCGGCCCAGCGAAATTACAAGACTTTCATTAATCCGTGCGAAGTTTGCAGAAAATCTTGCATCTGCTTTTGATTTGGGTATCAAGTCCGGCTCACTTTTCATTGCAGGTCTATTTTCATTACTTGATGTTATCTTGCAAATGCCGCTTGTTAAAGCAATCGAAGAAGTTGCTGCTTCCGGAGAAATAAGAGATGCGCTTATTGAGAAAAAAGGTCAGTTGGCGGAAGTCTTAAAACTTATTTTTGCATATGAACACGCCGACTGGCACAACGCTTCGCTTATTATGGTCAAAAACGGCATTGATATCGAAGAGCTCACGAGCGCTTTCTTTGACTCATTGGTTTGGTACCGACAACTGCTCGACGCTATTGCGGAAGACGATGAAGAAGAAGCAGATATTACAGATATGCAAGCCGAACAGGAAGAGGAAGCTTAAGCCATGAGAGTCATGGCTGTCGATTATGGTGACGCAAGAACAGGTATAGCTGTTTCCGATTTATCTATGACCCTTGCGGGAGAAGCCCTGGTAATCCAAAGTAAAAATATGATTGAGACATCACGTCAAATAGCAGATGAGGCTAAAAAACGGGATGTCTCTTGTATTGTTGTCGGTTATCCTAAAAACATGGATGGCAGCACAGGTATCAGAGCAGAAAAAAGCGAGCATCTTGCCCGGACACTTCGTTTAAATCTTGATGCACTTGATTTACAGTCTGTTGAGATAAAATTATGGGACGAACGCTTGACTACAGTCAGCGCACACAGAGTGCTCAGCGATGTCGGAAAACGAGGCAAAAAACGCAAACAGACTGTCGACGCAGTCGCCGCAGCTCTAATTCTGGAAGGATATTTACGTAGTTTACTTTAAATATTTATCCATTACTTTGATGACTTTACCAAATTCCAATGGTTTGCCGATATGACTGTTCATGCCTGACTCCAGGCATTTTTCTATATCTTCTTTAAATGCATTTGCTGTCATCGCTACTATAGGGATACTTTTAGCATCAGGCGAGTCAGACTCTCTGATAAGTCTTGTTGCCGTGTAGCCGTCCATTTCGGGCATTTGAATATCCATAAAAATTAAGTCATATTTGGAAGGATTATTGGTAAACATCTCTACCGCTTCCAATCCATTTTCTGCACATTCAATCAAAAGTTTTGTCGGCTCGAGCAGAGCCATTACTATCTCACGGTTTATCTCTACGTCCTCTACCAAAAGCACTGTAAACTTTGAAAAATCATGAGCTGCTATTTCACCATCTTCCGTGCCGTTTTCGGTTTTTCTCTCAAGAGCAGTCGCTTTTTTGCTTTTATCTATAGCAAGTTTTACGATAAAAGACACCTTCGCACCCTTACCAAGCTCGGATTCAATCCATATTTTACCATCCATCATTTCAACTATACTCTTACTGATAACAAGACCAAGACCTGTTCCGCCAAACCTGCGCGATGTACTTGCCTCCGCCTGTTCAAAGGACTTGAATAAATGATTTTGTTGCTCTTTGCTGATGCCGATGCCACTGTCTGTTACAGCAATAAGAATGGTGCAATAATCGTCTTCTTCCTCTTCCAAAGACACATCCAGTTTTATATCGCCTTTTTCATTTGTGAATTTAACCGCATTTGAAAGTGTGTTCATAATAACCTGTACAAGCCTTTGATCGTCGCCATACAAGTTATCCGGTATATTGCTGTCGATATTAACCGTTAAGGTTTGGCTTTTTTGGTCAATACGGAAATTTATCATATCTTCAACCCGCTCAAGCATTTCCGTGAGCGAGAACTGCGCCGGCGATAGAGAAAACTTATTTGCTTCTATTTTCGAAACATCAAGGATATCATTTATAACACCTAAAAGATGCTTCGATGCGTTATGTATTTTGCCGAGTGCATAGTCCTTCTTTTCAACATCGTCTGTTGTCTCTCCAATGGTTGTCATACCCATTATTGCATTGAGAGGTGTGCGGATTTCATGACTCATGTTTGAAAGGAAAATACTCTTCGCATCACTTGCAGCCTCAGCTTTTTTCCTTGCATTTTGAATCTCGGTGACATCATTTGTTGCTATTATATATCCTGTTTTATTATTCTCATGGTCGTAGAGATAGTTTGCCGTCCCTTTAAAGTAACGGTCATCCTCTTGTCGGTGATACACCTCCGACTCCCTGCCTGCCTGCAGTGCTTCAATCGGGCTGTACGGTGAGTTTGAGGGATAAAGACTAAGCTCCTCATATGAATATCCCGTTACATCATCAATTTCTTTGCTGAGTGTTTCAAGTGCGGCATTGTTCATATAAAGAATCTTGCAATTTAAGTCTGTAATTACAAGCGGCGTTTTTATACTGTCTTCTATACTGTCCGCCATATCATCAAATGAATCCGCCAGTATTCCAAACTCATCGGAAGCTTTTGATTTTATGCGAAAATGCCTGTCGCCCGAACGGAAACGGGAAATTCCCGCAATCAATTGTTTAATATTCTTTGTAACAGTATATGCCATCCATAAAGCAACAATCATGATAAGCACAAAAGCACCGCTGCTTGTAATAATCAGTTGCACCATACTTTCGCCCAAATTGAGATTTATAGCGCTAAGCAGACGTGACTCCATCTCCACTGCGGGAGCTGTGAAGTCCTCGATACCGGCTCCTATCGACACAAATGCAAAACCTCGGCTGTTGCCTTGCACCTCGGGTGAATATTTACCTGTATAATAGGGAACTGCTCCGGCTGTTGTCGGTTTTAGTATTCCGCTCCAGAATATATAGAATGAACCCGAGCCGCCGTTTTCTGTTAAGTCCATCCACCCTGTACACTGTGGTGCATTGTTGAGATAGCGGCCGTCAAGCCCGACAAACCCCGCTTGAGTTAATGCTCTTGCGGGTGATTTCACACGTGATTGATAGTCTAATATTACGTCTCCGTTTATGTCTTTGAGCAAGTCACCCATACTGTCACGAAGAGGTCTTTCTCCAAACTGCGGTAAAATCCCTCTGTCGTCTTTGTGAGCCTCATAAAATGTTCCCCAACTGATACCGCCACTGTTTTCCGACAGTTCATTCCATGAGGGGTTGTCTAAAAGCCACTGTTCCCCGCCACTTCTAAACCAGTAAAAAAACGGTGTGTCACGTGCGGGCATAAGAACTCCTGCTGCGTCGTATATGGGTATTGGTCTGCCATCAGGGTCAAACACAAAACCACCGCGCAGATTATTTCTAACCATCATAGGAGACCCTTCGAGCCATGGCACCTGCGGCTCACCGGTCATGGGATTATAACCAACTATGGAGTGATGCCTCGGATGCGCTATATTTCGGCATTGATAATCCCATATAAATGCGTAATTACCTTCGTATGCATCCGGCAGAATTGTATAACGATGTGTCATCGGAGTAATATGATTAACAAACTCCATAATATGGTCGTGGTTAAGCGCCATAGTTACATAACCCGAGACTTCTCCGGCGTCGTTTAATACGGGAGTTGCCCAGCGTACTATTCCCTCAAAACGCTGTCCCAACGGGTTTTCTTTGCCTGCATATGCCTGGCTTGAAGCCATTTTGATGAATTCTTCGGTCGGGAGCATCGAGATTTCCATTAGTCTGTCATAATTCGGGTGTGTTTGCGGCACATCGTTTTTTAAGACTCCCGGGGTGTACATTCCTATATAATTGGTTCCTACATATGCTCCTATAACATCTGAAACATAAATCTCTCCGGGTTTAAGTGCTTGTAAGTCCTCCCAGTATATTTCCGCTTTTATATAAGTGTTATGTCTCTCCGAAATGTCAGCTTTATGCGGATTCAACGGATAATTAACTTTAGTCGAATTCGGATTAACGTATTTATATAATTCTTGACCGTTAAGGTCAACGTACGTTATTTCATCGTATAACGGGAAGAGCTTATTATAATGCGAAAACATCTCGGGAGGTCTGTATCTAAAACCGCTGCCGAGAACAATATCGTTATTTTCAACATTTGACGATACTTCAAGCGAACCTTCATAGACAAACGGATTAACCTCCACCCACGACATTTTATCCTCGGAAAGCTCCCACTCTCCCATAGTCATCAAGTTTCCGTTTCTGTTTTCCGAAAATGTCATATACGCAGCGTCAGATGGTGTTAAACCGGCGAGAAGGAGTATATCCTGATCGCGCTGATGCAAAAATTCCGCAATCTCTATTGCGGTGTCGGTAGTCATTCTCTCTATGTTATCTCTTGAGCTGTCATTGAGCGCAACTGTTGAGTCATGAACGGATACATCACGCAGAGTACTACTGAGTATAGTTATTTGATTCCATGATATAACCGTTAAAATTACTATGGGTATGATCATTACCGCTAAAAAGATCATAATCAGCTTTGGACGAAGACCCATTTTTATTGATTTTTTACTACGCATTAAAAATACCCCGTGAAACATTTAAATCATGCCTATAATTCACACTTAATAGTAGATTATATTATACCAAGAAATAATATGCAACTTTAAATACCGCCTTAAAACCCCTTGATTTTCGAGAGAGGACACATTATACTAAGGTAAGCAATCTAAAAATCTGTGGAGGATGAAAATGGAACGGCAGGATAAAGAAAATTACTACCTTGATATCGCAGAGACAGTCATGCACAGATCAACATGCAAGCGCCGTAAATACGGGGCTATAATTGTGTTAAACGACGAAATAATAGCAACAGGATATAACGGAGCTCCACGAGGCAGAAAGAATTGTCTCGATCTTGCAGTATGTATGAGAGATGAGCTTAACATACCCAGAGGAGAGCGTTACGAAATATGCCGAAGCGTTCATGCAGAAGCAAACTGTATAATCTCGGCTGCACGCAGGGATATGATTGGTGCAACATTATACCTGTCGGGAGTAGATGCCAAAACCGGTGATTTGATGGATGATACAACACCTTGCAGCATGTGCCGCCGGCTTATTATCAATTCCGGCATTGAAAAGACCATCTGCAGGATCGCCAACAGAGAATTTGTAATTGTTCATACCCGCGACTGGGTCTTTGACGATGATTCAATAATGGATGGTTCTCAATTTACATTATGAACAAACAATTCGAAAGAACCGCTTTGCTGATAGGGCAGGAAAACCTTGACCTCCTGGAAAACCGCCGCGTGGCGGTTTTCGGTATTGGTGGAGTCGGAGGACACTGTGCAGAAGCACTTTGCCGCTCCGGTATCGGTGCTCTCGATATATACGACGGCGATATCATCGATATCACAAACATCAACCGCCAGCTCATAGCTTCTCACAGTACTATAGGGCGTGACAAGGTGGAAATCATGCGCGAGCACCTTCTTGATATTAATCCCGGACTGTCGATTAATTCGCACAAAATATTCTATTTGCCGGAAACGGCAAAATCCGTCAACTTGTCCATATATGATTATGTTATTGACGCAATAGATACGATAACAGCAAAGATTGAACTTATATGCCGCTGCAATTTATTAAACATCCCGATAATCAGCGCGATGGGAGCAGCAAACAAATTAGACCCGACTGTGTTTAAAGTTGACGACATTTACAAAACCTCGGTTTGTCCTGTGGCAAGAGTAATGCGACGCGAGCTCAAAGCTTGCGGAATAAAGTCTTTGAAGGTAGTTTACTCCGACGAAAAACCCGTAAAACAAGCTGCTTTGTCAAGCATTTCTTTTGTTCCCCCGGTAGTCGGGTTAATTCTGGCATCAGAGGTTGTCAAAGATTTAATAAAGTGATACAATACATTTCCAAAGAAAAACATAAGATTGGGTGATAACAGATGAAATTAGACCAAATTATAGAATTGCTCAGTGCAGAGGTTTGCACAGATGTACCGTATGACCACATCGAAATTAACGCTGCCTGCGGTTCGGACTTGATGAGTGATGCTCTTGCTTTCGGAGAGAACAAAGGGCTTTTACTGACAGGTCTCAACAATCCGCAAAGCATCCGTACTGCAGAGATGATGGACATTCATTGTGTTGTACTTGTACGCGGAAAAGAACCAAACGACGGACTGATTACACTTGCAGACGAAAAAGACATTGTTGTCTTAAAATGCGATTATTCTATGTATACAGCTTGCGGTATACTATACTCAGCAGGACTCGCCGGTGGTGACTAATTGTAATAAGCAAAAAAACAGGGTAGGGTAAGCTATGACAGAATCATTAAAACATCGTTACGATGTTAGCGCAAATGGCTTTGCCGCAGCCGGCGCTGCTTCCGCTGCAGTTAAAAAGACGTTAAAACAACTCGGATTTCCTCCTGACTTCATCAGACGCACATCAATTGCGATGTACGAAGGTGAAATCAACATGGTAATACACGGTGAGGGTGGAGTTGCCGAAGTCGAGATTTTGGAAGACAGCATAATAATAACACTCAAAGACCAGGGTCCCGGAATTCCCGATATTAACATGGCAATGAAAGAAGGCTTTTCAACCGCTTCCGATTCTGTACGCGAGCTTGGTTTCGGAGCCGGTATGGGTCTGCCGAACATTAAAAAACAAAGTGATGATTTTAGTATTTCCAGTGAGCTTGGTGTCGGCACAACTCTGGTAATAACAATAAAACAGGATAGTTGAAGCATAAGCTTCATATTATCCCGGGGAGAGCTATGGATACTATTACACATTCGGTAACACTTGATGCCGAAAAATGTAAAGGCTGTATCAATTGCATAAAAAGATGCCCGACCGAAGCTATTCGCGTGCGTAACGGGAAAGCTGTTATCATGAGCGACCATTGCATTGACTGTGGTGAATGTATCAGAGTTTGTCCCAATCATGCCAAAAAAGCTATATCAGACCCGTTGTCTATCATGTCAAAATTCAAATATAAAATCGCACTCCCGGCTCCTTCACTTTACGGTCAGTTCAAGAGCATACGTGATGTTAATATTATTCTAACCGCGCTGCTCGATATCGGATTCGATGAAATATACGAGGTGGCACTCGCCGCACAGTCGGTTTCCGACCATACCATAGATATCCTTCCCGAAGCACGTTCGAAATTAAACGGTCCGCTGATAAGCTCCGCATGTCCCGTAATAGTAAAGCTTATCTGTGTACGTTATCCCGATTTACTTGACAACATCTTAAAAATTATTACTCCGGTCGAACTTGCGGCAATCGCTGCCAGAAAAAAGGCAGTAGAAGAAACAGGGCTTGACCCCGGGCAAATCGGAGTATTCTTTATTTCACCGTGTCCTGCCAAAATTACCGCTTCAAAGTATCGTATAGGTTTTGATAATCTTGTCATTGACGGGATTTTTTCAATCACCGAGCTTTATAAAAAGCTGCTGCCTGCTGTAGAAAAAATGAAAGAACCAAAGGATCTTTCTATTGCAGGTGTAAGAGGTATGGACTGGGCATATTCCGGCGGCGAGGGTAATGCAATCGGAGAGAGTTTGTTTGTAGCTGTTGACGGCATAGACCATGTTATAAGAGTTCTTGACGAAATTGAAAACGACAAGTTCTCCAGTGTACGTTTTGTTGAGCTCAACGCCTGCCCCGGAGGTTGTGTCGGTGGTTGTTTGGCTGTTGAAAATCCGTTTGTTGCCAGAGCAAGGATTCATCGCATGGGGCAAACTATGGAAAGAAATAAGAACAAAAACACAGTTGACTCAAAATGCCTCACCGACGATGTCTTAAACTGGCAAAAAACACCCGAGTATCACTCTATACTCAGGCTCGATACAGACCGCAGCACTGCTATGAAAAAACTCTCCGATATAGAGAAAATTTATGAAACACTGCCCGATATCGATTGCGGTTCCTGTGGAGCGCCGTCGTGTCATGCACTTGCAGAGGATATTGTTAACGGTGCGGCAGAGGAAAGCGACTGTGTATTTAAACTGCGCGAACGCATGGGCGCACTATTTCACAAAATGGCGGAGTTGCAGGAGTATATGCCTCCTCCGTTTAGAGATGTAAAAGATTGAGGTAGTAAATTATGACCGTAAATCAACTAAAAAAAGAACTTGATCTTAAGGTTCTGGCGCAGGGTAATGCCTCCTCCGGAGGCATGGACAAAGAAATAAACTCCTGTTACATCTCCGACCTGCTCAGCCGTGTTTTGGGCAGGAGTAAAGCCGGTGACGTTTGGATAACAGTTCAAACATCAAAGAATATGATTGCTGTTGCTGTTATGGTGGAAGCAGCATGTGTAATACTTCCGGAATGGCTCACCGCTCCGGATGATATCGTTGAAATAGCAGAGTCGGAGGGTCTGCCACTGTTTTCCAGCGGAGAAACTGCATATGAGCTTGCCGTTAAAATCTCAGCCTTACTTTTATGATTTTCATATCCATACAGCACTCTCACCATGTGCTAATGACGATATGACACCAAATGATATCGTCGGTATGGCTATATTAAACGGGCTTGATCTCATAGCTGTTACAGACCACAATACCATAGGCAATGCACACTCCGTTATAAAAGCGGCAAAAGCTGCCTTTGAATCCCACGGCAAAAATCTGATTGTACTTCCCGGAATTGAAGTCTCTACAGCCGAGGAGGTACATGTTTTATGTCTGTTTGACTCTATTGAGCGCGCAAAAGCTTTTGATTCGGAGATGAGTTGCTTTTACAGTACACTTTTAAATCGCGAAGATATTTTCGGCTCCCAGCTTTTATTTAACGAAAACGACTGTAATACAGGCACTGTTGAACGTATGCTCATAGCTCCAAGTTTGGTTTCTTTCGATCATCTGCACGAAATTGTTCAAAAACACGGCGGAGCTTTTATACCCGCTCATGTTGACAAGGATTCTTTCAGCGTCACATCAAACTTAGGTTTTCTTCCTCCACATTTGGAAATAAACACTATTGAACTTAAATCGGAAGAAAACGCCGTCGATTACCCCGATAAAAATATTCTTTATTCCTCTGATGCTCATCAGCTTTGGGACATAACCGAAAAGAAGCATTTTCTTGAGCTACCGGAGCTATCTTCCAAAGCCGCAATAAAAGCACTTACATAGTATTTTAGACTTTCAGTCTAAAATCCATTAGAAAAATCAATTGCGTATATGATTTTTTTAGATTTGATTGCATATAAATGTTAAAATTGGTATAGTATTCTACAACAATAGAAAGGAATTTTCATATTATGAGTGTTACCACACCTGCGTTCAAAGGCACCAAAGAGCAGCAAGCACAATTAGAAGAAGCAATAGCCCTTAATAAAGACCGGGAAGGCGCGCTTATGCCCGTTCTTCAGGCTGCTCAAAACATCTACGGATATATGCCACTTGAGGTGCAGAAAATGGTTGCCAAGGGAATGGGAGTATCGTTGAGCGAAGTATATGGCGTTGTCACTTTCTACTCGCAGTTTACGCTCCTGCCAAAAGGCAAGTATAAGGTGCACATCTGCATGGGCACAGCTTGTTACGTTAAGGGTTCAGGCAAAATTCTCGAGCGCTTTGAAAAAGAATTGGGTATCAAAGACGGCGAGTGCACAGCCGACGGCAAGTTTTCAATTGACGGACTGCGCTGTGTCGGCGCTTGTGGCTTGGCACCGGTTTTGTCCATAAACGAGGATGTTTACGGAAAAGTTACCGAAGACCAGGTTCCGACAATACTCGCCAATTATAAAGATTAGCTTTGAAAGAGTAATCTTGTCATGATGGATGAACTGTCGCTTAATATCCTGGACATTGCTCAAAATTCCATTGTCGCAGAAGCTACTCTTGTCGAGATAACCGTTACGGAAAACGAAGCCTCCGACACCCTTGTTATCGGAGTAAAAGACAACGGCAAGGGAATGAGTCCGGAGCTTCTCGATAAAGTTCAAGACCCGTTTGTGACAACACGCACAACCCGTAAAATCGGGCTTGGCATTTCGTTTTTTAAAGAAGCGGCTGAGATGACGGGCGGAAATCTTAAACTCGAGTCAATTCCCGGAGTCGGAACAATTATTACCGCAACATTCTCAAATAGTCACATCGACCGCCAACCGATGGGAGACTTGACCGGCACAATAATCGCACTAGTAACTCTTAACCCCGACATCGACTTCACTCTTGCCTATACAATCAATGAAAACGAGTTTTTCTTTTCCACAATAGAGGTGAAGGAAATGTTGGGCGGAGATGTCGCACTAAATAACCCCGAAGTAGCAAATTTTTTAACCGAATATTTAAATGAAAATATTAAGGAGCTGTATAAATGAAATCTTTAGCCGAATTAGCTGCAATCAGAGACAAAATGAAACAAAACGCAACTATCCGCGACGACGGTGAAACAACAACCAGAGTTGTCGTTGGAATGGCAACATGCGGTATTGCAGCGGGTGCGCGTCCTGTTCTAAATGCAATATCCTCCGAGCTTGCAAAACAAAACATTACCAACGCCACGGTTGCTCAAACAGGCTGCATCGGAAGATGCACACTCGAGCCAATCGTCGATGTTATAGTACCGGGCGAGGAACCTGTCACATATGTCCACGTGACACCGGACAAAATACCGAAGATTATTAGCAGCCATGTCAAAGACGGTGTTCCCGTAATGGAATATACAGTTGCAGCTTATGATTCGTAGAATCATAAGCATGCTTACTGACTCAAAATGGAGGGTAATATATGATTAGATCTCATGTAATGCTATGCAGTGGAACCGGTTGCTCAGCTTCCGGCTGTCACGCTGTCAGCGATGCGATTGAAGCCGAGATTAAAGCAGTAGGTCTTGAGGCTGAAGTAAAAGTCGTTCATACCGGCTGTTTTGGTTTGTGCGCTCTGGGCCCCATTATGATAATCTATCCGGAAGGCAGCTTCTATGCTCAAGTTAAACCCGAAGACTGCAAGGAGATTGTCGACGAGCATCTGTTGAAAGGACGTATTGTCAAGCGCTTGCTTTATCACGAAACACTTGATGACGACAAGCTCACAAACCTCAGCGATACAAGCTTCTATAAAAAGCAAAAACGTGTCGCCTTGCGACTTTGCGGTGTCATAGACCCCGAGCACATCGATGAGTACATTGGCTATAGCGGTTATGAAGCGCTCGGCAAGGTTCTGACCGAAATGAAGCCCGAAGATGTCATTGATCTATTAAAAAAATCCGGTCTGCGCGGCCGGGGTGGCGCAGGCTTCCCGACAGGTCTTAAATGGGAGTTTGCCGCAAAAGCAAAGGGTGATCAAAAATATGTCTGTTGCAACGCAGACGAAGGAGACCCCGGCGCATTCATGGACCGCTCCATTTTGGAAGGTGACCCGCATGCCGTCATCGAAGCGATGACTATTGCGGCTTATTCAATCGGAGCAGACAAAGGTTATGTATATGTCCGCGCAGAGTATCCTATAGCCGTTACGCGCCTTGAAATCGCAATCAAACAAGCCAAGGAGTACGGACTTCTCGGTGAAAAT
>Ga0123356_10003739_pt1 | contig 15869 bp, 15 predicted proteins | sample TergutEmb28metaG_2_FD_92546 | JGI IMG/M metagenome (GOLD analysis project Ga0123356, IMG submission 92546) | Embiratermes neotenicus P3 segment gut microbial communities from Petit-Saut dam, French Guiana - Emb289 P3 | ecosystem: Host-associated > Arthropoda: Insects > Digestive system > Gut ... | reverse complement strand
TAGTCGGAAAGATTAGTAGAGGTGGCATTCGGGTCATTATACATAACAAACAAGCCCACCACAACCGCAGCGCCTAAAAGTTCAAACACTAACGATACGGTGGTTGAGGTGGGAAATCCCAAAGAATTAAACACATCCAATATGATCACATCGGCAATCAAGACCGCCAGAAATAAGATCATCACATCGTGAAAGTGGAACATATTAGGATGAAAGACGCCGCTTTTTGCAATCTCCATCATGCCGCTGCCAAAAAAGGTACCTATCAAAATACCTGTCGCCGCGACCGAAAGAATGACCCATCGGGACGCTACCCTTGCGCCTACCGCAGAGTTTAAAAAGTTAGCAGCATCATTTGCAACGCCTACCACCAAATCGGATACCGCAAGCATCACTAAAATTACAACAATAATTAAGTACAAATTATCCATACAATTTTACATATTTTTAGATGGCAAATTTATTGCAATTCTGTTACAAGATTATCACTTTTTTGTTACGAAAATATTACAAATATATAGAAGGGATATCCGGTTGTGTGTAATTTCAAAATTTTATGTTTATTTAAACTTTATTCAAAAAAACACCTTCACTTCCTTGTCGTACACCACCATCTTTTTGCCCACCTGACGGATGGTGGCGATACCGTTGCGGTGTAACCTTTTTTCCATGCCTCCTTTAAACGACAAAGCAGCGACCCCCAAATAGATGTTACAATTCTTATATGCGGGATACAACATTTTAAAAGGCGCTACTTTAGCAATCATTTCTCTTACCGAAATGTTTTTGCGGTTGGCAGTATATTTTACCTCAATAATGGCAGCGCTTGTACCGTTAAATAATACAATATCAAATTCGGCTTCAACAGTGCCGTTTCTAATGCTCCTGTTTTTTTGTATCTTGTCAAATTTCTCGTTCACAAAAGTTTTGTCTCTTCTAAGGGCGTTGTAGAAATAGGCTTCTGCCATTTCTCCGTTGCTGTTCGAGATGCCGCCCAATTCCTTTTGCAGTGCTTTCATCTGACGGTCGGTTTCTTTCATTCGGCGGTCGGTGTCTTTCATCTGACGGTCGGTGTCTTTCATCAAACGGTCGGTTTCTTTCATTCGGCGGTCGGTGTCTTTCATCAAACGGTCGGTTTCTTTCATTCGGCGGTCGGTTTCTTTCATCAAACGGTCGGTTTCTCGCACCATGTGGCCGGTTTCATGCAAATACGCTCTGTCTTCCATAAGCGCTGCCCACACACTTTCAAAAGTTGGGGCAGAAGTGATTTGATTTTGATTTTCCATACGATAATATTTTTATAAGATTTCACGCGGCGAAAATATAAAAATAATCGTTCGAAAATCAATTTTAATAAATTATTTTTCTAATAATCAATATGTTAAAAAACACGGGAAATAGGCACTTTTTGTTTGAAGTTTGCATTTTTTATTAAAAAACAGGCAATTTTTCAATTTTAACACAAGCTCGAGCGCAACGAGGAATCTTAAACATGCAAAAAAAAAGGCCACCCTTCCGGAGCAGCCTCTCTTCATCTTATGTTTATCTGTTAGGATATTGATAAATTAGCAATTATTCAATACTTTCTAATACGACATCATACCAAACATTTTTTGCGGGGTGTGCAAAACTATAAGTGTACGTTGTTCCACCAATTTCAATTTTAATCATACCATTTCCACTTGAAATGACTCCACCTGCATTAAATTCCGGGGTAGCGAACGTATAGAAATCATGCTCACCGCTCGGTGTAAAGCGTTCAAAAACTGGGCCTGGCGTACAGAATCCTCCTCCTACAACAGACCATTGGATACTGGCTGTTGGAGCCAATAAAAATGGAAAATCGCCTGTTATTTTTAATTGGCAAGCAGCTGTCGAGGTGGGTAAAAGTTGTCTCGCTATAACCTCAACTCTAAAATCATAACCATCATCGCCATCAGATGTAGTCATGACGTATCCCGGATCCACATAATACGCATAATAATACCCTTCAATTTGTCCAGTTGCAAAATCTCCATAACATTTTTCAGCATAATCCTCAAAAGTATAAGAAGCATATCCGCTTGTTTGCCAAGAAGATCTATCCGGTTCTAAGCCGCCTTGAGCAACCCAATCGTCATAAGCTGCGTCAACAGCAACCCAATTAATACAGTCGCCCTCTTCATTGAGATATTGCCAATGGATAGAAGTGCTCATCACTATACCATCATACAGATAGTATCCAATAAAGCCTAAATTAACTACCACAGGCTCACCATGAAATCCACCAGTAATATTTTCTTCAAACTCACTCACAAACACCATATTGATATTTTTGTTGTTTTGGGCTCTTGGAATGAAGAACACATAGCAACCATCATCGGTCATTTCTTGTTCAGGTTGAACCGTAATGAAGAAATCCCAAAACGTGTTCGCTTCTTTTGATGTGAGCGTAAAGGAAGCATACTTGTCGAATATCCAACCTGCCACTTTCAAATACCCGTTGTCTTTTTGTTTTGAATCCCAAATAAAATAGATTCCCGGGAAATCTGCGCTGTGTGCATTGGAGGTAATTTTCGGACCCGACGCATTTGGGCGATGAGATTGTACCGCATCAATGTCAACGGCTACTGCTCTGTCCACTTCGCCGTACCATACAATAGCGCCTTTTGCACCATTAAAACCTGCTTTATCCGCATTCTCTTCCTCTTTTTTACAAGCTCCGAATAGAAGCCCCAGAGCTAAAAGGGCTGTTAAAAGTTTAATACTTTTCATAAATTAAAGAAATTTGATTTAGTTTGCGCCTCCACTTTTTTCGGCTATCGGCTTCTCCGGTTGTTAATATAAATATTATAATAAGTTTTTTTATTCTTTCATTTTCACTTTTTTCGACTTTTTTCAACTCCCTTAATCAATTTTCCTCTTTTTTCAATGCTGTTAAAAAAAATCGCAGCGAAAATAGTGCATTCCCAATATGCTTGACGATGCATTACTGTGGCTCCCCATAGGGTTCCTTTTTTATTTTGAAATATAAATGAATTAATATTAAATAAATAGGCGGGTCTGAAAATCAAAAACACGAATTACATTTTACAAAATGTAACAAAAAATGCATGATTGCATTTTGTAAAATGATACAATGGGTGATTGTTATACCCTAAATTAGGGGTGTTTTTTTCGATATTCTATGGGCGACAAGCCGGTTGTTTTCTTAAATACGCGGTAAAAGTTATGGTAATTGTTGAATCCAACTTCAGTGGCAATCTTATCCATAGTTAATGTATTCGGGTCTTTTATTAATAGAAGTTGAGTGGCCTCCTTAATACGATACTCGTTAACATAAGTGTTGAAACTCTTTTTCAAGCAATGATTTATGGCTTCGGATACATAGTATCGCTTGGCGCCGAGTTTCAGCGCTAAACAATTCACCGTGAGCGAGTGTTCTCTGTAAAGTTTCTCTGCCAACATGAGTTGTTCTATATCTTTGATGATTAATAGATCAACCTCGTCGGGCAATTTTTCTTGCTTTTCATTAATAATCGGCTCAGAAAACAACTTTTGCATTTCTTGCGCACACTCCTGTAATTTTAGCATCAGCATGCTGGGGAGGCTCTTTTTTCTAAACACAAAATAACGCACCATATCGCCTCCAATCAAAAGTAATGCAATAAATATGGTGATTATCAAACTTTTTTTTCGTCTTTCACTTTTTATTCTGGTGTCATCCAATTGCAAAGATATTTCTTTCAAAAAAGCATACGCCACAACAGTATCGGTAAGTTCGCAAAATTTATGATGTTCTTTTTTAAACGCTGTTAAGCAATCTGCATATTGTTCTCCTTTGGCATTCTCAGGTTTTTTCTGTGCTTGTAACGTATTACCGGAAAAAAAGAATAAGAGGATGATTAAAGCAGAAAACAAGAGGATGGCGAAGAGTGTCGTTGATAATTTTTTCACGTCAATTTTAGGTGTCTTTTAAAGCAATGGGTAATATAAATTCATAATAAATTATCGTAAGTGTTTGAAAATCAACATTATAGTTGTTTTTCAAAGCAAGCGCAAATGTAGAAAAAAAACAATAGCTGGCGAAAAGACTGAAAATTACACTTTGATATTATCAAAATTCTTTCCAAACACACTGCTTGTTTTCGCAATAGAAACAAAAGCGGTATTGTCAATCGCTTTAATGAGTCGCATAATACGTGCTTTGTCGTTGCGGTGGGCAATAATTAACAACACATCCGATTCTTCTTTTGAATAAGAGCCGTATGCTTTTATAAAAGTGGCTCCGCGTCCCACTTCAAGCATTACTTTGTCGGCTATTTCTTGATTTTTTTTCGAGAATACCATAAATTGGAAGGTTTGTTTATAGCCTTCAATTACAATATCGGAAACAAAAATGTAAACAAACATCACCACCATGCTATATACTAATTTTGGGACAGAGTGCACGATGAAATAAGAAGATCCCACAATTAAAATGTTGGCATACAGCGTTACCCGGCCATACGAGATGTTTCGGTATTTTCCAACCATTAAGGCGATGATGTCCGTTCCGCCTGTATTTCCGCCGGAGCTGATGGCAATGCCTACTCCAAAAGCAGACAACGCACCGCCAATCATCGCACACATAAAAATGTCATCCACTAAAGGTTTTACAAAAACCTGCTGCCCAATTCCCATGAAAAGAGACAGGATAAGGGTGCATATCAAAGTATTAATGCAAAATTTGGGACCCAGCACGCGCCACGCAATAGCAATTAAAACAGCATTGGCTGCCAAAATGGTAGCCCACAGTGGAATAGTGGGCACGGCAAAATAAACAATCGCCGCAAGACCTGTTACCCCGCCGCCGGTCATTTGATTAGGCGTTAAAAAAGCCGTCCAGCCAAACGAAAAAATAGCCAAACCGATACAAATGAAAAAGTAATCGTAGGCGGTGGTGCCTAATTTTTTTAGATTTGTTTTTGTCATAATGATCTAGTGGTTAGTGGTTAGTGGTTAGTGGTTAGTGATTAGTGGTTAGTGGTTAGTGGTTAGTGGTTAGTGGTTAGTGATTAGTGGGTTAAAGTTCAATATTCTTTTAATTCTTAATTCTTAATTCTTAATTCTCTCACCTCACCCGTAACCGTTGTCCTTCGCGCAGGAAATCGCTTTTCATATTATTAAGTCGCTTTAGTGTAGCCACTGTTGTTCTATGTTTTTTGGCTAAACCGCCCAACGTATCTCCTCTGCGCACCGTGATGTAAACAGGTGATGGGTCTATGGGTTTACCGTCTTGTATGGCTGCCGCTTCTACATTGGTTTTCATAGCCTTTCCGCCTATGTAAAGCGTGTCGCAGGCAAGTTTGTAGTCTTTAAAATTAATAATTCTTTCAGGGTTGAAGTGTTGCCCGAGGTAGCGTGTTTCAAAATGCAGGTGGTTTCCTCTGGAGCGTCCGGTGTTTCCGCCTATTCCAATCACTTCTCCGGCTTTCACTAATTGTCCGGGGTTTACTAAGCGGCGGTCTAAATGCGCGTAATAGGTTTCCAAATGGTTGTGATGGCGGATGATGACCAAGTTTCCGTATCCGCCGTTGTTGTAGGTAGATAATCGCACAATGCCATCGAAAGCGGCTACTACTGGGGTTCCTTCGGGAAACGGGATGTCAATGCCCCAGTGTATTCTTCCTCTGCGCCGTTTCACGCCGTAAAAGGAGGTGGCTTTGTATTTTGCCGGATGCACGTAATTTCCGAGCGCTATCGTATCGGGATTCACAGTGCGTTCGTGCAGATAATGCACTTTCAAAATGTCAAAGTTGGAATACAAACCGTATCCGGGCATCCATTTAAAATAGATAAACATCATAGATTGATCGGCGCCGATATCGTCATCAAAATCATCTAAATCCTCTTCCCCTTCTACTAAGGGCTCTTCGAAAGATAGGGTTTCGTCTTCGGTAAAATTAAGTTGGTTGTTTTTATTTTGATTTTGATCTTCCTGGGATATGCCTGCGTACGGAATGAGCAGTATGCAACCGAGTAAGCATAACAATTTAATCTTTTTTATCAACATTTTCTTGAGGGTTAGTGTGTTCTGTATCGTCATCAATAGACATAATGTGTTTGTATTTTTCTCGTCTTTCTTTCCATTTGTTTCGTGCATATTGTTGCATATCCACAACGTTATCGGTTTCGTCCACAATTTCCAAACCGAAGATAGACTCGATGATATCTTCCAGTGTAACAATGCCTTCAAAGCTTCCGTAGTCGTCCACGATCATGGCGATATGTTCTTTTTCTTTGAGGAGTGTTTCCCAAAGCACCATGATGGATTGTTCTTCGGGCGCTACCACGATATTTCGCCGCAGGTCGGAAAGTTTGGTATCGAAAGAGTCGTTTGCCACTTGTTCCAACACCTTTTGCCGGAGCACATAGCCGGTAATATGATCTTCGTTGTCGTCAGCAAAAACGGGAATGCGGGCGTGATGAAGATAGGTTTTGTTTTTGTAAAACGTGGCAACGGTCATCTCTTCGGGCGCCATGGCAACCACCGCTTGGGGCGTCATAACATCTTTAACCTTAATAGTTTCCAGCCGCATCATGTTTTGGATGATTTTGTTTTCCGATGGTTCAAACTCGCCTTCTTCCGCAGCGATGTCCACCATAGCCGACACCTCCTCGCGACTAATGGTAGCATCGTTATTATTTTTTCCGATGAGGCGCGTCAACATTTCTGCAAGGATCACAAAAGGATACGTAATAAAAATGGTCGCCTGTATGAGGGGCACGATTTTCAAGGCTATTTTCCGCCAGTATTTTGCGCCGATGGTTTTCGGAATAATCTCTGCACCAATCAACAGCACTACGGTTAAAAGGGCGGAGGCAATGGCAAAGCTCGACTTGTCGAACATGTCCATCACTTGCGCGCCCACGCCGGCGGCGCCCACCGTATTGGCAATGGTATTTACCGTTAAAATTGCCGACAGCGGCTTGTCAATATTCTCCTTGAAACGTTTTAACTTTTTCGCACCTTTACTCCCTTCCGTCTCTTTCATATTGATGAACGACAGCGGGGTAGAGAACAAAACCGATTCCATGATAGAGCACGTAAAAGAAAAGAGGAGGGCAAAAAGGAAGTAGAAAATAAGAAGGGTCATTTGATAAAATATAAGGTGCGAAAGTAAACTTTTTTTAGAAACTAAGAATTTTTACTTTATCTCATTTTTTTTCTATTTTTGCCCTCACCTAAAATTCACCCACCGTATTCAAATTAAATTAAGCAATAATATGAAAATTAAAACTTTATTCAACATTTTATTAGTAATCGCTGCGTTGGTGCTGGCGGTTCTTGCTACACGGAGTATCTTGCGTCCGGAAAAATACAAAGCGCTTTATAATCAACGCGCTGAAGAAATCAGAGTTCGATTGGTTACCATTCGCGCCGCCCAGGCGGTATTCCGTAATGAGTTTAAAAAATATGCCGGAGATATTGATTCCTTAGTAGATTTCGTAAACAATGGAGTGGTGCATATTGTAAAAACTTCCGGAGATATTCCTGAGGGTATGAGTGAAGAAGCTGCATTCAAAGCAGGATTGATCAAAAAAGTAGTGGAAACCATCCCCGCAAGAGATAAAATTTTAGAATCGGAACCAAATATAAATTACGAAAACTTAAGAGGTTTTGAGTTTATTCCGCATAACGACGGCAGAAAGTTCCAAATTCAATTAGGAAAATTGGCAAGCAAAACCTATGAAATTCCCGTATATCGAATTGATGTGTCGTTGGATGAAATTTTAGCCAACTTAGACAGATCCATTAACGCGCAAGGTACCAACGCATTTCGCAGGTTTCTAAACCGCGTGTTCTATGGTGGGTTGGCCCACGAAACTCAATTCAAATCAAAATATCGTCCTATATGGTTAGGCTCGCTCACCGATGCCGGCACTTCCGGAAGTTGGGAATAATCTTGCCGGTATGCTTACGGTAATTCACAATACTCCCGTGTGTTTAATTCCGAAAGAATTATGTAAGGAAGAAAAAATCCAAGAGTATTGGAATATGTTGTATGTGACGCCTCAGTATGAGAGCATTGGAAAAGATGAACTGGAAAATTGTTTCTTGATTTATCCTAAACCCAAAGATACAGATTCTATTCATGAAATAACATTTATGTACAATGATTTACAGGAAAAATTTCCCCAGCAAAGAGATGCTATTTGTATCAATGTTTATGAAGACGGACTTAATTTGCTGGCTTTAAAAGACGGACAGATTGCCTACACCGGATATTTCCGGATCTCTGTAAAAGAAGACATTCTATATCATTTAATCAATATTTCTCAACATTTTTTTGAAAACATGACTCCCATAGCTTTCTTTTACCAACAATTATCTCCTACCCTCTTACGTTTTTTAAGTCAATATTTTGAGATGAAGAAATTATAATATTATGCGTAAAAAAACCATTTTGTTTCTTCTCTTTGTTTTTACTGCCGGCTCCACATTTTCGCAGGAATGGTACAGAAAAGAGATTCACTATATTGATACTGCCACATTTATGATCTGGGCAAGTCCTAATTTCTCTATGCAGTTCCCGTTTGGGCAAGGCTATTTGGCTTCTACCTTTAACTTTAACTATAGTGTTGGATTAGATGTTTCCATAAAAACAGCCTCCAATTGGACGCTGGATCTTGCTTTTAACTATTCGTTTGGGAGCAAAATCCGAAAAACGCCGAACGAAATTCTGGGAGATATGCGGTTTACCTATATCCCTAATGCCAGAGATTCTATCGTTGTTCCTGTGGTCTTTAACCGAGATGGGAATAACTCAATGGTACTCAATTATGAAGGAAGATACTGGTACTTTGGTGCTACCTTAGGTAAAATAATTCCATTAGATCGTTGGAAAAACTCCGGGCTTTGGCTCAAATTGGGCGCCGGATATTACGGACATAAAATCTTCTTTACCGATGCGTATAATATCTTTCCGCAAATTGCTCAAAAAACTTATCGTTTGGGATACGACCAGCGCGCTTCGGGAGTTGCGCTGAATCAGTTTTTTGGCTATATGTTTATGCGAAGCAGAAGAGTACTAAGCTTTTACGCCGGTATTGAAATGTGGCAAATTTTTTCTAAACCCGACCGCGGATTTATTTTCGTGGGCGACATGGCAGGTCCTACCGACGATCGGCCTCGAATGTTCAGCGGACTATTTGGAGTTAAAATAGGTTGGATGTTGCCTTTTTACGAAAAAAAGCGCGTAACCACCTTTTATACCTTTTAATCTATGCATTTTTTCTACTCACTTTCCATTCAATTGTATGCCTGTTTCATAAAATGGAGCTCCTTGTTTTCAAATAAAGCAAAACTGTGGCATAACGGTAGAAAAAATATCTTTCCTTTTCTCGAAGAAAAATGTGCAGAAAAGCAGATTATTTGGTTTCACTGCGCTTCTTTGGGAGAATTTGAACAGGGAAAGCCGTTAATGGAATTAATAAAACAAGAAGATGAAAATATTACACTTCTAGTCACTTTTTTTTCACCTTCCGGTTATGAAGTAAAAAAAGAGGACCCTATTGCAGAAATTATTACCTATTTGCCCATTGATACACAAAAAAATGCAAGACAGTTCATTCGGATCGTAAAACCGCAAAAAGTTTTCTTCATTAAATATGAATTTTGGTATAATTACATGTTCGAACTTTCCAATGCTGATATTCCATTTTATTATGTTTCAGCTATTTTTAGAGAAAACCAATACTTTTTTAAAAACTACGGAAAATGGTTTTTGAAGCAGTTAAAAAAGTGCAGTTATTTCTTTGTGCAAAATGAAAAATCGAAAACCATTTTACAGCAACACGGCATTTTAAACGCCGCCATTACCGGCGACACGCGCTTCGACAGGGTGTATGCCATTGCACAACAGCCTTACCAATTAGACTTTATCACTTCTTTTAAAGCAGAAAAGAAATTGTTGGTAGCCGGAAGTACCTGGCAGCCTGATGAAAAATTATTAGCTGAATTATTTTCAAAAATTCACTCCGGTTATAAACTTGTAATCGCGCCTCATTTAGTAGAAAAAAATCACATAGAGCAAATAAAAAAGATATTTCATTCATTTTCAATAGCTTGTTTCTCAGAAAAAGAAATAAAAGATATTTCAAATGATGAAGTATTAATTATTGACACCATCGGATTATTAAGCAAAATCTATAAATATGCCGATATTTCATACATCGGCGGAGCGTTTAAAACAGGCTTGCACAACATCTTAGAAGCCGCAGTATTTGAAAAGCCCATCTTTTTCGGACCTCACTTCCAAAAATTTAACGAAGCCATAGAGTTGGTAGAACAAGGCGCAGCATTTCCCATAAAAAATGCAACGGAAATGGCACAAAAAGTGGTTTATTTTAAAGAAAATCCTGCATTTTACGAAGAAACTTGCAGAATTTGCAAGAATTATGTGGCGCAGAATCTTGGGGCTACGGAGAAAATCTTGTCTGAATTGTAACATCAATCATTCATAAAAAATCTATTTTTGCGAATTGATATTTTATAATCCGTTGGCTTCAGCCAACGGCAATAAAAAAAACTCAACCATGCCGCTTATTACCCCTCAAGACATCCTGCGCCAATCGAACCGGCTTAGAAGATATGTTTCTAAGGTAATGATGAATGTGTTGGGGTTTAATAGATTGAACGATTCGTATGCGGCTACGCAGGAATATTTGGGAAATGATGTTACGGCGCATTACCTGTTTCAACATAATATTAAATATGTAGTGGATGAAACCAATTTGAAAAATATTCCTGAAAAAGGAGGTTGTATCTTCATTTGCAACCATCCTACCGGAATGTTGGACGGCATTGTGCTCATTGATTTGATTTCTCGGGCACGCCCTGATGTGAAATTTCTTGGCAACTTTCTGCTGGGAAGAATGGATGTGCTGGAGAAGTTTTTTATAGAAGTAGATCCGTTCGATGCGAGTAATCCGCTCAATGTGAAAGGGATAAAAACTGCTTTGCGTCATGTGAAGGAAGGGAACTGTTTGGCAATGTTTCCCGCCGGCGAGGTTTCTACCGTTCACGGATTCAAGATACAGGACAAAAAATGGCCTAACTCTGTGCTGAAATTTATCCGCAAAGTGAACGTACCGATTGTGCCGATGTTTATGTCGGGAACAAACTCGTTTGTTTTTCATTTTTGGGGTTTTATCCATCCCATTTTCAGAACGATGCAATTGGTGCGCCAGTTCAACAGGAAAGATAATGTGACGGTTGACGTGGCGATCGGAGCGCCTATTTTGCCCATTCGCACCGCCCCGTTACAAGATAAGGAATACGCCGATTTTCTGAGAATGAATGTGGATCTGTTGCGAAAATCGTTTACAAAAAAAACAGATGCTCACAAGGCTACCAATATCGTTATTGCGCCCATTGCACCATCTCAAAATAAAGAATTGATTGTTACTGAAATAAATCAATTAAAACAAGAATATGTGCTTTTTAACCAAGGCCCTTTTACTTTGTTCTTTGCTCATCCCCACGATTTGAATTATGTGATGGAAGAGATTGGGCGACTGCGCGAAATCACTTTCCGGGAAGTGGGCGAAGGCACCAACAAAGCGCTTGATATTGACAAGTATGATGCGTACTACCATCAACTTTTTATTTGGGACAACGAGCAGGAAACCATTGTGGGGGCATACCGCATAGGAATGGGCGCGGAAATTATTACAAAATACGGCAGGAAAGGATTTTACACCGATTACATGTTTCAATTGGAAAAACCATTAAACCCCATTCTGCATAAAACTGTAGAGTTAGGTCGTTCGTTTATTATTAAACCTTATCAGGGTAGCTCAGTGGCGCTTATGCTGCTGTGGAAAGGAATTATACAGGTTTTATTGCAAAACGAAAATTATCGCTATTTAGTAGGTCCCGTGTCTATTTCAAACGATTATTCGGAAACATCTAAAACACTGATTGAAAGATATATTAAAAAACATCATTTCGATCATTATTATGGAAAGTTTGTTAATCCAATTCATCCAAGACCCACAGAAAAGTTTCGTTTCGTGAAAAGTTATTTAAAAGATATTAACAGTTTGGAGCTTTTGGACAAACTGATTATTGACCTGGAAAATAAACAGCGCGGACTTCCCGTATTGGTGAAACGTTATTTACAATTGAATGCCAAAATATTAGCATTTAATATTGATGTAGATTTCAACGACTGTTTAGACGGATTGATTTTATTAGATTTAAAAAATATTCCTGAGAAAACATTGTTAATGCTTTCTAAAGATATGAATGTTAATGTTTTAGAAAGATTTAAAAAAACAGATTAAAATGAATGATTTTTTTTATTTGGGAGTAATTACCAAAACTTTCGGTTATAAAGGACAAGTGGTGGCGTATTTAGACACCGACGAGCCTGAAAAATACAAAACGTTAGACGCTGTGTTTGTGAAAGAAGAAGACGAAATGTTGCCTTATATGATTGAAGATTTCATTTATAAAGGCGCCAACCAAGCCATTTTAAAATTTGCCGACATAGCCGGAGAAGATGCTAAAAGTTTGATAAAAGCCGAACTCTACTTGCCCTTAAGTTTTTTACCGCCTTTAACCGGAAACAAATTTTATTTTCACGAAGTAATTGGTTTTGACGTCGTTGACAAAGAAAAAGGAAACATCGGAAAATGCGTTGATTTTATGGAAGTTAGCCGCCAGCCCATCATGCAAATAGATTACAACGGCAAAGAGGTTTTGATACCGGCGGTGGATGAGATTTTTGAGACGGTGGACAGGGAGCGTAAAGTGATTACTATTTCGGCACCGGAGGGGTTGATTGATATTTATTTGGAATGACGGGGCATAAATATTTTTGTTAGCGACTATAACACAGCCGCTGTTCAGTTAATTAATGTATTTTCGCCAGCAGATAAAAATATCAAGGATATGACAACAACCACTATCAATAAATCAAAAGAAAAGACAATAGATTGGATAAATCCGCATCCAAAGGGTGTGACATTAGAAGAATATCGTAGTGAAATGCAAGCCGCCGAAAATTCAAGTTTCATTAGTTTTGAAGAACATAAAAAGAATATGAATCAATGGCTAACAACGAAGTTATAGATTTGTTATCACTTATCGCATAAATAAAGAGATTGTCAAAATAATCAATATCATTCATACTAGCAGAAATCCAATAAAACGAAAAGCAATGCGTTAATCAGCATTTGACAGAATTAGGTATTGACAATTACTTAGAATCTTGAAATAATGTTTTGATATGAAAAAAATTACCCCCGAACAAATCGAAAAAGCCCTGTCAATTTTAAAAGAAAACAAAGACAGCAAGTTAATTACGCATTTGAACGCCTGTGTGCACTGCGGTTTGTGCGGCACCAGCTGCATGTATTACTTAGCCACGGAAGATCCGAAAATGATGCCGGCTTACAAAGTTGACATGGTGGCTTCTATTTACAGGCGATATTGTACGGTTTTCGGAAAGATTCTACCGGCTTGGGTGCGCGCCCGGGAAATTAATGAATATACTGTAGAAGAAATGATTGACGCACTTTTCGGCTCTTGCACCATGTGCGGGCGTTGCGTAAAACATTGCTCCATCGGCGTGGATATTTCGTACATTGTGCGCATTGGACGCATGATGCTCGCGGCGTTGGATGGCGTACCCGAATCGCTGCAAGCCACTGTAAATGCAGCGATTGAAACCGGAAACAACATGGCAATTCCTACTCCGGAGTTTGTAGATACGATTCAATGGATGGAGGAAGAGTTGCAAGATGAGTTGAATGATCCGGAAGCCAAAATTCCGTTAGATGAGCCCAATAAAAAACTGCTTTATACGCTCAATCCGCGCGAGCCGAAATTTTTCCCGCTCTCTATCAGCGCAGTTGCCAAAATTTTTTATGCGGCAAAAGAAAGTTGGACAATTTCAACGGCAATGTACGACATTACCAATTACGCCTTTTTTTCAGGGGATAATGAGAAAGCGCGCATCATTGCCCAACGGCTAACGGATGAAATGGAAAAGATGGGCTGCGAAACCTTGGTGCTGGGCGAGTGTGGGCATGGGGCGCGGGCGGTGCGGTGGGAAGCGCCCAACTGGCTGGATATAAAATTTGATTTCAAAACACTGAATTTGATTGAACTGCTGGGAAACTACCTGCGCGAAAATCGTATCAAAGTTGATAAATCATTGAATAACAAAACTTACACCATTCACGACCCTTGTAACATTTCGCGAAACGGCGGACTCATGCACGAATTGCGTTTTGTCATCCACCAATGCGTAGAAAATGTAGTAGAAATGAACCCGCACGGTGAAGATTCGTTTTGTTGCGGTGGTGGCGGCGGACAACTCGCCATGAGCGAATATAACGAACGCAGACTGAAAACCGGCAAAATAAAAGCCGACCAAATTAAAGCTACCGGCGCGCAAGTAGTGATCACGCCTTGCCATAATTGCGTGGACCAACTTATGCAGCTTAATGCTACTTATAAATTGGGGGTTCAGATAAAAACGGTGGCAGAGGTTGTGGCGGATGCGATTGTGCTCTGAGAGTCATTCCGCGTTTGACGCGGAATCCCCAACATTTTACCTGATTTTTTTTTTACCGCCACACCTATACATTTTTTATTATTTTTACGCGCTCAAAAAGAGAGAGGAGAGATGGCCGAGTGGTCGAAGGCGCACGCCTGGAAAGTGTGTAAACGCCGAAAGCGTTTCAAGGGTTCGAATCCCTTTCTCTCCGCAAGCTAATTAACAGAAAACAAACAAATTATAAACATAACAAATTAAACATTAAATCAACAAAAAGTAAGTTATTATGAAAAAATTAATCGCTTTATTTACCGTTATAGGTTTTTTAACCTTCGGTGTGACGCAAATTTCTTTTGCACAAAATGACCAAACAGCGGGAGATCCCGCCCAAATTGAACAAGCCGACGAAACTCAAGTGGAACAAGCCGCCTTGATTGAAGACAACGACGACCAAATTCAACAAAGTCTGCACTTCGTTTTAAAAGACAAATTTATTGAAGGTACCGCGCTATGGATGTCACCGATTCTTATATGTTTAATTATCGGCTTAGCCTTCATTATTGAAAGAATTTTTTATCTGAATTTAGCTTCTGTTAACTCTAAAAAATTATTAAGCAAAATAGACGAGGCTCTAAAATCGGGCGGCGTTGAAAAAGCGAAACAAGTTTGTAGAGACACCAAAGGACCTTTGGCAGGCGTATTTTATCAAGGGCTTGACCGTGCCGACGAAGGATTAGATTCCGTTGAAAAAGCATTAGTAGCTTACGGTAGTGTGCAAATCGGAAAATTGGAAAGCAACTTAAGTTGGATTGCCCTTTTCATCGCCATCGTTCCTATGATCGGATTCTTGGGTACAGTAGTAGGTATGGTACTTGCATTCGACGATATTGAAAGAGCCGGCGACATTTCTCCAACCATTGTGGCAGGAGGTATGAAATTGGCACTTATCACTACTGTATTTGCTTTGATTACGGCAGTTATCCTTCAAATTTTCTACAACTATATTATATCTAAAATTGATGGTATTGTAGTGGATATGGAAGATGCTACCATTTCATTCATGGATATGATGATTAAAAGTAAATAATTGATTTTCTCACAATAAATTAAAATTCATAACATGAGAAAAATTATTAACATTACCATATTTGCGATCGCTGGGTTGGCAGTGCTTTTAGCAGCATTATTTGGAACAGGCTTTAATCAAGAGGCTAAAGACAAATTCAAAAATATTGTGGAAGTAAGAGCAAACAACCCCCAAATGCTTATTGATTTGGAGAACGCAACCATCGAAACCCTCCCCGACTTCATTGCGAAGTATGAAACAGAACTCGC
>Ga0123356_10003738_pt1 | contig 15869 bp, 17 predicted proteins | sample TergutEmb28metaG_2_FD_92546 | JGI IMG/M metagenome (GOLD analysis project Ga0123356, IMG submission 92546) | Embiratermes neotenicus P3 segment gut microbial communities from Petit-Saut dam, French Guiana - Emb289 P3 | ecosystem: Host-associated > Arthropoda: Insects > Digestive system > Gut ... | reverse complement strand
TGTTTAACCAAATTAATGAATTGAAAATGCAGATGAAGAAATCGGAGTGATTTTTTCGGATAACAAGTTTTTTATGAAAAAAAATCAAACTACTATCGCTTCGGAGAGCTCAATCTCCGGAAAGGGATTGCACACAGGATGTGTAGTAACCATTACTTTACAACCGGCGCCGGCACATCACGGAATTGTTTTTCAGAGGATGGATTTGCCCGACAAACCAACGGTTAAAGCGCACATTACCAACGTTGTAAAAATCGCAAGAAGTACCATTCTTCAAGAAAATGGTGCATATATTAAAACAGTAGAGCATTTATTAGCTGCTTTAGCCGGAATGTGCATTGATAATGCGCTCATTCAAATTGATGCGGAAGAGGTGCCTATTTTAGACGGTAGCGCCCTGCCCTTTATCTCCATGATAAAAAATGCCGGCATCAAAGAACTTCCCGAATTAAGAGAATATATATCTGTTGATGAGGTAGTTAAATTTGAAAAACCAGATGTAGGAGTTGAATTAATTTTAGTGCCTGCTGAAAAATTTTCCATGTCGGTGATGGTGGATTATGGAACTTCCGTGTTGGCAAGCCAAAACGCCTCTATCAAAAAAATAGAAGAGTTTGCAGATACTATCGCCCCTTGCAGAACATTTGTATTTCTTCACGAATTACATCATCTCATTAAAAATGATTTGGTTAAAGGCGGAGAAACAGATAATGCCATCGTTTTTGTAGATAAAAAACCGGATCCGGAAATTTTAGAAGAAATAGGAAGTTTTTTCAACAAAAAAGACATTCAAATTAACGAAAATGGAACTTTAAACAATGTTAAGTTACGCTGTTTGAATGAACCGGCTTGCCACAAGCTACTTGATTTATTGGGAGATTTGTGCCTCCTCGGCAAGCCTGTGAAAGGAGAAATTATTGCGCACAAACCCGGACATTTTGCCAATACAGAGTTTGTCAGATTAATTCACGAATATTTAGAAAATAAAGAAACCTCCAAAAAATAACCCTTCACCCCCTACTAACCACTAATCACTAACCACTAATCACTAACCACTAATCACTAAAATTCCATCGCTATGAATCCTAAAGTAGAAGAAATCAAACAACAATTAGACCAGTTTCGTGTAGAAGCAGGAGAACATTTGGAAGCATTTCGTTTACAGTTTCTTAGCAAGAAAAGCGAATTGCAGCAACTCCTCGGCGAAATAAAAAATGTAACCCCGGAATTGCGCAAAGATTTTGGGCAAAAAGTAAACGATTTAAAGCAATACGCCCAGCAATTGTTCGACGATTACAAAGAAAAAATAGAAAACTCTGCCACTATTCAAACTTCGGGAATTGACGTAACGCGCCCTGCTGTGCTTTATACTACAGGCGCTTTGCATCCTGTTTCCATGGTAATGAATCAAGTGTGCGAAATATTTGAGATGATAGGATTTTCTACTGTCTCAGGCCCTGATATTGAGGATGATTGGCACGTTTTTTCGGCTTTAAATTTTCCGCAAGATCATCCGGCGCGCGACATGCAGGATACTTTTTTTGTGAATGTGAATCCCGAATTTTTGCTTCGCACGCACACCTCATCCCTGCAGGTGCGCACGATGGAAAGTTGTCTGCCGCCCATTCGCGTAATATGCCCAGGCAGAGTGTATCGCAACGAAACCATTACCGCGCGTTCCCACTGCATTTTTCATCAAGTAGAGGGATTGTACATTGCCAAAGATGTCTCTTTTGCCGAGATGAAACAAGTATTGCTGTTTTTTGCCAAAGAGATGTTTGGAGAAGATACGAAAATTCGCCTCCGCCCTTCCTATTTCCCTTTCACAGAGCCTTCTGCAGAAATGGATATTGAGTGTAAAATTTGCGGCGGAAAAGGCTGCAACGTATGCAAACATTCCGGCTGGGTAGAAATTCTCGGCTGCGGCATGGTAGATCCCAACGTGCTCAACGATTGCGGCATTGATTCCAAAAAATACAGCGGCTACGCCTTCGGGCTGGGCATTGAGCGCATGGCGATGCTGAAATATAAAATTAATGATATTCGGCTTTATTTTGAGAATGATGTGAGGTTTTTGGGGCAGTTTGGGTAAATAATAAGAAAAAAAACATCTTTAACAGATATTACGTAATAATTTATTATTTTTGCACGTCTAATCATTAAAAGCATTTTGACATGAACGCAAAATTAACATTAAATCTGAATAAGAATACCACAGAAGAAGCAAAAATTTATGCAAGAAGAAATAATGTAAGTTTATCAAAATTAATTGAAAGCTATTTAAATTCACTTGTAAAACCGCCTTCAACAAAGAAAAAAATTAGTCCGTTAGTAGAAAGTCTAACCGGTATAATTCCAAATGCAAATATTGAAGAACGCAAAGAGTATCGTGATTATTTAACCGAAAAATATTTGTAGATATGGAAAAACTATTAATTGATACTAACATTATCGTAGATTTATTAGCAAAACGGGAGAATTTTTATCAGGAAGCACAGGAATTATTTACACTTGCTGAGGAAAGAAAGATACTTTTATATATATCATCTTTAACATTTGTAAATACGCACTATATTCTATCAAAATATTTTAATGCAGATAAGGCGCACAAAATTCTTGTAAAATTCAAGACTTTAGTTGAAGTATTATCATTGGATGACAAAATTGTGGAATTGGCATTAGCTTCAGATTTCAACGATTTTGAAGATGCCATTCAATCTTATACGGCTTTACTTAATAATTTGCATCTTATTATTACACGAAATAAAAAGGATTTTAAAAGATCTGAAATTCCCGTATTGACAGCAAGGGAGTATTTAAACATATAAAAAATATTACAAGAAAACCAACAAAAAAACGTTATTGTTTTGTGTATAATCAATAACCAAATAAACCCAACTTATGGAGCAACTCTACAAAATAGGAATTACCCACGGAGACCTAAATGGCATTAGTTATGAAGTGATTATGAAAGCGCTGGCAGACCCCAAAATTATGGAGGTTTGTACGCCGATGGTGTATGGATTGGCAAAAGCCGCAAGTTATCACAGAAAAGTATTGGAAATGAATGACTTTACTTTTCAGTTCGTTAAAAATGCGCAACAAGCTACGCCCAAAAAGCCCAATTTGCTGAACCTCCGTGATGATGAAATAAGAATTGTGTTGGGAGAGACTTCGGAAATAAGCGGAAAAATGGCGGAACTGGCACTAACAACAGCTTGCAACGATTTGAAAGGCAACTTAATAGATGCAATCGTTACGGCGCCTATCAACAAGTCCAATATTCAATCGCCCGCTTTTAAGTTTGCCGGACATACTGAATTTTTTAGTGCGCAGTTTAACGCGCAAAATACGATGATGTTGATGGTGGCAGAAAATCTTAAAGTGGGATTTGTTACTAACCATACGCCCATAAATGAAACAGGTAAAATATTGAATACAGAGTTGGTTTTAAGGAAAATTAAGATACTCGATAATTCATTAATTAAAGACTTTTTGTGCACCAATCCTAAAATTGCGGTGCTTTCACTCAACCCGCATGCAGGAGATAATGGACTTTTGGGAAGAGAAGAGATTGACATCATAAAACCCGCAATTAATCAAGCGTTTGAGCAAAATATTAATGCTTTTGGCCCTTTTCCGGCAGATGGCTTTTTTGCTTCAGGACAGTACAAACAATTTGATGCTGTTTTGGCAATGTATCACGATCAAGGGATGATTCCTTTTAAGATATTGGCGTATGAAGGTGGGGTAAATTTTACCGCCGGCTTGCCTGTGGTAAGAACCTCTCCTGCACACGGAACAGGATACGACATCGCCGGAAAAAACATGGCTTCGCCTGCTTCTATGAGAAATGCTATCTACTTGGCAGTTGATATTTTAAAAAACAGAAAAGCGCTTCGTTAACATGCTTTTGCCCGATAACATCATACAAATTATTGCTCCAAAAAACAGCATTGTTATTGACTCAAATTGGGGCATCTCAGAATTGGGTTTTGATAGCCGAAAATTGACTTTTCCTGCACAAACGCTTTTTTTTGCTATAAAAACAGCAAAAAACGACGGACATTTGTACATTAAAGAACTCATTAGACAAAAAGTTAGAAATTTCATCATTGGTGAAGATGTTGAACATTACAAAGGCCTCAATGCCAACTTCTATCAGGTAAACGATCCGGTTTTGGCAATGCAACAAATTGCAGCAGAACACAGAAAACACTTCAACTATCCGGTAGTGGGTATTACCGGAAGCAATGGCAAAACCATTATAAAAGAATGGCTATCCACCATTTTATCTAAAGATTTTTCTGTCATAAAAAGCCCGAATAGTTACAATTCTCAAATCGGCGTGCCGCTTTCTGTTTGGCAAATGAATGGCAACTACAACTTCGGTATTTTTGAAGCAGGCATCTCTCAAAAAAATGAAATGGATAATTTGGAAGCCGTGATAAAACCCAATATCGGCATTTTAACAAATATTGGGAACGCGCATTCCGGTTTTTTTGAGAACGATGAAGAAAAATTATTAGAAAAACTAAAGCTGTTTAAAGACTCATCTACAATTATTTACAACACTGACGCTTATTTAATAAAGGCAACCTTAGGAGCACAGGATTTTGCACATCTGCAAAAAATCTCATGGGGGAAAAATCCGGATTCATATTATAAAATTATCTCTCAAAAACAGCTTCAACATACTACAATCGTAGAGTTTTCGCATTCTTCGGAATGGCTCGAAATCCCGTTCACAGATGCCGCTTCTATCGAAAACGTATTGCACATCAGTGCATTATTGATGTTTCTGGGATATTCGTTGGCTTATATCTCAAAACAGTTACGCTTCCTTTCTCCGCTGAGCATGCGCATGGAAATTAAAGAAGCGCAAAATAATTCTATCGTTATTAATGATACTTATAGTTTGGACGTCAATTCTTTGCGTATTGCGTTAGATTTTTTAAGTATGCAAACACAATTTGCAAACAAAACGCTGATTATTTCAGATTTTGAACAAGTAAATTGGGGCGAAAAAGATTATTTAGAACTATCGAAAATATTTGATAACCACAACATTACTAAAATGGTAGTGGTCGGAAGCGAAATGCGCAGACGGCACGGCTATTTTCCGGTAGTGGAAAAATATTTTTACGATACTACACACGATCTTTTAGCTCATTTAGATGATATTAATATAAGAAATGAAGCCGTGTTGATTAAAGGCGCACGCGCTTTCAAATTTGAAAAAGTAGTGCAAGCGCTGCAACTAAAAACGCACCAAACTATTTTGCAAGTAGATTTGACTGCAATTGTTCACAATTTACAATATTTCAAAGAGTTACTTCATTCTGAAACCAAAATAATGGCAATGGTTAAAGCAATGTCTTATGGGCTGGGAGATGCAGAGTTGATTAACGAATTGTGCTATCACCAGATAGATTACTTGGCAGTAGCATACACAGATGAAGGAATTACCCTGCGAAAAAGAAATATTGACCGGCCTATCGTTGTTTTGGGCGCAGAAGCTACCGGTTTCGATTTGATGATCCGCTATCGTTTAGAGCCTGAAATTTTTAACTTGTTTTATTTAAAAGAGTTAATACAAACACTCCAAAATTATCCTGAAATTGAAAGTTTTCCCATACACCTCAAAATAGATACCGGAATGCGGCGCTTAGGATTTCATAGAAAGGAAATAGAGGAGATGTTACAGTTGGTAAAATCCTGTCCAAAATTAAAAATAGCTTCTGTTTTTACCCACTTGGCAGCAGCGGAAGATGGCAGAGAAAACCTGTTTACATACAAACAAATACATAGATTTGATGTCATTTGTAGAAAGATTGACGCCCAAATTCCATATCCATATTTAAAACACATCTTAAATACGGCAGGGATTGTTCGTTTTCCGGAGGCGCAATACGATATGGTAAGATTGGGCTTGGGATTATACGGATTTTGTCCGCTTCCGGAGGTTCAACAACAATTACAATCTGTCATTACCCTTAGTAGCGTCATCACACAAATAAAAAAAATTAAAAAAAGAGAAACAGTAGGATATAACAGAACATTTACCGCAAAGAAAGATATGCAAATTGCCATTGTTCCGGTGGGTTACGCCGATGGATTTCCGAAAGAGTTTAGCAACGGCGTAGGAACCATGTTGGTGCAAGGTAAACCATGCCCTGTAGTAGGAAAAATTAACATGGACATGACGGTAATTGATGTTACACATTTGAAAAATGTCACTATAGGAGAAGACGTTATCATTTATAATACAGAAAATTCGTTAGAAAAAATTAGCGCCCGCATCGGCAAAACACCCTACGAACTTTTGACGGCAATATCGAAACGTGTGCCGAGAATTTATGTGAGAGAATGAATTGTTTTTTTTCTATTTTTGCACATTAAATAAAATGGCATGAATATAGATAACATTGTTCGGTATTCCGATGAGGAACTCAATGAATTTAAGGCGCTCATCGAAGAAAAAATTGCGGAAGCAAAAAAAGGAATGGAGATTTATTTAGAGGCTTATAGCAATGTAGGCAACGATACCACCGATACTTCGCCCACTTTCAAGATTCTGGAAGAAGGCAACCAAGTGCTTTCTAAAGAAGAGAACAGCCGTTTGGCAAATCGTTTAGATAAGTATATCAAGAATTTGGAAGCCGCATTGGTGCGTATTGAAAACAAAACGTACGGAATTTGCCGCGCCACCGGCAAGCTCATTCCCAAAGAGCGCCTGCGCTGCGTGCCCCATGCCACACTCTCATTTGATGCCAAAGTAAATGAAAAAAAGTAGCGTAGCTTTACTTATCATTTTTGTTTTAGTGGCAATAGACCAAATTGTTAAAATCTGGGTAAAAACCACTATGTCGCTCGGAGAATCTTTTCCGGTATTGGGAAATTGGTTTTATATTTATTTCGTTGAAAACGAAGGAATTGCATTTGGTATCAGCTTTGGCGAAAACATCGGCAAACTGCTGCTTTCGTTGCTGCGTATTGCCGTTGTTACCTTTTTAATATACTACCTGATTTCTCTCATTAAAAAGCAGCAAGCCAATTGGCTCGTCGTGGTTATCTTATCATTAATTATTGCAGGAGCGCTCGGAAACATTATAGATTCAATGGTTTACGGCATTATTTGGAGATATGCGCCATTTCTTTACGGACATGTGGTGGATATGTTTTATTTTAAACTTTTCAGAATCCCCGACTGGTCTCCACTATTTAGCGGCGAATATTTTTTCCCCGCCATTTTTAATGTGGCAGACGCTTGTACCACTATTGGAATTATCGCCATTATTATTTGGAATAAGAAATTCTTCAACCATAAAAAGGAAGAATTAAAGAATTAAAAAAAATAAAATCCAAAAATTAAAAATTACGAATAAAAATAAAACCTTATTTCCACCTTATTTTAACAACAAAACAACCTTAGTAGCAATGAATTGTATCGGATTAATTTCAACCTTATTACCTTATTCCTGCCTTGTTCTAAAAAATAAGGTAATAAGGTATATGAATGTTGGGCAAACATATTGCTACTAAGGTTGTTTTGTTGTTAAAATAAGGTGGAAATAAGGTTTTAAATCTTGAACTTTGAACTTAAAATCTTAAACTTATAACCATTAATCATTAACCGTTAACCATTAACCACTAATCACTAACCACTATGGAAAAGCCCACCGGAGTCATCCAAAAAATTATTGAAAGTTTACAACAGATAAACGCATTAGATGTTTATTCGCCCATTGAAAAAGATATTATCCTGCACAATCTTCGAGCGGCATACATGATTTTCCTGAATATTCCGGTAAATGCGGAAAGTGAGGAAAACAAGGTGGAACGGTTGTTTGTTGAGGAGAAGGTGGCAGACGGCGACTGGTCGCCGGATGACGGAAGAGGTGAAAATGAAGAAACGGAAACTGAACAACAGGTAGAAATATTTGAAGAAGAAATCGCCGAAGAAATAATTATTGAAGAAGAAACTGTCGAATTTGTCGATATTATCGAAGAAGAGATTGTTGAAGAAGAAGTTACTGAAGAAAAGATGGTCGAAGAAGAAATTATCGAAGAAGAAATTATCGAAGAAAAGATTGCTGAAGAACAGACCGTCGAAGAAGAAATTATCGAAGAAGAAATCATCGAAGAAGAAATCATCGAAGAAAAAATAATAATTGAACCTTCAAATGTTCCTGTTGTCCCCAGTGCCTCCCAAAAACAACCTCTCCACGACGACCTCTTGGAATTTATCCCCGATGCGCGCCCTCAAACCACACTCTTGTTTGAAGAGACCACCCTGTTCAGATCCGAGAAAAAATCGCTCAACGACTTATTGACGGAGAAAAAAGAAGACCAATCTTTAGGAACAAAATTCCAACAATCTTATATTCCCGATTTAACCAAAGCGATTGCTATCAATGAGAAATTTACTTTCATTCGTGAGCTGTTTCGCAATAGCGGCGTAGATTTCAGCAACGCCGTTCAAAAACTAAACGACTGTGAAAATATTGATGCGGCTTTTAATTTAATGGAAGAGCTAAAACATCAATATCTTTGGGATACAACATCTTCTACTTATCTTTCGCTTTGCGATTTGGTGAGGAGGAGATTTTTATAACCTCAGCCGAAATGCTTTATATTCATTTTTTTATTTTTATAACTTTAAATTAAAAACATACTAATGAAAATTTCATTCAACTGGCTCAAACAATACATCAATTTCGATTTGTCGCCTGAGGAAACGGGCAACTATTTAACAAACTGTGGGTTAGAAGTAGAATCTATAGAGAAATTTGAAGTGATTAAAGGCGGGCTTCGCGGCATCGTAATTGGCGAAGTGCTTACTTGTGAAGAGCATCCCGATTCGGATCATTTGCACATCACTACGGTAAACATTGGCGCGGAAACTCCGCTCAACATCGTTTGCGGCGCCCCGAATGTGCGTGCCGGACTGAAAGTAGCCGTGGCCACAGTGGGCACAGTGCTGCACGCCGGCGAGGAATCGTTTACTATTAAAAAATCGAAAATAAGGGGCGCGGCTTCCGAGGGAATGATATGCTCCGAAAAAGAGTTGCATTTGGGCGAAAATCACGAAGGAATTATGGAGTTGGACTGGCAGGCGAAAATCGGACAACCGGCAGCGGAATACTTTGATATTGAAGAAGATTACGTTTTTGAAATCGGATTAACGCCCAACCGCAGCGACGCTATTTCGCACATTGGCGTGGCAAGAGACCTTTTCGCCGCACTGAAACAAAACAATATTCCTTGCTCTAAAATAGCCCTTCCTTTTATCGGCGATTTTATTCCCAGCAAACGAAACCCTTCTATCGCCATTGTTATCGAAAACAAAACCGCATGTCCCAGATATACAGGAATATGCTTGGAAAATGTGAAGATAAAAGAATCGCCCGATTGGCTCAAAAACCGGTTGCTTTCCGTGGGCGTGCGTCCCATTAATAATGTAGTGGATGTTACACAGTTTGTAATGCTGGAAACCGGACACCCGCTTCATGCTTTCGATTCCGATAAAATTGAAGCAAGAAAGGTGTTGATTAAGACGTTGCCTAAAGACACCATTTTCAAAACATTAGACGATAAAGAAATCAAATTGCATGAAGAAGATTTAATGATTTGCAGTGCGAAAAAAGGGATGTGTATTGCCGGTGTTTACGGTGGAAAAGATTCCGGAATTACGGAAGCAACTAAAAATGTGTTTTTAGAAAGTGCCTATTTTAACCCCACCTCCGTGCGCAAAACATCGAAAAGACACGGACTGAAAACGGACGCCGCTTTCCGTTTTGAGCGAGGTTGTGATATAAATATGACGATTTACGCCATTCGGAGAGCCACGCAATTATTAGTGGAATTGGCAAACGCGGTGGTTGCATCGGAAGTGATAGACGAATATCCTACCGTTATGGAGCCGCGCATCATTTCGCTCTCGGTAGAGGACGTCGCAAAAACAGCAGGTAAATATATTGATAAACAGACCATTTCTTCCATTCTACTAAGTCTTGAATTTGAAAACAGTTCCATCAGCGAAAATAAGTTATCGGTAACCATCCCTCTTAACAAGCACGATATTACACGACCTATTGATTTGATTGAGGAGGTGTTACGAATTTACGGATTCAACAACATAGAAATCCCCAATGAAATTCGATATTTTCAGCATAGCAAACCGAGGCCTACCTTTTAAAAACTGCAAAAAACAATCTCTATGTATTTAGCAGACAATGGTTTTTTTGAAATGATGAACAACTCTCTCTCCAAAGGAGAGTATGCTTCAATTTTTAATTATATTGATGAGAATGAGCGTATTGATTTAGTAAACCCGCTAAGCAGCGAACTGAATGCGATGCGCCAAACCCTGCTTTTTTCAGGTTTAGAAACTATTGCTCGAAACCTTAATAATAAAAATAACAATCTTAAACTTTTTGAGTTTGGGAAGACCTATCATCTTGTTAACAAAGAGGCTACAGATGTGCTTCAACGTTACGCCGAAAAAGAAATACTCTCTTTGTTTGTAACCGGAAAAACGCATGAGGAAAACTGGATGGAACAGCCTAAGGAATTGGATTTTTTCTTTTTGAAAAATTATGTGGAGAATGTATTCCATAAATGCGGGGTAGAGACGCATAATTATGCGTCTCTACAGGCAAATGAAAATGAAACGACTTTCATTGATGCGTTGTTTTATACGAATAATGAACAACTTATCGCCAAAATAGCCCAAGTTCATCCCAAAATATTAAAACATTTCGACATCAGGAAGCCTGTTTTTTATGCTGAAATAGATGTTGTTCAATTGTTTACAGAATATTTAAAAAGCAAAACTTTATATACTCCTATCGCTGTTACGCCTGCTGTAAAAAGAGATTTGGCATTGGTGGTAGATAAAAATGTAACGTACCAACAATTGGAGAAAGTGGCCACACAATTTGGCTCCCGACACATCAAAAAAATCTCATTATTTGATGTTTACGAAGGAGATAAACTTCCGACAGGTAAAAAACAGTACGCTTTAAACTTTGTCTTACAACATCCTGACAAAACGATGACTGAGGAGGAGATTAATAAGATTATGGATAAGTTGGTGGGGGTGTTTGGGAAGGAGTGTGGGGCAACGTTGAGGTGAAAAAATGATTTAAAGATTTAAGATTTAAGGATTTAAAGTTGGTGGGGTGGTGGTGAAAAAATGTAGGTTATGTAGATTTAAGCGTTATACGAATATGGCGGGCAAAAAATCGAACTTGACAATGATTACGAAGAAAAACATAAAGTTGTATTTAGAATTTTACAAATCATTTTGTTTTGCCTCAATTTTGATTTCCTTTGTATGTGCATATTTTTTTATCAAGTATGGGGTTTCTGTGTATGCGCCTCTTTTTTGGTTTAAAATCATAACTCTTGCCTTAATTTTTTACTACATAAAGGAGTATAAATCAAAAGAGTTCTATTTCTATAAAAATTTGGGTGTCGGCAAAAAAGTGCTATGGATATTCTCTATCTCTTTTGATTTGATAATTTATTTTGTTGTTATAATAATAGGACTAAACTTACATGGAAAATTTACTTGAGATAGATAGTGTTCAACTAAAGTTTGGTGATAGAACTATTCTAAACAGCATATATATATCATCAAAAACCGGAAAAATTACAGGAATTCTTGGACGAAATGGTTGTGGAAAATCGTGTTTATTGAAGTTGATTTTTGGGGAAATTTCAGCGTATGAGAAATCGGTTAGAATAAATGGCAACGTACTATTGAAAGATAGTAGAAATCCTGATGACATAAGAATGTTGCCTCAGTTTAACAGTTTACCCAAACATATAAAAGTTATTCAAGCATTCAAATATTTCAATGTAAATTTTGCTGAATTTTGTGACTTATTCAATGAATTTAAGACGTGGCCACATTTCAAAATCAAAGAGCTTTCAGGAGGAAACATTAGAGTTATTGAGACATACTTGATTTTAAAAAGTAATGCCAAATTTTGTCTTTTAGATGAACCATTTTCTCATTTGTCACCTAAAAATGTGGAAATTTTCATGGAAATACTGAAGCAGGAAAAAGATAAAAAAGGTTTTATTCTGACAGACCACATGTATCAATATATCACAAAGGTAAGTGATGACCTGTATGTGATAAAGGATTGCGCCAGTTATAAAATTGACAACATAAATAAATTGAAAGAATTCGGATATTTGAGATAAAAACAACGCACAAAATATTTTTTATATTACCAAAAATAATTTACTTTCGCGTTATCAAATAATTTCGCAACACGGACATAATAACAAAATAAAAATAATATGAATCTCACACAAAACAACAACGATTTTGAAAAATTGATAAACAGTGTTTATCACACACATTGCTTATTGCAAGAAAATGCGGTTAAAGCCGTAAATTTTAATTTGACTGCACGTAATTGGCTGGTCGGTCATTATATTGTTGAGTATGAACAGAATGGAAAAGATAGGGCGCAGTATGGGGCAAATTTGCTTAATGAAATGGCAAAACAGATTCGAGAAAAAGGAATTAAAGGTTTAGATTCGAGAACATTGCGTGCTTGTAGAACATTTTATAATCTTTATCCACAAATTCGCCAGGCAGTGTTTGGCGAATTTGAAAAATTGGCTTTTGAGCATAATGTTTTATTGACAAATAGTAAAAACCCAATTTGGGGGTCAGTGACCCCCAAATTCCAACAGTCTGATTGTCAAGAAATAGCAATTCGGCAATCACTGACCGCCGAATTGGAAAAGGACAATTACCCTTTATCTTCTTATCAGTTACTTTCTCGTCTTTCGTTTACACATTTCATCGAACTTATTCGCGTAGAAGACAACCTGCAACGCCTTTTCTACGAAGTGGAAGCTATCAAAAACAATTGGAGCGTGCGAGAGCTGGCAAGAGCAATTGATACTTCTTTGGCTCTGCGAACTACTTTATCAACTAACAAAGAGGCGATTATCAAGAAAATAAAAAATCTGAAACCAACATCAACAAGCGAAATAATGCGAAATCCGGTCGTGTTGGAATTTCTTAATTTAGAAGAAAAATCGGAATACAGCGAAACGGATTTAGAAACGGCAATTTTGAATCATTTGCAAAAATTTCTGATAGAACTCGGCACAGGGTTTTGCTTTGAAGCACGACAAAAACGAATAACTTTCGACAATGAGCATTATCGCATTGATTTGGTTTTTTATCACCGTGTTCTAAAAAGTCATATTCTGATTGACTTGAAAATTGGGAAATTTGACCACGCCGATGCCGGACAAATGAATGTGTATTTGAATTATTACAAAGAAAATGAAATGAGCGAGGGCGACAATCCTCCTATCGGACTAATTCTTTGTGGTAATAAAAAAGAGGCATTAGCAAGATATGCCACTACAGGGATTGATAATCAAATGTTTGTATCGCAATACTTGCTTAAACTACCCGATAGAAAATTATTGGAATCTTTCATCAAGAATGAAATCAAAAACAATGAAGAAATACCCGCTACCCCTTAAATCCTTAAATTTTTAATTTTTTAAATCTTAAATCATGAACATAAAAATCGCATCCGACCACGCCGGCTTCGACCTCAAGCAATTCATCATTTCCAACCTTGCCGGTTTCAATTGGGAAGACGGAGGTTGTTACTCATTAGAAAGCATAGATTATCCTGATTTTGCACATCCGTTGGCAGCTTATATTTCGGAACGCCCTGCAGAGAAGGGAGTTTTGTTGTGTGGCTCGGGAAACGGTATGCAAATGGCAGCGAATAAGCATCCCAATGTAAGAGCGGCATTGTGCTGGAGCAAAGAAATTGCTTGCTTAGCGCGTAGTCATAATGATGCCAATATTTTGGTACTTCCCGCACGCTTTATTTCGCAAACAGAAGCTATTGAAATAATTACCGCTTTTTTTGAAACCCCTTTTGAAGGCGGACGTCATGCGAAACGAGTGGAAAAGATTAATCTGCCATGAATTTTTTCGCGAACTATTTAGAGGCTAACGCTAACGCTCTTTTTTTAGCGCCCATGGAAGAAATTACCAATGCTGCCTTCCGGCGCATTTGTAAAGCTATGGGCGCCGATGTGTTAGTCTCAGAATTTGTTTCTTCCGAAGCATTGATTCGCGATGTGCAAAAAAGTTTCGATAAAATGGCTTTCAACGAATCGGAGCGACCTTTTGGAATTCAAATCTTTGGGCATGACGAAACCTCATTAGTAAAAGCCGCACAAGTTGCCGAAACGCAACATCCCGATTTTATAGATATTAATTGGGGTTGTCCGGTAAAAAAAGTGGTGGCAAAAGGCGCCGGAGCCGCCATTTTAAGAGACATTCCGAAAATGGTAGCTTGCACCAAAGCAGTAGTAGATGCCGTGAAACTTCCTGTTTCAGTGAAAACACGCTTGGGATGGGATATGACCGACCGGCCAATTGTTTCTGTAGCAGAACAATTACAAGATGTCGGGATTCAAGCCATTACCATTCATGGAAGAACGCGGTCGCAACTCTATTCGGGAGTGGCAGACTGGACGTTGATTGGAGCCGTAAAAAACAACCCTCGCATGAAAATTCCGGTCATTGGAAACGGCGATATCAGTTCCGGAGAAAAGGCGGTTTTGTTTAAACAAAGATATGGTGTGGATGCGCTCATGGTTGGACGCGCCGCCATTGGAAATCCCTGGATTTTCAAAGAAATAAAATGCACATTTGAAAACAATATCTACACCTCTCCTCCCTTAGTAGAACGGATCAATATTTTATTACAACATATTAGAAACACGATTCCCTTAGTAGGAGAAAAGAAAGCCTGCCTCGAAATCCGAAGGCATTATGCCGGATATTTTAAAGGCGTGCCCGGCTTTAAAAAAATACGGTTGGAATTAATGAAAGCGACTACGTTAGAGGAAGTTGAAGTTGTCTTGAACCAGGATTTTACAAGATTAATATGATTAATATGATTAACAAAAATAATTACGATTATGGGTTTTATTCAAGAATTTAAAAATTTTGCTATGCGGGGCAATGTGATAGACCTCGCAGTTGGCGTTATTATTGGTGGCGCTTTTGGAAAGATTGTGTCATCGTTGGTTTCCGATGTTATTATGCCGCCTATTGGCGTGCTTATCGGTGGGGTTAACTTTACCGATATTGCCATTACGCTAAAAGCGGCAAGTGTGGATGCTGCCGGGCAGGTAGTTCCGGCTGTTGTACTAAAGTTGGGTAGTTTTATTCAAACCGTGTTCGATTTTACTGTGGTGGCTTTTGTCATATTCCTGATGATCAGAACAATTAACCGTATTAGCAGTAAAAAAGCCGAAGAACCTGCTGCTGCAACACCTCCGGCGCCTACAAAAGAAGAGCAATTGCTTACCGAAATCAGGGATTTATTAAAGGAGAAAAATTAGAAAGTAAATCCTACTTTTGCTTCTATCCCACCAAAATACTCATTATTCCATGATTTCATGAAAAAGCCCGAAGTAAAAGACAATGCTTTTACTTTAAAACCTGCAGCCATGGTAACATATAGCCCCGGCGTAACTCTTTGTACTGAAGAACTAAACCAATGTTCATAATGTTCATAATAATAACCATAATAACGACAATTTTCATTATCGCATGGTTCAGTCCAATAAGTCCATTTTTCCCAAAAACTAATTCTCATACCAAGTCCAATGTTTACAAGTGGTTGAAGGTTTTTCTTTCCCCTTCCCGGGAAATAATGACGATAATTGAAAAAGATCGGAATACTCTGCGATGAGCGAAAATCTGCCTCATAGCCAATTCCGATACCGATCATATCCTGAGTTTTGTTAAAACGAATTCCGTTAACAAAAATACCTGCGCCACCAAAAGT
>Ga0123356_10003737_pt1 | contig 15869 bp, 13 predicted proteins | sample TergutEmb28metaG_2_FD_92546 | JGI IMG/M metagenome (GOLD analysis project Ga0123356, IMG submission 92546) | Embiratermes neotenicus P3 segment gut microbial communities from Petit-Saut dam, French Guiana - Emb289 P3 | ecosystem: Host-associated > Arthropoda: Insects > Digestive system > Gut ... | reverse complement strand
AATAATAAAAATTGTCATTATGTAGCAGATACAAGAGATGGATTTGAAAATGAAAAAGCAGATACCGAATGGCTATTTAATGAGTTTTTGCCAAAAGTTGGATCAACAAGTTGTAAATATATATTTTTTATTATTAATAAAGATAATAAGTTAAAAGAGGAACTTGAAGGACAATCAGTTGAACTTAATAAATTATTTAAAGTAATTTATTGTTTTGGGCTTGATGAAGTAAAGTTATTTTTAGAAAATAAAATAGAATAATAATACGGGCGTACTGCATATAACCAGTCTGTCGAATTTCTCTAAATTTGACAGACTGCTATTCCGGTAATTTAAAAAAATAATATTTACTAATTATTATTTAAAAGTGAAAAAAATATGATAAACAACAGAATTATTCATCCATTTTCCCCGTTATCCGCCATATTTATCACTTAAGGGTTTCATGCATTTCCACATATTGTGAACTATACAGAATAATAACCACTGAGTATTTACTTTATTCTGTGTCCGCATTGGTATCTCCATGTAACAAAGCTTTTCTTAACGGCTTCTTTTTCTTTGTTATCATTTTCATGTTTTCTTCAAGACTGTCCAGCATTTTTGGGAAGGCGCCGCTTTCCGCTCCTGAGCCTATCGCTTCAGCGCAAATTATGACTTGATTACCGGAATCCGCTATGGTTATTCCATTATATCCCTGGATATATCCATGCGGGCTTTTTATTATCGCGCTTTCAATATCAGTTATATTTGATTGTACCTCTTCTCCGGATATGCCTATTTTTGGGGTGGCTATTTTTAAAATTTATTTAATTTTTCCAACTTGTTTTCCAGTTTTTCGATGCTTCGTTTTCTTCTTTCTTCGTCATCTCCCATCGTATTTCTATATTTTTCTAGTTTGTTTTTGGTGTTTTCATCCTTATCAATTTCTTTATGTTTTAAAATTAATCGGTTTATGTATTTTCCAAGCTTGTCTCTTTTCTTTCTTAAATCTACGAGTTTTCTAGTGTTCTGTAATTTACTAATATAAAAAATGAAAATTACAGATGGAGTAACAATAAAGAATAATTTTTAGTAAAATTTTTGGAGAATACGCCGCGGCTCCTAAATTATCATTATTATACTTCTGTTCAAATGATGTTATGTCTGTTTTTTCGATTAAATAATCAATCGTCCATTCAAATGTGTCTGGAAGCAGTTGTTCTTGCAGATTAACTGTAAGAAACAAGCCTTGTGAATTGTCTGTGTGTTTATATCTTACCATAATACAGTTATTTTATCATTTATTTATTTTTATTGCAATTATTCTTATACGTTATGTGACATTTTGATATTTCCGACAGTTTCAACACACGATTAACACTTGAAAATAACCCATCACCCTAACACTTTTTTCGCGATCGCTACAGCCGACATCGCGTCTTTGCCGTAGAAATCGGCGCCTATTTTTTTGGCGTATTGTTCTGTTAAAACAGCGCCGCCTGTCATAACGGCGATATTTTCATTGGCTTTTTTTATGGCGGCAATTGTTGTTTCCATGTTTTCCAGCGTTGTAGTCATAAGCGCGCTTAAACCCACAAGTTTAACGCCGTTTTTTACAGCTTCTTGCGCTACTTTTTCTATTTCGACATCTTTTCCCATGTCGATTACAGTGTATCCGTAGTTTTCCAGAAGAACCTTTACAATGTTTTTGCCAATATCGTGAATGTCACCCTTAACTGTGGCGAGAATTATTTTTTCTTTTATGTTTGTGTCCGACGCGGGTATTTTTGTTTTTACAATTTCGAAAGCCGCTTTTGCCGCCTCCGCGGAGCTTAAAAGTTGAGGCAAAAATATTTCGCCGCTTTCATATTTTTTCCCAATGTCATCCAGAACGGGAATTAAAAAATTATTAATTACATCTAACGGTGGATGCCGCGTTAATAAATTATTAACAGCGGATATTATCTCTTCCTTCATGCCGTTATTAATACAATATGAAATGTCATTTTCAGAAAATAATGTTTCAGCAGTTTTAGGTTTTATTTCTTCTGTTGTTTTAAAGCGGTTTATATATTCTATACTGTCTTTATCAATATTTTTTAATTGATGATAACAATAAATATTATCAACTGTATCGGTATTGTTTGGATTTATTATCGCCAAATCAAGTCCGTTCGCCATAGCGAGTGTTAAAAAAGTCTGGTTTAGTTTATCACGAGCCGGAAGCCCAAACGATATGTTTGAAACGCCCAAGATTGTTTTAACTCCCAATTTTTCCTTAACAAATTTTACGGCGTTAAGAGTTTCGTACGCGATTTCCTGCTCCGCGCCGGAAGTAAGCGTAAGACAATCAATAAAAACATCGTGTTTTGGAATGCCAAAAGAAGCGGCTGTATTTATAATTTTTTCGGCAATTTTTAAACGCTCTTCCGCGGTTTTGGGTATACCGTTTTGATCCAGCGTTAATCCGATTACCGCGGCTCCGTATTTTTTTACAATAGGAAGAATAATATTTAAAGAAGATTCTTCTCCGTTAACAGAATTTACGATCGCCTTTCCGTTATAAGCTCTTAAACCCGCTTCTATAACTTCGGGTTTTGTCGAGTCTATTTGTAACGGCACAGAAACAACAGCCTGAATGTTTTTAATTACATCGGTCATAATTTTTTCTTCGTCGATTTTCGGCACACCGACATTTACATCCAGTATATCCGCGCCAGATTCGGTTTGTTCAATTGCCTGCGAAACGATATAATCCATGTCGTTTTCCAGTATCGCCGCTTGAAACCTTTTTTTGCCTGTGGGATTTATTCGCTCTCCTATAATTCTTACGCGATCGATTAATACTGTTTTGGAAGCTGAACAAACCACGCTTAAATCTAAAGGGTTGCGTCTAACGGGCTTTTTGTCTTTCGCGAAAACAGCGAGCTTTTCTATAAACTCCGGAGTTGTGCCGCAGCATCCGCCAATTACTGAAACACCCAAATCCAAAATACGGTTCATGTTATTTGCAAATTCGCCGGGCTCAATATCAAAAACCGTTTGACCGTTTATAAATTTCGGTAAGCCGGCGTTGGGTTTTATAACAATGGGTAAATGTGTCCATTTAATAAGTTCTTGCGCCATTTCATACATTTCTTTGGGTCCAACAGAACAATTTATTCCGATAAAATCGGCGCCTAGTCCTTGAAGTGTAAGAGCCGCGGAAGATATATTAACACCCACAAATGTACGTTTGTTTTTCTCAAACGACATTGTACAAAATACAGGAAGCGCGCAGTTTTCTTTCGCGGCAAGGACCGCGCATTTGGCTTCGTACAAGTCTGTCATTGTTTCGATATATATCGCGTCTGCGCCTTCTTTTGTCCCTGTTAAAACTTGCCGCGCGAATAGTTCGTACGCTTCATCAAATTTGAGCGTTCCCATTGGTTCTAAAAGTTCGCCGATAGGTCCAATATTAAGAACGGTATACGCGCTAAATTGTGACGCGACATTTTTCGCCACACCTACCGCTTTTTTTATAACTTCATCAGAATCAAGACCGCGCAATTTTCGTTTATTAGCGCCGAATGTATTTGTCAGTATCATGTTCGCTCCTGCCCGCAAATACGACAGATGCACTTGTTTTACAATTTCACTTTGATTGATGTTAAAAGATTCGGGAGATTCTCCCGCTTTTAATCCGTGTTTTTGAAGCTGTGTTCCCATAGCGCCGTCTAACACTAAAATATTTTTTTCGGCAAATTCTTTAAAATTCATTTTTCCATCCTTATTACCGATTTTCAATCCCTATTACCGCCGTTAAACTTTTCCGCGGCAGCATAATATTATTTTCGTTGCAATAAAGTCCGATAGTTTTTCGCGTGTCTAAGATTTTTAGTATATCCGGTTGAACATCAATCGAAAAATCACCAAAGCCGCAGCTGAACCTTCCGTTTATTTTTTGTTCTTGTGATAACTCGGATTCCAAAACACTAAAAGCTTCATCAATATACGCGCTTGCTATAATGTCCGCGAGCAATCCGTCCGACAGCGAAACTTTTTGAGTATATGTTATAAATCGCTCCGATTCAAAACCAAGGGTCACAGCCGTTAAAAATATTTCATCGCAATCTATTAAAAATTTATTAATGCTGTCGCCTTTAAGAACAACTGCGGTTCCTGTTATTTCTACACCTTGTTCGTTTTTATTAACAGAATACTTGTTATAAGTGTATAAAGGTTTGCACACAGATATCAGTTTTTCTTTTAAAATATTAATCCGCGATTTTGTTTTTTCATCTGCTTTAATAATTTTATACTTTAAAAATCTTTCAATCTTTTTTTCGGGAATATCTTTTATAATAATTCCATCAATAATAACTCCATTAATCATCAAAACACCTTTCAATTAAATCACACACCAATAAAACTTTTTTCATGGGTGTCATTATGTAAAAACCGTCTGTATAATCATAAATCTGTTTAATTATATCATAACAAAATTCAATAGATATATCACGTGTTTTTTGCGCGCAGGTATCTTTTATACTTTCGATAACATCCTGCGGAATATCTATGCCCATTACTTCGTTATTTAAAAACACGGCGTTTTTGTAACTCGCGAAAGGTAAAATCCCCGCGTAAAACACGCAGTCCAGGGTTTTTTTCGCTTTAATAAAATTGTCGATAGCGTTCCTGGAAAACAATGGCTGAGAATAAATAAAATCCGCTCCGTTATCAATTTTTTCTTTACAGCGTTTTAATTCCGCGTCAAAATTTAAAGCGTTAATATTCAACGCTCCACCAATTAAAAATTCCTTACCTGTAAAAACATCGTTATTTAAACCTTTAATATATTTAATTAATTCTTTTGAGTTAAAATTAAAAACACCTGGATTACGGTAATTGTCGGAATTTACAACAGGGTCGCCTGTTACAATCAGGACTTTGTTAATCCCGTAAAAACTCGCTCCCAAAAGCGAGCCTTTAATTGCGATAAAATTTTTATCTCTGCATGTCAGGTGAGGAAGCACGTCAATGTTTTTTTCTTTTTTAATTAACGCCGCTGTCATAAAACTGTCCGCTCTCGTTTTTGCCAAGGGAGAATCCGCTAGAGTAATGGTTGAAACCCCACGGGTTTTTAATTTGTCAGCGGCATCCATTAAAAAATTCGTGTCATAATCCGCTGGCGGGTCTAATTCCACAGCGATTGGTTTGCGTTTAAATCTGTCGCAGTGTTTACTAGCATTATATTTACCGGGCGTTAAAACATTTTTATTTTCAGGTTCCGGTTTTGATTCATTTAAAATTTCAACATTAGATTTTAACGCTAAATTTATCGCTTTTACCGCGCCCGCGATATGTAAAGGCGTAGTACCGCAGCATCCGCCTAAAATACTCGCGCCAGCGTTTTTTATTTCATGCAATTTTCGCGCGAAATATTCTGTATTGTCGCGGTAAACTACCCTGCCATTTACAGACGCGGGATAACCCGCATTTGGCATAACTGCAAGCGGTTTTGGTAAACCGCTTAAATCTTTTACAAGCGATAATATATGAGTCGGTCCGCATATACAGTTTAATCCTACAATATCTACATTTTTATTTTTTACCGCTTTTTCAACCAACGGTTTGTAATTAAACCCTCTTGTCGTAAGTCCGTCCCGTGACGCCGCGAAAGAAATTATTATTATAGAATCTTTTACTTTATTTTTTATTAAATCTATCGCTGGAATTATCTCGTCAAAACTTGAAAGCGTTTCAAATAAATAATTTACAGCGCCAGCCTCTATAAAAATTCGCGCTGTTTGTAAATATTTTTCCTGTAAATCAAACTCTCCGCCAATATTCCCAATGTCGGCAAATACTTCTGTGTCGGTTCCTTTCGCGGCTTGCCGCGCCAAAAGATAACCTTGTGTTATAATTTCTTTTAATTCATTTTCATCATTAAATGTTTTTGAGTTTGCCGAAAATGTATTTGTTTTAATGGCTGTCGCGCCGACAGAAATGTATTCCTCGTGAATGGCGGCGACAATTTCTTTGTTGTTTATATTCGCGAGTTCGCACGGCTTGTAATCATTTGTTTTTGATATATAATAAGTGCCGAAAGCGCCGTCAAAAAATTTGTTCATTTGTTTTGTTCCTTTCTTAAAAATTCATCAGCTTCTAATACAATGTTATCCAATTCAATGTAGTAAACCGCGCCTGCCTTGTTTGCCCGTATTATACTTTGTCCCTGTTCGTCTTTGATGGATTTAACATTAAAGACGCGATTATGATTTTTGCCGGGTGATAAAATTTCAAGTTCATCTCCTTGGCAAAAAACATTTCGTTGAAGGATTTTATTTCCTCCAAGACACATTCCTACAACTTCATGTGTTGATATTTGGTTTGTGTGTTCTATAAATAAATTATCAGTTTTTTCAAAAACAAATCCGGTTGTGTAAGGTCTGTGCGAAATTTTTTCTATTTCTTTTTGATAGTCAAACTTTTTTCCTTCTGTTTCCTTTTTTAAAGCATGTCTGTAAGTATTGACCACCGCGGCAACGTAATAATCGGATTTTGTCCGCCCTTCAATTTTAAAACTTGTCACTCCGCATGTTTTTAATTCGTCCAAATGATTAATAAGGCAAAGATCTTTACTGTTCATTATATACGTACCATTCGCGTCTTCCTCAATACCCCAATACTGGGAAGGTCTTTTTTCTTCCATTAAAGTTCCCGCGGTGAAATTTCCTGTGTATTTGTAACGGCAAGGCTGCGAACATTCGCCGCGGTTTGCCTCGCGCTCTGTCATGTAATTGGAGATCATACACCTGCCTGAATAACTTACGCACATCGCCCCGTGTACAAATACTTCTAATTCACATTTATCGCCGCATTCATTTTTTAGGTGATCGGCGATTTCTTTTATTTCGGTATGGCTGCATTCGCGCGCGAGAATAATCCTCTTTGCTCCAAGATTGACATACTCCTGCGCTGTATATTTATTTATTACATTAGCCTGGGTGGAAATGTGTACATCAAGTGAAGTGTTTTCCCGAACCAGTTTTAACACTCCAAGATCTGAAACAATTACCGCGTCAGCGCCTATTTCCTTCAAGTTTTTTACATAAATTTTTATCTCGTCAAAATCAGCGTTACGCGCGAATATATTTACAGTGACATAAATCTTTTTACCTTGAGAATGAACAATTGAAACAGCCTCTTTTAAATCATTATCGTTAATTGCGGCGGGAGCTCGAAGTCCAAATCTGCCGCCCAAATAAACGGCGTCGGCGCCGTATTTTAAGGCAAGCCGCAGTTTATTCATATCACCGGCGGGAGCAAGCAGTTCAACATTATTCATAAAGATTATTGTATAACATAAGCACATCATTGTATAATGGGTTTTAATGAAACCAAAAAACATCCTGCCGCTTGACCGGCATGGATATGATTTTATACCAACCGAGTACCTGCCGCGAGGCGCGGATGAATACTGGCTGCGTAACGCGCAGCAGACGGAACTTTTCTATAAAAAACCTGAGGACTGGCGAAAATTAAAACCAGACGAAATAAAAACATTACAAAAAAACAGAAATTTTTGCTCCAATTGGGATAACTTCCTTGTAAGCGATCCGTTTGAACCTTCATTAATCCGCGATTCCAATTTTTACGGTCTTGTACGAATCGGTTCATTACAAGAAGTTGTTTTAAGACATCACGATTTTTGCGTACCCGCGGGAATTCGCGGCAGTACAATAATTTCCTGCGATATTGGAAACGATACGGCAATTCAAAATTGCGCTTTTATCTCCCATTACATAATCGGAAATAATTGTATTCTTTCAGAAATTAACGAAATGCAGACTACCAACCATTCAAAGTTCGGTAACGGCGCCATCAAAGACGGCGAAGATGAAGAAGTACGAGTATGGATCGATGTAATGAACGAAGCGGGTGGACGTTCTATATTACCATTCGAAAGTTTGATTACGGCAGACGCGTATTTATGGGCGGCTTACCGGGATGATATTTTACTTACAAAAAAATTGATGGAAATAACACAAAAGCAATTCGGCGGATGGCGGGGTAGTTACGGAGTAATTGGCAGCGGCGCTGTCATAAAAAGCTGCGCGATTATAAAAGATGTAGTAGTGGGAGAATATGCCTACATTAAAGGCGCGAATAAATTAAAAAATATTACGATACATTCATCAGCGCGGGAGCCGACGCAGATAGGCGAAGGCGTAGAAATGGTAAACGGTATTGTAGGTTACGCGTGTAATATTTTTTACGGTTCCAAAGCGGTGCGTTTTGTCATGGGCAGAAAAAGTAATTTAAAATACGGAGCGCGATTGATAAACTCTGTGTTAGGTGACAATTCAACTGTATCATGCTGTGAAATACTTAATAATTTGATTTTCCCTGTACATGAACAGCATCACAACAATTCATTTTTAATCGCGAGTCTTATACAGGGAATGTCAAACATGGCGGCAGCGGCGACAATTGGCAGCAATCACAATAGCCGCGCCAATGACGGAGAATTACGCGCGAATCGCGGTTTTTGGCCCGGGCTTGCGGTCAGTCTTAAACATTCAAGTATTTTCGCTTCGTTTGTGATAATCGCGAAAGGAGAATATCCGTCAGAGTTAAATATCCCTTTACCGTTTTCATTGGTAAACAATAATGTTCATAAAAACAGGCTGGAAGTGCTTCCCGCGTATTTTTGGATGTTTAATCTTTACGCGCTTGAACGCAATTCATGGAAAGCGAAAAACCGTGATACGCGAAAAATAAAAGTACAAAAAATTGAATCTGATTATCTGGCTCCCGATACAGCCGAAGAAATTATTAACGCGCTTTCATTAATGAATGAATGGATAAAAGAAGCGTGTTTTTCAAAAAAGAAAAACATTAAAGCGAAAATAGAAAATGGAACCGTACGAAAAATTAAGTGCCGTAACTTTGAAAATAGCAAACGAAAACAGGTAATAATAAAACCATTGGAAGCTGTTGCCGCTTATCGTCAAATGCTTCGATACTACGCGGTAAAAACAATCGCGGCGTTTTTTGACTCTCAGCTTGAACTTGATTACCGCGGTTTGCGCGATTTATTAAAACCCGCGGAAAATAATGAAACACCGAATAAACGAGTTAAGGAATGGGTTAATGTCGGAGGGCAAATTGTTCCCGCGTTCCGAGTCGATAAATTACGCGGGGAAATCAGCGAGGACAAATATAGTAACTGGGAAGAAATTCATAATGTATACGAAGAATGGGACAGGGAATATCCTCTTGATAAATGCCGCCACGCGTGGAATGTTCTATTATTACTTCAGGAAACAGACTCTGGTATTGATGTGTCTACTTTTAAAAATGAACTAACAGCGGTTTTGGAAATCCGAAAATGGATTGAAAAACAAATTTATGAAAGCAGGGCAAAAGACTATAAAAACTCTTTTAAACAAATTACATTCCGTAATCAGGAAGAAATGGAACAAGTACTTGGAAAACCTGATGAAAACCCATTTATAAAAATAGTAAAAAAAGAAAGCGGTGTTTTTAAAGAAATGATCGAAAGAGTTATAGCTCGTGTTTCATAGCTTTTATTATATCTTCACTTTCAATTGAATTGGGTTTGCCTGTTTTACGGTTTATTAAACCAAATTTTTCTCCATCTTCGCTTGAAGCTGTCGCCCCATTGTCCCAGTAAACAGGAACCAAACCGTTTTCCTTCGCCTTAGCGTAAACATATTTAATGTAATCCAATCTGCATTGACGCGCTTTTTCTTCCTTTGCGCTGTCGTCAGGATACAATTGTTTAACAGCGCCCGACTCGCCGATAATAACAGGAATTGAATTATCTATAAAACGTTTTTTAAAAGGCGCGAAATCTTCATCAACTTGATCTTTATCTTTTTTGGAACCCCAGGAAAACTGAGAACCTTCGATGCCAAATTCATAAGGATCGTAATAATGAAAAGAAACAATTTGCTTACCCGGTGTACTGTCTTTCGGCAAAATAAAATACGGCGCTGTAGTATGCTGCGGCACTGTACAATAACCGGGAAATACTAAATATCGATATTTATTATTAGCGCCAGTTGAGCGGACAATATCAGTAAAAACCTGATTCCACATATTTAAAATTTCTATTTGTGGGCGCAGCGTATCATCAATTTCCAATTCTTTATCGGAATTATAACCCCAGTTGCCGTCGTGAATTTCATTCATCGGTTCAAACATAAACCAGTCGCCGTAGTCTTTAAAATAAAGCGCTATCTGTTTCCATAATCGCGAAAATTGTTGAGTAATTTTTTCGCAGTCTTTACTATTTTGACACGCTTTTCTTACAGAATGCCAGCCTTCAACATTTTCGTCTTTACTTGTAATGCCGTCATGGTGCATATTGATAATTACTTTAAGACCAGCGTTACGCGCGTAACCAACAACTTCGGCAATTCGTTTTAAAAACTTTTCTTCGATAGAATAATCAGGTCCGCTTCCAAAATGTCCCATCCATGTTACGGGAATACGAACTAAATCAAAACCCGCTTCTTTAACACCGTTAAACAACACCTGGTTTGCTTTTGGATTTCCCCAAGCTGTTTCTTTTGAAACACCCTTTTCATGAGAATCTAAAGTATCGCCTAAGTTCCAGCCTGTAAAGATTTTTTCATCTTTAAAATAATCAGCGGCGCTTTTATCTTTACTTATATCATTATTAATTTTCATCATACTTATTAACCTTAATTATACCTTCGATATCATTAAACCGAAACCTTTAAACCGGCTAAATGCGCCGCTCCCCAAAGACCAGCTTCGTTACCTAAGACAGCCTGAATAATTTTTACATCGGTAAAACTCGGCATGATAAAATCATTTATTCTTTCCTGTATTTCTTTAATGATATAATTGTTTTGCATAACACCGCCGCCCAGTATTACCAATGAAGGATTAAATACATGGATAAGACTCGCAAGTCCGTATAAAATTTCAGTGATCCAACTGTCAACAATTTCCTTGATCGCGGGGTTTTCAATCTTCGCGAATATTTTTTTTCCGCTGTCCAATTCCGGCATAATCAATTGTACATTTTTTATTAACGTGTTTACGCTAGCGTATTTTTCGTAATATCCTTTTTCTTCAGTGCTTCCGTGTGTAATAATGTGGCCAAATTCCCCTGCCGAAAAAGAAGCGCCTTTGAAAACATCACCGTTAAAAACAATCGCTCCGCCGACACCTGTGCCGTAAGTTAAGCAAAGAAAAGTTTTATTTTCTATATTTTGTCCGGCGCCGTAAACAGCTTCGCCAATAGCGACAGCGTTTACGTCGTTTTCGACCGAGACAGGAACATTAAATTCCTTTTGTAAAATTTCCTGAATTTTCATTCCTGTATAATCTAAAATATTTTGATTGGAATAAAGTATAAAACCTTGATCACTATTAACCTGCCCAGCTGTTGATATTCCAATACCATTAAAATCCCTGTATCCGGAAATAATTTTTTTCGCGGTTTCGATTATATAAGGACCGCCAAGATGAGCGTTTGCCGGCGTTTTAATTTTTAGGGTAAGTTTTCCATTGTCGATAATTCCAGACTTTATTAAAGTTCCGCCGATATCCAAAGCAACTATTTTCATAATCAACTTCCTTTTAAAATATTAACAAACCGCCGCGTAATCAACATTGGACGTGTAATAGCGGAACCAATAACAACCGCGTGAACACCGCGTTCTTTAACCTGTTGCAATTGACAAGTAGTCCAGATATTTCCTTCCGCTATTACGGGCTTTTTAGAGTCACGAACAAGATCAGACATCAAATCAAAATTAGGCGTATTATCGTTTTTGCTTTCTTCAGTATAACCGTTTAATGTAGTTCCTATCAAGTCAAACCCAAGCGCTGCCGCGTTAATTCCTTCGTTATAAGTAGCGCAATCCGCCATAAATAATTGATTGGGGTATTTATTTCGAATTGTTTTAAAAAACACATCCAGCGTTTCTTTGTTTGGACGAACTCTAGAAGTAGCGTCTATGGCGATAATTTCACAGCCGCGTTTTACAAGGGCGTCTACTTCGCTGGCAGTCGGCGTAATGTATACAGGGCTTAATGGATAATCAATTTTAATTATACCGATAACAGGAAGATCAACTTCCTTTTTTATTTCGATGATGTCTTTTATAGAATTCGCGCGTATTCCAACAGCACCGCCAAGTTTCGCGGCTTTTGCCATTTTCGCCATTATAAATGATGAATGAAGCGGCTCATCTTCCAATGCCTGGCAGGATACAATAAGACCGCCTTTTATTTTTTCCAATACATTCATAAATTTTAAACCAGCTCTATTTCCATTCCGATTTCAAACATACGTTTCCACGGCGAATAAATATTTTTTATTTTTACAGGATGTTTCTTGCTGACGTTTAATGATTCATAATATGATTGTAATTTATTTTTGATTATGTTTTCAATATCAGCTAACACCGAGGAAATATCACTGTCATCAATATCAATTTTTTCTAAATCATCAACCGTTACTTTATGCCTTACAACCGCCTGATAACAGCCGTCTTCGATTATTCTGTACAATAAGTTATGTTTACCGGCTTCCTTGCCGCCAATGCTTGCCTGCGCTAAAGTTGTGCCAAGCGTATTACAGTTTGTATTCCAACCCGCGTAACTTATCAATTTATCTAAAATATCCAAATCGTCAAGATAGTGAATAAATTGAATGTCGCCGCCGTTACAATACGCGCTGTCGCAAACAGCAACAGGTTTTCCTTCTTCGATAAAATCCTTGATTTGCAAAACAAAATCCAAAAGATTTCGGCAGCTTGTATAACTTATGTCAAATTCTTCGTCGTAAGTATCCTGAGCGACTTTGCCCGGCGAATTGATCGCTAAAATAAAATCCGCATCCTGAGGGGTCGAAACAAGTTTTGTTTTACACACCCTTGTATGAGATTTTAAACTTTCAAACATTGGCCTATCTTCATATAAAGGCACGATAGATGGACCCAGTACAGACGAATAAAACGGATAAATTTTTAATTCAATGCCTTTGTAATCGTGCCAGGCTCTTGTTAAAAGTGAAAGAGCGACTTCATCCGCGCCGGGATATATCATCACCTTCATGTCAAGATTTTTTTTCTTTATCTCGCGTATAACATTTTTTTGCGAAATCGCGGTGTAGCCGTACGGCGAAGAATCATCCTGCGGTATTACAAGAAAATCAATTACTTTGGATTCCAGATAATTGACAATTTCGATATTTATAAACTCGTTGAATATTCTTCTGTTTTCGTAATCGTCTATTATTTTTTGCGGAATCTTGATTTTTTTTAATTCCGAAAGTTCTTTTTTATCAAGCCCGTGTCTTTCCTGATAATCCAAAAGATACTTTCTTCTGAATAAAGCAAAACCGTAATCGGCATAATAATCGGGCTCTTCATCGCTAGAATTATACTGCGGAGTTCTCATGATACAGTTAAATGCGTATATTTTAATATCGGGATTGAAACTTTTTATTTTTTTAATTATTTCAAGACGGGATACAGTTTCTTCTTTAGTTAAAAAATGAAGTCTTGAAGGAATTAAACCTCCGTAAACAAGCATATCAATCGATAAAACAATATTGTTACAGCCTGCAACATTTTCTAACAAAAACTTTTCTATTTCACTGATGTTTGCGGGAGTTTTTTTGTCGCCAAGTATTTTTTTATCCGGTACAACGATTTGAATTTCTTTGTTACTAGATCCTATCATCTGCGGAAAAATATAGTTACAGGGTCTTTCGTCTAACGGTAAAAGTAATGTTTTCATTATTTATTTCCCTTTTTCTTTTTCACATCAATAAAAAACAGGGGACTTTTCTTTAATTTCTCCAAAGCTTTTTCCCAGACAGCCTGCGCGTCTAATACATAACAATCAGCGTGTAACACTTTTCCGAATTTATAATCGGAAGTATCTAAAACTTTTAATATTTTATCGTAACGCTGTTCCACGCCTTTAAAATTATGAGACAGTATATTTGTTTTCTGGCGTTTGCCGCCTTGTAAAACAAGTTCGTAATCGTAATTTTTACCATAAAGATAATTTGGCACAACAAGTTCTTCAATACCGTGCATCGAAGTATTTGGCTCCAGTCCGCAGCCGAGCATAACGATTTTTCCTTTTCGCCGTTTTAATTCATGCAACGGTGAATTGGGACCCACAGGCGTAAAATCTTTTATATGCGCGTCGGCGATTTCTTTCGCGTCTTTTCCCCAAACCGCGATACTGTGCGTGGGATGAACACTGCGATAAACATCTTTAGATTTACGCATAATTTCCGGCAGAATCCCAACGCAGGAAGGAGTTTTTGAAACATCAAAAACCCTGTTTTTTGGCGTTACCGATTCATAACTTAAAGTCGGCAGCATCAATGTACCTGTTTTAACAGTTTCCTTTAAAACGTCAATAACCGCTTGCGGTCCGCCTTCAATTTTTTCCTTGCCGCAAAGTGATTTGTACGATGAATGAACGATTATAACATCACTCGATTTTATCTCCAGAGCCTGGAGATCTTTTATTAATTTGATTGCTTCCATAAGATTATTATACACCGGTTTTTGAAAATTTAGTAATCTTGTTAATATTAGGATAAAAAATAATTTTACTTGACACAGTTCAATTTAATCTAATATACTATACATATGTTTATATTATATGGAGGACGTCATGGAAAAATCATTAAGTAAAATTAAACTTTTTGAAGAACAACAAGTTCGTTATGTTTGGGACGAAAAAGCCGAAAAATGGTGGTGGTCGATTATAGATGTAATCGGTATTTTAACAGAACAGTCAGACTATGATAAAGTAAGAAATTACTGGAAATGGCTTAAAAATAAGCTGAAAGAGGAAGGAAGCCAGTTGGTTAGTAATACTAACCAACTGAAATTAAAAGCGGCTGATGGTAAAAAATATTTGACCGATGTTGCCGACACAGAGCAAATTTTGCGCTTAATTCAATCTGTTCCCAGTAAAAAAGCTGAACCCTTTAAGATGTGGCTTGCAAAAGTAGGAAGCGAACGAATTGATGAAACAGTTGATCCTGAACAATCTATTGATCGCGCAATTCAAAACTACCGTCGTTTAGGTTATAGCGAAAACTAGATAAACCAGCGTATTAAATCAATCGAAGTCCGCAAAGCGCTTACAGATGAATGGGATAAAAGCGGAGTTAACAGAAACAACGAATACGCGGTTCTTACAGATTTAATGAGTAAAACATGGAGCGGTATAACTACCCGTGAATATAAAAACCACAAAGGACTTAAAAAAGAAAATTTGCGTGATAATATGACCAATACCGAATTAGTATAAAATATGCTTGCGGAAGTTGCCGCTACGGATATTTCTATTGTTCGCCAAGCCAACAGTTTTAAAGAGAGCGCCGAAGTCGCACAAGAAGGCGCAAAAGCGGCAAAAGTCGCGCGTCAGCAAATCGAAAAAAGCACAGGTAAATCCGCAATCAGTAAATTAAACGCAAAAAATACAGGGCAGAGGCGTTTGGAAAACAATTAATCTAATATTACATATTGTTACCGATGTCTTGAGCATACCAATCACTATTGCACTTAACGTTCTGGTTGTTGACGACGGTTTGACAGTCCGAATAAGCAAACCGCAGGTTTACAGGGCTGGCAAACTGTGCTGGAAGCTTTGCGTGGAAGCGAGCGTAGCGACCGACCTAGCAAAACCGGAAGCCGAGCCGTCCTCAGGCTATTGAAGTTGCGAAAGCAACTTCTTATCGTTAATCGTGTGTGCTTGTTGCACAACTAGAAAAAGTATTACAAATAATAAATGCATGTTATAATAAAAAATATGCAAGGAAAAAAAGAAAGGCATCCTAAAATGATGTATCAAGTATATTT
>Ga0123356_10003736_pt1 | contig 15876 bp, 10 predicted proteins | sample TergutEmb28metaG_2_FD_92546 | JGI IMG/M metagenome (GOLD analysis project Ga0123356, IMG submission 92546) | Embiratermes neotenicus P3 segment gut microbial communities from Petit-Saut dam, French Guiana - Emb289 P3 | ecosystem: Host-associated > Arthropoda: Insects > Digestive system > Gut ... | reverse complement strand
CAGCTTCCCTGCATCCTCTTCCAAATGAATCTGCTTTAAAGAAATACGCTTACCGCCCTCAAGCTCAACCCAACCATCGGTACAAACAGGAGCGTTAAATTGCGTTATCTGATAACCGGTCGGTAAATCAGGATAGAAATAATTTTTCTTATCAAATGACATAACAGGAGCTATCTTACAGTTAGTTACAAGACCCGCAGCAATAGCCAGCTCTATCGCTCTTTTATTAACAACAGCAGGCATACCCGGCATGCCGGCACAAGCAGGACACACATTCTCGTTAGGCTCAGCTCCGAACTTGGCGCTGCAAGAACAAAAAAGCTTAGATTCGGTTGAAAGCTCAACATGGACCTCAAGCCCCATCACAACTTCATAACTCATATCTTTACACCCCTGCTTGCAGCTATCAAAAGCTCCTCACACCCGGCATTTGCAATAAACACATGCTCCGGAGTTGTAAGCGACGGCAATCCGCAAAGCCTTGACAAAACCGGACATTTTGTGACTATCACATCATATTCATCGAATTCAAGAGAATCACGGATCAGCCGTCTGAGCCGCATCGCCTTATCATAATACCGGACGTAATTCTCCTGCGAAAGCACCATAGCACCAAGAATCGCCGCAAGCTTAACATCAGCCCCGAAAGCCTCCGTACGGCTCTTTGTATATAACTCCTGCAAACCATTGTAATCCTTGGCCCTGTAACCATACCTTATACCGTCATAACGGCTGATATTATTGGCGAGCTCCGCGCTGCAAAGAATCTGCATAACCTGCGAATAAACACCTGAAAAATCCGTCTCCATAGCAATAATATCAATCTCAAAATTAAGCGACGGTTCTTTTCCTTTTTCCACCCCCGAAGCATCAGACCGCATCACACCATCCCGGGAATCATATCCCGCAATAAGCTTCAACGCCTCAAAACCAACCTCCGGAATCTTACAAAGAACACCGATTTGATCCATCGAAGTCACAGCCGGAATCAAACCATATCTCGAAACCGTACCATACGTAGGATGAATATAATAAAGCCCGCAAGCCGCCGCCGCACGGCTCACAGCACCCGTATAATCATTAAATAAAGCAAAATCAACCTCGCCGTTTTCTATTCTTTCTGTCAAACCGCAAACCGCATCGGTCAACGAATTACAAGAAGACAAATCGCCCTCAATATCAAACAACCCACCGGCACCAAACTCACTCGACTCACAATGCCCGGCAATATCTACACCCGCAGCACCCAAACGCTCCACGACCGTTGCATCAAAAGGCGCGACAAAACCTGCAAGCATCTTCGACCCCGCCGATGCCACCTGCCCCTTAACCATTATCGAACTATCTAAAACAGCAATATAACCCATACAAACCTCAATCTATCGCTGCAGGCACTTGAAAATACCCGTCATGCGACTCGGGAGCATTCGCCATGAGCTCCTCACGAGACATAAATTTCACGGAAACATCCTCACGCAAAACATTTTGCAAATCAAGAACCGACACAAGCGGCTCCACCCCGTCTGTATCATACGCATCAAGAGCAGAAAACCCGCCCGAAATCGCATCAAAACGCTCCTTCAATAAGACACGTTCATCCTCAGACAAATCAAGCATCGCCATACTCTCATAATCACTGAATTTTCTCAAAATAAACCACCCCTTTTAGCAGATTATAGAATACCACGAACCATTAACATCGTCAACGAAACTTAGTGAGTAAGAGCGGGTATATATTGTTATTTTTAATTTCGTCAAGCGAAACTCATGGACGGTGGAGCGCCGTCAGTGTGTGCACGGATGCACACTCTGGCGGTAGGAATTATAAAATAATAATATATACCCGCTCTGTCAATCAGCCAAATCCCCCATTGACTATATAGTAAATTTCCAGTAAAATCATAGTAACATCTATACAAGGAGGACTGCCTGTGAACAGAGTACTATTGTGTGCGGAAACAGCGCCCGGAGAAACGCGGACAGCACTGGTTCCCTCACATATCAAAAAACTTTGCGAAATGGGATACGAACTATACGTACAAAGCGAAGCGGGACTTACAATCGGACTAACCGACGAAGACTACATAGAGGCAGGAGCAAAAATCGTTCAAAACCTTCAGGAAGGCTACGATTTATGCGACATCGTCGTGCGAATAAACAGACCCGAAGAAAACATAAACGGAATGCGGGAACACACACTGCACATAAGCTCATTCGACGTGTTTAACGAAAAAGAAGCCGTTCAAGAGTTCGTGGAAGCAGGTATAAGGCTTGTAAGCCTTGAAATGATGCCCCGCTCGACAATCGCCCAAAAAATGGACATACAAAGCTCACAAGCATCGCTCGCAGGATATTATGCTGTAATACTGGCGGCATCAAGACTGCCGAAGATATTCCCCATGATGATGACCCCCGCCGGAACAATCTCACCCGCCAGAGTATTTATAATCGGTGTAGGCGTTGCAGGCTTACAGGCAATCGCTACCGCTAAAAGACTTGGAGCAAGAGTCGAAGCCTTTGACACACGCCCCGTGGTAGAAGAAGAAGTAAAATCACTCGGCGCGAAATTTGTAAAAATAGACCTTGGCGAAATGGGACAAACAGACCAGGGCTACGCGAAGGAACTCACCCCCGAGCAGGTGGAACTGCAAAGACAAGGCCAGGCAAAAGTCTGCGCGCAGTCCGACATAGTAATCACAACAGCGAAAGTATTCGGAAGAAAAGCACCGATGCTGCTGACAAAAGAAATGACATCACAAATGAAACCCGGCTCAATAATAGTTGACATGGCAGTAAAAACAGGCGGAAACGTAGAAGGCTCAAACCCCGACGAAGACGTAATACTCGACAACGGCGTTATGATAATCAGCGGAGACAGCTTAGAGCGCGCCGTACCAAAAGACGCGTCAAACATGTTCTCCGGAAACATATATGCGTTTCTTGAGCATTTCTGGGACGACGAAAATAAAACATTCAAACTTGACCCGGATGACGAAATAATCAAAGGCTGCCTTATCACATCAGACAGAAAAATCATCCACGAAAGATTCAGAGGTGAGTGACCTATGATATTTTTACTACTCCTATTTATACTGATAATAGCAACCTTCCTCGGCAGGGAGCTGATATCAAAAGTACCGTCGCAGCTGCACACGCCGCTGATGTCGGCAACAAACGCCATCTCAGGTGTCACCGTGCTTGGTGCTCTGGTTATGTGCGCGACAAACACAGACGACATTCTTATCCTTGTCCTCTCCTTACTGGCAATTGTACTCGCCAGCATAAACACGGTAGGCGGATACGCAGTCACGGACAGAATGCTCGGTATGTTCAAGAAAAAGGAGGATAAGAAATAATGTACGAATTAGCTCTATCCGACCTTAATAATCTTGCGTATATACTCGCCTGCGTATGCACCATAATGGGTATAAAAATGCTCGGTAAACCCACCACAGCACGCCGTGGAATGCTCATATCGGCAGCAGGCACCGTAGTTGCGGTCATAGCTGTCTTCTTCGACGGACAGGTCGTTGACTCATGGGATGCGACAAACGTGCTCAGAAACGGCTTTTTCTGGTGCTTCATAGCGATTTTTACCGGCTCGGTAATAGGAATAATCTGGGCAAAGAAAGTAAAAATGACCGGAATGCCCGAACTTGTAGCACTTTTTAACGGCTTCGGTGGACTCGCATCTGCGCTTGTAGCTTTTTCATCATTTTATGTCCTGTACAAAGCAGCCGGCGGCTACATTTATGATGCAGTCCACGACATCTCCACGGCAATAGCCATATTCATAGGAACAATAACCTTCACAGGATCAATGCTCGCCTGGGGCAAACTCTCGGAAAAAATCACAGGACGTGCGATAGTCTTTAAAGGGCAGAAAATAATCAATCTAATCTTGCTCCTAGCCGCAATAGCAGCAATGGTTATATACGTAACTCCAAGCCTCGATAACTTCAACCTCATTGCAGTACTGGTTCTGACAGGCATCGCCTTCGTATTCGGAGTCACATTCGTACTGCCGATAGGCGGCGGAGACATGCCCGTTGTAATCTCACTGCTCAACAGCCTGACAGGAATAGCAGTGGCAATGGCAGGCTTCATTATCACAAACACAATGCTGATAGTCACCGGCGCACTGGTAGGAGCCTCGGGCGTTATACTGACACTTATAATGTGCAAAGCAATGAACCGCTCTCTCGGCAACCTGCTCTTCAGCGGATTCGGCGCAACAGACACCGCCTCCGCAAAAGGCCCCGGAGCCGAACCCAAAGCAATATCAGTCGAAGACGCGTATATGATACTTGAAGCCGCGGAATCAGTCGTATTCATCCCCGGCTACGGCATGGCAGTCGCACAAGCACAGCATGTTGTAAGAGAACTCGCCGCAAAACTTGAAGAAAACGGAGCGGAAGTAAACTACTGCGTCCACCCTGTCGCCGGACGCATGCCCGGACACATGAACGTCCTGCTTGCGGAAGCCGACATCCCATATGAACAGTTAAAAACCATGGAAGAAATGAACCCCGTAATGCCGATGCAAGACGTAGCAATAGTAATCGGAGCAAACGACGTCGTAAACCCCGCAGCGGAAACAGACGAAAGCTCCCCCATATACGGAATGCCTATAATAAAAGCACATGAAGCCAAAACAGTATTTGTACTTAAACGAGGCAAAGGCAGAGGCTTCTCAGGCATAGAAAACGAACTCTTCTCAATGCCGAACACCCTGATGATATACGGCGACGCAAAAGCAACAATCTCCTCCCTCGCCAACGAATTCACCGCAGAGTGAGGTAGCTTATGCTTGATAAGACAGTACCATTTGCAAAAATCAAAATGGTCCGAAAAGCGGGAACCGTCATACCTGATATTCCGCTCCCAGAAGGCTATAAGTACGTGTTCTACACAGACGGCGCCGAAGTAGACTGGGCAAGGATAGAAACATCAGTAGGCGAGTTCGACAGCGAGTTCGCCGCGCTGATGAGATTTAAAGAAGAGTTTATACCATATACCGACGAACTCTACCGCCGCTGCTTATTCATCGAAACAAAGGACGGCAAAAAAGTCGCAACCTCAACAGCATGGTGGTCATTCGTAAAAAACGAACGCCGCGCATGGCTCCACTGGGTCGCCGTAGACGCCGGATATCTGGGCTTGGGACTCGGCAAAGCAATAGTATCCCGTGTCACCCAATTACTGAAAGAAGTAGAAGGTGATGTAGATTTTTACCTCAGCACACAAACATGGAGCTACAAAGCAATAAACATCTACAAAAAATGCGGCTACATCCCGACAGACGAAAAAGCCCTATACCCCGGAATAATAAAAAGAGACTACAAAAAAGCAATAAAAATACTCGAAAAACTAGAAAGAGAACGGCAAAAATGAGTAATAAAAATGAAATGACACCTGAACAATCATTTTTTTCGGTATTCTGCATTGAATCGCTTTCTGACGAGTTAGGAATAACCGGTGATAAGACATATAAAATGCTCACAGAGGAAAGCGACATATTAGACGGCTATATTATTCCATATTATGACTCACTGCACACACAAGGAAAGGAATATATTGTTGAAGAACTCATTGCACTGATGAAAAAGCAAGGAGTACAGATATGATTTTATATCATGGCTCATATATAGCTGTAGAAAAACCCGACCTCTCATTTTCACGAAATAAAACTGATTTCGGAAAAGGTTTTTATTTAACCCCAATTAAATCACAAGCCATCAGCTGGGCTCAAAGGTTTATAAGAGAACGCGGCAAAGCCGTTATATCGACATATACATTTCTCACTAAATCGGGCGAAATGCTACCGGAAAGCACAAAAATCTTAGAATTTGACACGCACAATTTGGAATGGCTGGAGTTCATCACATCATGCAGGTTGGGATTGCAGCTTGACACACAATGGGACATAGTTATAGGCGGAGTCGCTAATGATAAGGTATTTGATACTCTGCAGCTTTATTTCGACAACCTAATAGGGGCAGATGAAGCAATCGGACGACTCCGCTACAACAAACCGAATTTTCAGTACTGCTTTAAAACACAAACACTAATCGATCAATACTTGGATTTCACAGACATGGAGGTCCTTAAATGACTGCAAACAGAACACTTGTAGGACACAAATGCAATGGAGTAATAAAAGCATATGCTGAACTATCCGGCATCTCACTTCGAGAAGCCCTTGATATTTTCTATAAATCAAATTTATACACAGAAATACGAAATGGCATTTCTGACATGCACTGTAGAAGCGACGGCTATCTCGCAGAGGAACTGCAACAAGAAAGAGAACGGCAATAGCCGTTCTCTTTTTCTGTACACACAAAAGCGCAGATTATAAAAGTCAATTAGTTGCGTTATACATCTGTCTCAGAGTGGTTTGTAGTGCTTGAGATAGATTAATACCTTCTGTTCCTGCCCAATCCTTCAGCCACGATGGCAATGTAATATTGGTTTTTACCGCACGGTTATCTAAATCATTTTTCACAATCTCAGGAAAAATAGTAACCGGCATCACAATACCACCGACAGGCATTTCGTCAAACGGCGGAAGAGTCATGGAAGGCAACACATCGCTATCATTTTCCATCTCACAAACGTGCAGCCCTAACGCCTCCGCAGCCATCCGCTCAGCGTGAGGTAAATCTTTGCCAAAAGACGTACACCCCGGTAAATCCGGCCAATAGACCCCATAGCTCCCATCTTCGGAAGGTTCAAATACTGCGTAATATGTAAGCTTTCTCATTACTACATCTCCATCAAAGTTTTAACCCCGCTTGTTTCAAGATACTTCACGCTTTCTCATTGTGCTTTACCTCAACACTCCCGAATTATACTCCTTATTTATACGCATGTCAAGCATATAAATACATAAACACTTCTGATACAATCCAAGCATAACACGATGCGCATAGCTAAATCAATACACATATCCTTCACCATTAACCCCTGCAATTGTTGACTTTTTCTACACAAAAATCAGCCGTAAGTGGTACTCTTTCCCACTTACGGCTGATAAACGTTATTTCAAATGTAGAGCAGCAAACTTACTTGCTGTACCGCCGCTCCTTCGCGTTCTGGTAGCGTATCACCAGCACCACCGCCGTACCTGCAATCAGCGATGTAGCAAGCCCCAGAATCAATGTAACGATTACCGACTCAATTCCTGTTTTGGGTAATCCGTCACCCTGTGTCCAACGGTTACCGCCCGTACCACCGCCGCCACCTGTGTCAGGAACAAACCGCAAGTCTATCTGCAGCGGCACCGGCAGGTTATGTAGTATTTCAACCATTATACTGCCTTCGGTAGCTCTGCCATTTTTTTCAACTACTTCGGGATAGCCGGCAATCCATGTTTCAAGATGTACTGTAAAGTAACCGTTTGCATCAAGCTCAACAAGTTCAAATGGACCGTCAAGGTCATTTAAGTTACGTAATACTATGTAATCCCAATCAACTCTGTAGCCCGGGTCAGGTAAACCATAAACTTTAGTAGTTCCGATATAAGGTTTTCCAGCACCGAGAGACGGAACACCATCTGCATTATTATTAAGATTACCGCCACTTTGAGGACATTCAACCCTGACCCTGCCTCCGGCATTGCCTTCTGTCACATTATTAACTGCAATGGTTGGTAAGAACAAGACATAAACTGCAACACTACGAGGCATATTCTCCAAATACCTGCAAAGTTCTAATCTTACAGCTCCGTTTCTCATGCCTAAACTGGCATTTTGGAATCTCGTGCGGAAAACCGGGTTGTCAATATCACATTCGCCGATTGTCTTTAAAGAACCATCCGGATTTAAGTAATTCCTTATTGTTGCAGTATTTAGCGTTTGTGAGGGGCCAAAGTCAATCCATTCAATGGTAATTTCATTCCCATACACCCAGAATCTATCAATGTCCGGCTTCCATAAAACGGCAAGTGCATTTTCGATTTCTTCATCACTGTCCCAAAGTCGATCCGGATTCATAGTTGTCGGAGTTTCAACTGTTACCTGGCCGCCCGCATTGGTTAATCCTCCGGGGATTCCTCTGTATAACCCTTCATTTGGTGTTTCATTTATTATAGATATCTCTCTGTTTGCTAAATTATGCACCTGAACCAAAGTCGGTAAATCGACACCTCTTGCAATTTGCCTGCGCATCTCCACTGCAGAAAGCGGACTTACAACAAAATCTTCATTCTCGACTTCTTCAACACTGAAGTATAACCCTTTTGGAATATTCGAAAGTATGAAAACCTGACCGTGACTTATCTCTATTTCGCCACTTGAGTCAATATGTGCGGGTGTGGTTTGAGCGAGCCTGGCAGCATCATCAGGCAAAGCAGCGTACTCTTCCAATGTTCCAGTAAAGACACGGTAAGAGTGATTAATGTACAGAGCACCTTTATTCATCTCCGTTATCGGACTGCCTGAGAAGTACACCTTAAATGTAAACGGTCCGAGCGGGCCATAATCTCTGGTCTTCTCAACCCTCAAATCAGTGACATCTTTCGATAAAGCATTTACAAAGCTCGCGTTTTCTATATTACCGTCTTTATCACCACCGATTATCCTTTCGCCAAGGGTGCTGTTTTCCGGGGGAGTCGGTACGCCAGTACCCGGTCTAATCAACTCGTCTTGGTCAACATCATAAGCACTATCAGCAACCAGCACTTCTTGTACAATATATTCCCGTAAAATAGCCGTCCCGGGCTCAAACTTGGTAAGCCCAAAGCCTGTAATCAAGTAATTCCAATCGAACTCATCAGGTCCAACAGTCCACTGTATAGGATCTAAATCATCAGAATCAACCATTTCCCAAACATATGGCGAGTTAGACTTATCAAGATACCACACCCTCAGCTCTAAGTTGCCGAAATCAGGTCTGGAGCCAAATATATCCTCCCCTTTTCCATCTGTATCGGTCGGATTATCACGCCAGTGCTTAGTACCCGATATTGAAATGGGTATAACAACCAGACTGTTTTCAACTTCTGTTGTGAAGTTACCACTGGTTGCATCACGCTTGTTCTCTGATTCAAACTCATAATGTGCTGCGTTTATATCCCCTAATATACCCTTTGTTAAGTCAAGCGGATAATCGGGATTCCTCACAGCTGACACATTTCCTGTCGGAGCTGCAAATGTTGCAGCAGTCTCAATCGCCCTGTACTCCCAAAGCTCGCCATCTGCTCTATACTTCGGTAAGCCCGTAAATGTAACGGAATCGGTGGCTCTTGTGACTCCGTGATCATGAGTTGTATCAATACCTGTAATTGGAAATGTAACAACAGTTCCCAGAGCGGCTCCGGTAGTTACATTAACAAAGTCATCTGTCCCTGCTCTTCTTTGCAGAGTAAATTCTAATGCACTTGGTCTTATTCTATAAAAGTTGTAATGGTCATCCCATGTTTTATCAACAGTTATATCCACCGTCTCAAGTATATTCGTAACCTTTCCGTTATTTGTGCCGCCTGCAAGCGCGAGGAAACTACGTGTATCTTCCCCGGCGGGATAATTATTCGTGCCGTCCGTTACGGCGTCAAAGCTGTATGTCGCCGTATATCCGGTAACATCCAACTCAACAACCCTGTAGAACACAGGCATCGGATGGCCCGGAGAAGTTTGCGAACCGGTAGTGTTTCTCATAATTGGAAGCCCTGTCCATACAGCAGGAGCCGTCGTCCACGGTGCGTTAACAGTTCTCGGGTTCTGTGCAACAAGCTCAGGAGGGGTGGGCGCCATCGCGCTCGTAGGCACATTTTGCCAGCTTCCCGGATTTCCCGGTGTTGTTGTTGATTGAAGCATCAGCTGCACACCGGTTGTCGGACGTGTCAGATAAGCGTTAAGTTGGTCGTCCCAATCCTTTATTACAGAAACATTCATTGTAGCGGGAACGCGTCTGTTAATCACATTTACTGTTATATTACCGTCAACATCACGTAGGTCTGCACTTGCTCTAAAACCTGCCGCTAATCCCGTACCAGCTGTAAATGTTCCCGTCTCCCCTACAGTTCCGCCGACTCTGAACGTTGGCAGCTCATAACCGTCTAGAGTTACAATCTCCTCCTGCACATGATATGAGTTTTTTGTAATTCCATCAGCTCCGTAAAGAGGTAAGTTTTCAAATGTTGTAGACCAGTTTGTCGGTCCAAGTATCCTCCAAGCCGATACAACCTCACCATTTGCCGCGCCCTGATTCATATTCATGACAAGACGCACCCGTACCGTTGTCGTCGCTGTTCTGATACCGTCTTGGTTGTTTCTATCATCCCATTCCTTGGTAACGGTAATATTCCCACGCTCCACAAGTTTATTTGTAAGCAGTATCTCAGCGGGAGATGTTGCGCTTACTTCGCCGCTTTCCCATGTATAACTGTATGGATTTCCGGTAGTTACACCACCTATTGAAACCTCTCTGACACGATACTCAAACGGTCTGCCGCTGCTGCTTTGTATCGGGAGTTGTGTAAATGTTGCCGTCCATGAAGGTCCGTTGATTGGTAGTTGCGCAACACCCGGAGCATTCTCCCATTCTGTGGGAGTCTGAAACTGTGCAGTTGCCGCCAAGCGATATTCAAGCTGTACAACTACAGTTCCCGTAATCGCAAACGGATTTACACCCGGTGTCAATATATTACCGTTTACACCTCTTGAATCCTCCCACGCTTTTCTGACAGTAAGACTTGCTAACCTATTTAGCGTGTTTGTAATTGCTGCAGTATGCTCAAGATTTGTGGAATCTCTGACATCTCCTCTTGTTCCGTTAGAAGTCGATGCACCATAGGTGCCTGCATGATTATATATAACCCCCGGAGTATAACCGACAGGATTAACCTCTGTGACAGAATAATATAGTTGCTGACTGCTTGCATTGGTAAATGGTGACGCATTTCGTTTGATTGGTAAGTTCTCCCATGTATATGACCATGCTCCGCTTATGGGTATAGTTACCTCACCATCGACCTTCCAACGTCCCGTACCATCAGCATTAGTCGAAGCCCAAAGCTGCAGGGTTACCGATGTTGGTCTTGTAATACTGCTATAGTTTGTATCATCCCACCCCTTTGTAGCCGTGAGTCTCATGAAGTTTGGTTTATACTCGTTTTCAATATTTACCTTGGTATTACTCATAGAGAAATCCACAGGTGCTACAATCGGATTGGTATAAGTGGTTCCGTTAACGACGATGTTTACACCGGCAGAAACCCCGGAATTAAACCCTGTAGCTCCGCCTACCTGATACCCTGCTGTATACTGTGAAAATGAATCAGTATTCGGCGGTATCTCAAACACATGGTATGTGCTGTTCGGAGAAACAACCGGAGGACCATCGGAGCCTACGCCCGCTTTGATATACCTCGGTAGATTCTCCCATGTGTGCTGCCAGGGAGTCGATGGATTAGTTGCTTGAGATCCTCCGAGAGTCACAATCTCGGATATTATCTGCTCAGTTGTACCTAAATCTCTGATAAGTACAACCTGCACCGATTCCGGTCTCACACCATCTTGATTATCTTCATCACTCCAAAACTTCTCAACTGAAATACTTCCGCGCGTTTGAAGGGTGTTTGTAACAGTTATGTTTGTCGGCGAATTCTTATCGATAGACGGATTCCCAACCGCGCCAACTGTAACAGTCGGAATACTGCTTGAGTAACTGAACGGAAATACTCCGTCTGCAACAGCCACACCGCCGATAGAAACCTCTCTGACGGTATACTGATACTTTACACCGGCATTGTTTTCTAAAGGCAGCCCCGTGAACTTATGAGTCCATGGCGCTCCTGTGAGTTTATGCGTACCGGCTGCACCTGTTGTTGGTTTCCATTGTGATTCGTTTTCACCTTCAAGACGATAATATAGCCTTATATCAACATCATGCGTATCTGCAAACTCACTGCTTGATGTACCAATCCAACTTTTCTCAACACTCAGGTCTAGCGTATCAAGCTTGTTTTTTATATCAAGCCCATGTGAGATATTTGATTCATTTACATAATAATTAACATAATCAACATCGGTACTGGACGTTCCGCCTCCTCGGCTATACTCCGCGTGATACCCCGGCACCTTAAGCTCCTGCCCTGCTGCATTAGTCTCAATAACACGGTATTGATAACGCCCGTCCTGGTCATGGCGCATTACCAAACCGGTCCATGTATGTGTCCAAGCCCCCGGTGCAGCAGTATTGATTCGCACGGTTGGCTCAAACCCTGCAATACCCTCCATAAGCGGATCCGTTTTAAGGACATTTAACCATGTACCACCCGGACCATCGCGCCGCTGTAAAGTCATCCAAATATTCAACGCATTATCCGGCTCTCCCATCATAGGAGGACGAATCTCTCCTACTCCCGGTCCTCCAAGAGCCGTAATCTGCGGGTCATCCCAAGTCTTTCTGATAGTCAAAGGCATCCGAATCTTATCATGCTTATTTGTAAACTCATACCCCATCGGACTTGTAACTGTCGGCGCTATCATAATCCAATCCTTAGAAGGAGTTACACCGATAATTCTATTGTAGAGTCCTCTTGTTTTATCATCACCATATAACTCTTCAACGGTATAAGTACTTGCCGAACCGTTTACTTGGTATCTTGGCACCTGCCATGTATTCTCAAAGACATTATAATATGGAGGGTTTGGACCAACTGTAACAGCCGTACCTGCAACACTATCAACAGATGAGTCAACTTTGGCATTTAATGTAACTGTCATAGCTTGCGCTTGATTGCCATCACGCACAATTCTGAACGTAATCGAATCGGGGCGCTCGCCGTCACGGTCATTGTCATCATCCCATGTCTTGCGTATGCGAAGCGGAATGGTTTCAACAGTATTTGTAATTGTACCTGTACCATTTCCAGTCACATCAAATCCGGTATTGCCGCTAATCGGATTACCTCCGATTTCAGTTTCGACTAAACGGTATTCTCTTGTTATAGTGGACGATGAACCAAATCGTGGCAGAAGTGGATTGTTAAACACTATCGTCATTGAATTGCCGTCGCCTAACGCTCGTATAATAGCTGCTTTATCGCGTGAAACCGTGTATGGTGTACCGGCATTCGGGAAAGGCAGCCATCCTTGCGTTTGAGTGACGCCTGTCATCTCTCTGTACTCAACAACAAATGTTAAGCTATCAGGAATCATCAAATCCAGCTCATTTTTAGTCATTGCTCCGCCGACATCTTTGTTCCAGACCTTGCTTACACGGACGTCAGTCGTGCGAAGCCTGTTGACAAAACTAGCCGTCCTGACATCCCCACTTCCTGCCGCTCGCATCCGCAAAGGATTCGGCCATAGTGCAGATGCGTTATCCGCTGGCGCTACTTGCGACCCCGCTGCACCGGCCTCTATATCATAGTGATGATTCGCAGGTGCTTCCTCTACATAATAAACATATAAATCACCCGTCACCGCATAACGGAAAAGTGTCATGTCATCTGTCGCTCCTAGCGGGTCACCAACCCTTCCGGCAACTTGACCTGCTATCGGTTTTGCTACGACAACATAATGCCACTTGTTATCGTCTTCATCATCTATGCTCCAGACAATATCAACAGAGCCAGTTATATTCACAGGGGCAGTCGGGTTATTCGCAATAGCACGCCATACAGATAGCGTTACAGCAGGAGCCGCAGCCGTAACCGGACTACCGGAAGTTGGTCTTGTACCGAATGCATTCCCGTTGTCAATCCAATCCTTCTCGCCCTGCAGCTTTATATAACCGCCAGTCAAACTGGTGGAACCATCATAAACGTTACTGATTTCGTAAGAAAAATGTTTTGCAAAACCGACTACGGGGTCCGGGTCGTCTTCAGGTTCAATCGTCCTCGAATATCCATCCATAACCTCTTTAACATAGTAATAATAATCTTGAGAGTTATATCCGATTTGAAGTAGCCGATTCCCCTCTTCTGTCGGAATCCCGTAAGGTCTGCCGGTCGCGGGGTCGGTAAAATGCTTCGCTTCAAAGGTATGCCGCTCAGGAGCTACGCTGTACGGCACATCCATCACAGCAACCTTAACCTCAGTTTTATCAATACGCGAAGCCCATGTTCCGGCTGTAGTCATAACACGCCACAGTTCAAATGTAGCGGTCGGTCTTAAATCATCCTGTAAATCGGGATTGCTGGTATCGTAAAGTACAGATACATCCCACGTCTTCTCTATCGAAACCGTAATCTGTGGAGCGGTTGGGCTGACATCGTACTCATTAGTGATTTCCATTATATAGTCGTTATATACAGGCGCATTATATCCGCGTGCTCTCGGAGGCATCTCCAATGCACGATATAAAATATATACACCATAATCATTGTATTTGGGAAGCGGCACACCCGGAGGGTCACTCACAAAAGTGAACTCATGTCTTCCACCGTCTAGTGTTCTATCCGGAAACACAGCTGTAAGCGTTCTTGCTTGCTTCCATGCAGCCGGATCCATGTGATTCAATCTTTCCATTAATCTTAGAACAACTGTCGGAAAGCCTAAAGGTTCTGTATTAGAAGTCGGAACATTTTTCCAGACCTTGCTGCCCATAAGGTCACGCTCCGCCACACGCCTGTTGATAATGATACCACCGTTTTCTATCATTTCCATGGGCGCTTCATCGTCTATTCCTGGCGGTAATCCGTGAATCGGAAGGCTTGTTATAAGTCCGCGTGTTATACCGTCAAACTCGTCATCCGATTCGATAAGCACAGGTTTTGCGGTCGAATTATAATACTCAGTTACATATTCACTGGTACCACGATTAGGCATTTCTTCATGTACATAATAAACTATCTCTCTGCCCGCGTATGTACCGCTTTCAACATAACGCGGCAATGGGTCAAAAGTACATTTCCAGTAATAATCGTTAAACTCTCCCGTTGTTGACCATAAGCGCTTCACATAAGGAGCAAGCACAGGAGTTGTCAATGTATAACCTTCCGGCGCGGTTGAACTCGGTATCTTATAGGATTGATACAACGTAAGATAAATATCAGGGCGTACATGGTTCTCAACGCGCGGGTCAAATGTGCCGATATTACGTCCCACATCGTGCCACAGCTTATAAGTCTCAAATGTCTCGGAAGCACTGCGTTGATTTGTTATTTCATATTTATATATATCAATAAAAGTTGCTGCTTGTCCGTAATTATGATCACCATATATATATTCCGACGAATAACCTACCGAGTATTTATTACTGTCACCATCGAGAAGGCTGTAACTACCTCCTGCCGGTACAGAACGTATCGGATTAAAATCGGGATTCGTGTTGTCAGGCATCACATGTACTTGTGTTTCGGTTACACTGTAGATGTATAAAACACCATCAGCATTGTATTTAGGGAGCTTGTTGCTAACGCCAAGATGAGTTGTGCTATTCCATTTAAGTCCCAACCCTGTAACACCGCGCTGTAAGTACACAGTTCCGTCAAATCCTCCTGCGACAGGTGTATGTCCGTCTGTATCATGGTTCAGCGGGAAAAATCCGCCTTCATGGTTTAGTTTGCGTTTAATATCAATTTGAACCCTCTGGGGAACAGTCAGCCAATGATAATCATCATCGTGCCAAATCTTCTCTAGGTCAATTACAACATCGCCCTGACGGACATTCTTAAATGTGTAATGTGAAAAGTATTTTTCACCGGGGATATATTTTCCATCAGCTGTACCGACTACATATCCTCCACTCCCGGGATTAAGATTGGTTTCGGGAGGAGTTGTAAATATAGTAGCAGCATGTCTTGCGAAAACTGCATAACGGTGTGCGGTTGTTTCTGCATATCCAAGCCTTGCTCCGTAAGCCTCGCCTATGGTAGATAGCGCCGCTCCGTCGTAAGTAACCGCTTTTCCGCCGACAGTTAGT
>Ga0123356_10003735_pt1 | contig 15880 bp, 6 predicted proteins | sample TergutEmb28metaG_2_FD_92546 | JGI IMG/M metagenome (GOLD analysis project Ga0123356, IMG submission 92546) | Embiratermes neotenicus P3 segment gut microbial communities from Petit-Saut dam, French Guiana - Emb289 P3 | ecosystem: Host-associated > Arthropoda: Insects > Digestive system > Gut ... | reverse complement strand
TTTAGGTTCTTGTGCCGCAAGGTGTGGGGGTTCAAGTCCCTTCTCGCGCACGATATAAATTTCCGCGAGGTGTAGCTTTTATGAAGCAAGGCAAGCCGATAATGCGAGTTATATCAGTTTTTACCGTAGCTTACATTGTCGCGATTACAATAGCCATATTATACCTTAGCAATGTTATCGAAAACGTCGTCTTCGACAGACTCGGCAACAATGTTAAGAATATGGCGATTCTTGTTGCCGACGGTCTTGACCTCACAGACACAGCTGTAGAGGAGCTTAAAGCTCTGTCGTTTGCAGAGCTTCCCGAGCATGAAGCCAACAAGCAGCTTGCAAGCTTCTTTGACTTATATAACATCAGCGAAAACATCAGATTCGCATACCTGTCGCTCTGGTTTCGCGATGAGCAGTCGGGATACTATGTCACCGAGCAAACCGCGGAATACTTCGGAGCAGAACCGGGCACACCGCTCAATGCAATGTGGTTGCTCGATGTTGTGCTGAGTGATGATGTTTTCGACGAATATGAAGACGGAAACTATTACGATGAAATCCATAGGTATTCAATAGTATGGGAAGAACAAATGCCCTTGTTTGAAAGCAGAGAACCGTTTTTTGCATTCTTTGACGATGAATTCGGCATGGCAATAGTAGGCATGGCACCTGTCTATACAGTCGAAGGCAACTACGTCGGAATGTTAGGCATCGACTATTACTACGATTATTACGTATCAATAATCAACGGTATAAAGATGATTGCGATATTTATACTGATAATGCCTGCAATTATTATAACGCTTGTAAACTATCTTGTAACAAGAAGAACCGTCAACACCACAGTTGAACGAATGGAAGAGCAACGCAGGCTTGAAGCGGCAGAGCTTGCAAACCGCACAAAGGATAAATTTCTTGCACATATCAGCCACGAGATTCGCACACCAATGAACAGTATCATCGGCTTTTCCGAGCTTGCAATGGATGATGAATTATCCGAGAAAACCAGAAGATATTTTGACGAAATACTAAAAAGCTCAGAGTGGCTGCTGCAAATAATTAACGACCTCCTGGACACATCAAAATTTGAGTTTGACAGTGTAAATCTCGAAAACATACCCTTTGATTTACAAGATGTCTTCACATCGTGCAACATACTTATATCGCCAAAAGCAGAAGAAAAAGGTCTCAAGCTGAACTTCAATATCGAACCTCTGATGGGTAAGAGACTATACGGCGACCCTCTGAGGCTTCGTCAGGTATTTGCAAACTTACTTTTAAATGCTGTGAAGTTTACTAACACAGGTTTTATTGAAATGAGTGCAAGTGTTAAAGAAACGACAGAAAATGACATCACAATGGCATTTGAGGTCAAAGACACAGGCATCGGAATAACCGACGAGCAGCTCAAGACAATATTCGACCCGTTTACACAGGTTGAAAGCGGCATTGTTAAAGAATACGGCGGAAGCGGACTCGGGCTTTCAATAACTAAAAAAATCGTTGAAATGATGGGCGGCACTCTATCGGCAAAGAGCACAATAGGAGTCGGAAGCAATTTCAGCTTTGAACTGACCTTTAAAGCCGAGGATATTACCGAGGAGGTTGCTCAAGCCGAGCAAATTATTTTCAGCAACAACGAAAAACCAATTTTCCAAGGAGAAGTCCTTGTATGTGAGGATAACAAAATCAACCAGATTATAACCGGTGAGCAGCTTGCCAGAGTAGGTCTGAAAGCAGTAATTGCCGAAAACGGTAAAATCGGCGTAGACATGGTTGAGAACCGAAAAACAGGCGGCGAGAAACAATTCGACTTGATATTTATGGACATAAACATGCCCGTGATGGACGGAATAACAGCGACCACAGAAATACTGCAGCTTGACACAGGAGTTCCTATTATTGCTGTAACTGCTAATATAATGAGAGAGGATGTTGAGCGGTACTATAAAACCGGCATGAACGACTGCTTAGGGAAACCCTTCACATCGCTTGAACTATGGCGTTGCTTAGTGAAATACATAAAACCGGTCTCATGGCAGCATGAACAAACAGGCTAGCGAAATATATATTTTAATTACGTAGAATATCAAGTTGTATTTATACATAATTATGATAGAATAGACGCAGTGATTCTAGATTAAGCTGCGGAGATGCTAAACCATGCAGGAAATTATCAGGACAAAGCACAAAATATGCACAGGCTGCAATCGTTGTGTCAGAGGCTGCCCGATGGAAACGGCAAACATCACATACCTTGATGAAAACGAAGACATTAAAGTCAAGGTGGATTATTCCCAATGTGTTGTTTGCGGTCTTTGTATTTATGCGTGTCACCATAATGCAAGATATTACGTCGATGATACAGAACGCTTCTTTGACGACCTTAAATCCGGAGTCTCAATATCGATAATCGCAGCGCCCTCAATACAGATAAACATACCCGAATATAAGAAGCTTTTTTCATATTTAAGACAAAACGGTGTCGGGAAAATATACGATGTCTCATTGGGTGCAGATATTTGTATCTGGGCAACAATAAAGCATCTGCGGCAGTCGGACTCGATTCAAATGATAAATCAGTCGTGCCCGGCAATAGTTTCATACTGCGAAATGTTCAAGCATGATTTACTCGAAAACCTCTCACCCGTCAATAGTCCTATGGTCTGTACTGCAATTTATATGAAAGAGTACGAGAAAATCGACGGCAAAATCGCCGCACTCTCACCATGCATCGCAAAAACCAATGAGTTTCATGAAATCGGAATACCACACTACAATATAACATTCAGCAAGATATTGGAGTATCTTGAGGAAAATAACATTAAGCTTCCATCGGAAGAAACCGAGTTTGACAGTATCGGTGCACTTGGTTCATTATTCCCCGTTCCCGGCGGACTTAACGAAAATCTCGACCTGATACTGAACAAAAAAGTCCGTGCTTACAAAGCAGAGGGCTCAACCGTCTATAAAAAACTGGATTCGTATATAACCACACCTGACGAATACCGCCCGGAAATGTTTGATGTATTAAATTGCATTGACGGCTGCAACGTAGGGACGGGCTGCTCGCACAACCGTTGCCTCTTTGAGGTAGATACAAAGATGGATATACGCAGAAGAGCCGTCACCGAAAAATTCAACAAGGACTATTACGAGGACTTATATAAGAAATATGATGAAAAATTCACACTTTCGCACTTTACCAGAGACTACAACCGCATAGATATAAAACCAACGGAATTATCCGATGAAGATATTGCCGAGGCTTTTGCATTATTAGGTAAAGAAACACACGAGCAGCAGGTTATGGACTGCGGTGCTTGCGGCTCGGATACTTGCTACGAGATGGCGAGAAAAATTGCACTCAAGGTCAATATTCCGATGAACTGCATCATCAGAGACCATCAGAGGATTATTGAGGAGGTCAGAAAAACAGAAATCGCAATGGAAGCAAATAAAGCAAAAAGCGATTTTCTGGCGAACATGAGTCACGAAATACGCACCCCGATGAACAGTATTATCGGGTTTTCCGAGCTCGCTTTAGACGACGACATTTCAAATAAAACAAAAAATTATTTGTCAAATATTCTTGAAAACTCAGGCTGGCTGCTGCATATTATAGACGACATTCTGGATATTTCTAAAATCGAGTCGGGAAAATTAGAGCTTGAAAGTATCCCGTTTAATCTATCCGAACTGTTTACGGTTTGCCGTAATATGATTTCGCCAAAAGCCGACGGAAAAGGAATCATCTTACACTTTTACGCAGAGCCGACAGATGGTAGAGCTCTGCTTGGTGACCCGACGAGACTACGTCAGATTCTTGTCAATCTGATTTCAAACGCGGTGAAGTTCACAAACACCGGTGCAGTTAAGGTCAAGGCTATAATTAAAGAAACAAGCTCAAATAATATTTCCGTGTATTTTGAAGTTAAAGACAGCGGCATAGGAATGACACCGGAGCAAATCGAACGTGTATTTGCACCGTTTATGCAAGCAGAAACAGGAACAACCCGTAAATACGGCGGAACCGGTCTCGGACTTACAATAACTAACTATTTAGTGGATATAATGGGTGGGAAGCTTACGGTTGAAAGTACACCGGATGTCGGCAGTGTATTTGGGTTTGAAATATCATTCGATGCAATAGACATTGATAAAGAAGAGCTTATAGAAAAAGGAATCATACTTGAGGACTTAAAAAAACCCACATTTGACGGAGAGATTTTGCTATGTGAAGACAACCCGATGAATCAGCAAGTAATCTGCGAGCACCTCTCAAGAGTCGGCTTAAAAACCGTCGTCGCCGATAACGGGAAAATCGGTGTTGATATAATCCGGCAGCGCAAGGAAAACAACGAGAAGCAATTCGACCTGATTTTTATGGACATCCACATGCCGGAGATGGACGGGCTTGAAGCGACAGAGAAAATACTCGATATCGAACCAAGTATTCCAATAGTCGCAATGACAGCAAATGTTATGACAGATGACCGTGAAATATACAAGACCTGCGGAATGCTTGACTACGTCGGGAAACCATTTACGTCGCAGGAGCTGTGGCGATGCCTGGTGAAATATATCACACCCGTTGATTGGGAAACGCAGGACGAAGCGAAGCTTACCGAGGCTGATAACGAGCTGAAGGTTAAGCTGATGACCAAGTTTGTTGATAATAATAATGATAAGTTTAATGAAATAAAAAATGCATTAGGCACAGGTGATATAGAGCTGGCTCATAGGCTTGCACACACGTTAAAAAGTAACGCAGCCCAGCTTGACAGGTCTGATTTGCAACAAGTGACACAAGAAATTGAAGACGCACTCAAAGACGGGAAAAATGACGTAACACCTGAGCAAATGGATATTCTCAATAACGAACTGACAAGAGCTATCAGCGACTTTAAACCGATTGTCGGCAAATCAAAGCAAGATAAGACGGCAGACTCAGAGCCGATGGATTCGGAAGAAACGAAGAAGCTGCTGGAGGATTTAGAAGCCTTGCTTAAAGCGAGTGATACGGAATGCCTCGACCATGTTGAGAGCTATAAAAAAATACCAAATTGTGATATAATGATTAAGCAAATAGAAGAATTTGATTTTGAAGCTGCACTTGCAACGCTCGCGGGGATAAAAACCGAGTTGGGTATGTAATCCGGTATAATTCGGAGTAGTTTATGAATATACGAAACAAAATTTTCATATCAATGATAGCATTAACGGTTGGCTGCGGTGTGACCGTTCTTATCTTTTCAATGCTTTTATTCAGCAGAGATTTAAATGAGGCAAAAAACAACAAAATTGATGCTGCCGTTACAATTATGCAAAACGAATTTGATGAGATGAAAATCAAAGCAGAGGTTGCCGCATTCGGTATGTCAACAAACCCGGATTTAATTGAGGCAATCATCAACAACGACCGTGATGCAATTATCCATACGACAGTTGCATTAAAAACCATGACTCAAATAGACTTTTGCAATATAATTGATAAGGACGGCTATATATTAACAAGAACACATGCCCTCGACACCTACGGCGACAACGTATCGCACCAACCACACGTCGAGCGTGCAATGAGCGGATATACAGAATCATTTATAACGCAAGGACCTGTCATTCAGCTTGGTGTATACGCAGGTGCTCCCGTTTATGATGCTGAGCATAATGCAATCGGGTTTATTTCACTTGGCTTCAGACTCGATATTCAGGATTTCTCGCGCAACCTAAAGGAACTGACAGGATGCGAAATAAGCGTATTCTCGCAAAATGTGAGAATCTCCACAACCCTTGTTGACGAGCACGGAACTTATGCATTGGGAGAGAAAGCACCCGGGCACATAACGGACACAGTATTTGCCGGAGACGTATACCTTAATAACGAAACAATCTGGGGAAATAACTATTTAGCGCATATTTCGCCGCTTTATACCGTTGGTGATGAAATAATCGGAATGGTTTTTATCGGCTATAACACAATGGATGATGACAACAAGATATTTATGCTTTTTATAATAGGTATACTGACAACGACGATAATTCTTATACTATGTATTATCCTGGCTGTAATACTTGCAAACAATGTCGACCGTCAATTAAACAAGTCGCAGGAGAGCCTTCGTCAGGCACGTGATGCTGCAGAATCGGCTAATAAAAGTAAGTCGGTTTTTCTTGCCAACATGAGCCATGAAATTAGAACACCGATGAACAGCATTATAGGCTTTTCCGAGCTGGCTCAAGACGATGAAATCTCCGATAAAACTAAGCAATATCTCGTAAGTATAGCCGATAACGGTAAATGGCTGCTCAATATAATAAATGACATACTCGACAGTGCAAAGATAGAATCGGAAAAAATGGCTCTGGAGCACATACCCTTCGACCTTGAAGATGTTGTGTCTCAGTGCCAGTCAGCTATGAAGCCAAAATTTTCCGAAAAAGGAGTATTATTATTTTGTTATACTGAGCCGCTGCAGGGGAAAAAGCTGCTCGGCGACCCTGTAAGGCTTCGTCAGGTATTTATGAACCTGTTATCAAATGCAGTAAAATTCACAGTCGCAGGCACTGTGAAGTTTCTCACATCTGTAACTGAAAGTGACGAGGAGAAGGCAACAATATGCTTTGAAGTGATTGATAACGGTATCGGCATGGAACCCGAGCAAATAGCGAGGATATTTGAGCCGTTTATGCAAGCCGACGAAAGTGTTACCCGAAAATACGGCGGCACGGGCTTAGGTCTTGCAATCACAAAGAATATAATAGAGCTGATGGGCGGCACACTTAGTGTGGAAAGCTCACCCGGAACAGGCAGCAAGTTCAGCTTTGATATTACATTTGATATGATTGATGCAGCCGATGCACCTTCTGAAAAAATCATTTTAAATGACCTCAAAAAGCCGACATTTTCCGGTGAAATACTCATCTGCGAAGACAACGGGCTTAACCAGCAGGTTATCAGAGAGCATCTTGCCCGTGTCGGATTAAAAGCAATTGTCGCACACGACGGTAAAGAAGGTGTTGACATTATTAAATTGCGTATGCAAAATAATGAAAAGCCCTTCGACCTTATTTTCATGGATATTCACATGCCCGTGATGGACGGCTTGGAAGCAGCAACAATAATCACAGAAATGGGTGTAGATTCACCAATTGTTGCACTGACAGCAAATGTAATGTCAAACGATTTGGACATTTATAAAAGAAGCGGTATACCCGATTACCTCGGAAAACCATTTACTTCACAAGAGCTGTGGAAATGCCTGATAAAATACCTGCCTGTAGTAAGCGTTACAGATGTTGACGCGAATAAGCAAACCGAAGAAGATGATGCATCGTTGAAGCAATTGAAGGTATATTTTGCTAAAAATAACGAGTTCACTTATTCAAACATTATTAAAGCGATAGAAAATGACGATATAAAGCTGGCTCACAGACTTGCACACACACTCAAGAGTAATGCAGGGCAGATTATAGAAAACAAACTGCAAGAAGCAGCAGCAGGTGTCGAGGATATGCTCAGACAAGGGAAAGAGTCTATCAGCGAGGTTAAACTGTTAAATCTCAAAACAGAGCTTGACTCAGTCATGGAAAGACTTGCAGAGCTGTTATCGCAATCAGAAAAAGCAAGCGAAAAAGATGCATCCGAAATGTATGACAAGGATAAATCACTTGAAGTCTTAAATAAGCTTGAACCGTTGCTAAACGGGCGGAAAACCGACAGTATGTATATACTCGATGAAATCCGCAAAATCCCCGGCTCCGAAGCCCTCGCCACCCACGTCGAGAACTTCGACTTCGCCCACGCCATCAAAGAGCTCAAAAAGTTGAAAGCAGAATGTGAACAAGAAAGGTAGTGCAAAATGGCAAAAGACACAAAAAAAGAGCTTAGAAATCAAGTGATGTACTCGATATATGTCCGCAATTACAGCGAAGAGGGGACGTTCAAGGCTGTTGAAAAGGATTTAAACAGGATAAAAAAACTCGGCGTTGATGTTATATGGTTAATGCCGATACACCCCATCGGAGAAGTTCAGCGCAAAGGTACGCTCGGCAGCCCTTATGCAAATAAAGATTACCGCAGCATTAACCCGGAGCTTGGAACATTAGACGACTTTAAATCTCTTGTAGATAAAATTCACGCACACGACATGAAATGTATAATCGATGTAGTGTACAACCACACATCGCCCGATTCGTGGCTTGTAGAGAACCACCCCGAATGGTTTTACAAAAAACCTGACGGAAGCTTTGGCAATCAAATCGGCGACTGGTGGGATATTGTTGACCTCGATTTTGGCAACCCGGAGCTTTGGGATTATCATATTGAATCACTCAAGTATTGGGCAGGTATAATCGATGGCTTCCGTTGCGATGTTGCACCGCTCCTGCCGCTGGATTTTTGGCTTCGCGCACGCGAAGAAGTTGCAGAAGTTAAGCAAGATGTGCTGTGGCTGAGCGAATCGGTAGAGCCGTCATTTACGGTTGAAAACCGCGCAAGAGGAATGATAAGCCTGTCAGATTCAGAGATATTTCAAGCATTTGACGTCTCTTACGAATATGATATTTTCAATGACTTTATTGACTATTTTGAAGGCAAGTCAACACTTACTAACTATCTTGAGAAAGTTAACGCTCAGGAATATATCTATCCCGATAATTACGTCAAGCTTCGTTACCTCGAAAACCACGACAGAGCACGTATTAAGTCAATTATAGGCAACAGAACAGTTCTCACAAACATGACTGCGTTTATATATTTCCAAAAAGGAATGACCCTGATTTACGCAGGGCAGGAGGTCGAGGACGAAAACAGACCATGCCTGTTCAAAAAAGACGAAGTTAACTGGGCAACAGGATATAACCTGTCCGACCTAATGTCTCGGCTGTATAATATTAAGAAAAACCCGATTTTCACAGACAGTACATACCACGTGAGCAGCCCTGTTGATGATGTAGTTTTAGCCACGCACACAAAAGATGATAAGCAAATAATTGGTGTATTCAACACAAAAGGCACTGCGGCAGCTGTACCTATTGATATACCTGACGGAGCTTATATAAACTTAATCAGTAACGAAGAATTCAACATAAAATACGGAAAACTGGCGCTTAGTGGTATGCCGTGCATCTTTTGCACAAATTAGCATAATTTAATCAACAGCAAGAGAATGAAACGCAGTGGATTTGTATATTATTTCTCGAACTGTTGTGTTACCCATGTCTAAATTTATGCATTATTTATCACACCTGTTTTCAGCTTTATCAGAACAGTGCACAATCAACAAAAAAAGGATGGAAAACACAAATAATATATTAATAACAACCACCAATGCCGCCATATAAAACTTGACTGTTGTGCCACGCAAAGGAATATACTGTGGCAAAAAGTGAGGTGCAAAGTCATGAAAAATATGAAAGTATCAGCAAAGCTGATTACAGGCTTTATGATTGTGGTAGTTCTGGCAGTTGTGGTTGGTGTGATTGGAATTCTCGGAATGGATTCAATCAACAGAGCAGATGATGCTCTGTATAGCGATAATGTCGTAGCACTGAGTGCAATGGGCGACATACGCGAGACTCTTCAGGCGCAAATCGTGCAGCTTCGCAGCATGGCACTCAATGCAGGCGATGCAGAGATGCTTGCCCAGATAGAAGGCAAGCTGCAAGCGCTTGAAAGTAACATGGATGAGTATTTTGCTCTATACGAGAGCACTATAACCGATATGACAGCAGAAACTGCGTATTTTGAAGCGAAAAACATATACAACAACGAATTCGCATCAATAAAAAGAAGAGTCCGAGCCGAAAGCAAAATCAGCACGGAAGCCGCTTATGCTGTCATCTACGACCCTCAAGTCGAGAGCGCAAGAGCTACAATGGTTGACAGCTTTTTTCAATCGATGGAGCAAAATGATATGTGGGCTTATGAATCGGTCAATAAAAACACTTCTTTGTTTATCACAATGCTGATTACATCCATTGCGGTTCTGGGAGCGACAATAGCAATTGCTCTGGCTCTTGCGTTTTATATCTCAAGTCTTATAAGTAAGCCGCTAATACCGCTAGCTACTTTTATGAATAAAGCCGGGACAACAGGTGATATACAGCTCAGCCCTGCCGATGTTGAGACAATCAGCAAATATGCTTTGGCGAAGGACGAAATCGGACTCGCAATAAGCGGCGCGGCTTCTTTTGTCAATCATGTCGCAAAAATCTCTGCAGAGCTTGAATCGGTTGCGGCAGGTGACCTGACAATAAAAGTCAATCTGCTCTCGGACGATGATATCATGGGGCAATCTGTTAAACAAATGGTTGACAGCTTAAACGAAATGTTTAAGGAAATCCAACTCTCTACCGACCAAGTTTCAACAGGTGCTAATCAAATCTCAACAGGAGCGCAAGCACTGGCACAAGGCACAACAGAGCAGGCGGCTTCAATAGAAGAATTGTCTTCAACAATCACGGAGATAGCAGAGAAAACAAAAGAAAACGCTGCAACCGCAGATGAAGCGTCAAAGCTCTCGGCAACAATAAAAGAAGATGCCGAAAAAGGCATAAGGCAAATGGATGGGATGATAAGTGCCGTCAAGGATATAAACGATGCAAGTCACTCAATCGGAAACATTATCAAAACCATTGATGATATTGCATTCCAAACAAACATCCTTGCTCTTAATGCCGCAGTCGAAGCTGCACGTGCAGGTCAGCATGGTAAAGGCTTTGCTGTTGTCGCAGAAGAGGTTCGCAATCTCGCTTCAAAGAGTGCACAAGCAGCAAAGGATACAAGCGATATAATTCAAGCGACAATCGAAAAATCAGAGCTTGGGTCTCGTATCGCGGGAGAAACTGCTCAAAGCCTTCAAGAAATCGGAACCGGAATAACCGAGTCAAACAAGCTTGTCGTTGAAATTGCAGCAGCCTCGGAGGAGCAATCGCTTAGCATTTCGCAAATAAACACAGGCATAAATCAAGTATCGACAGTAATTCAACAAAACAGCGCAACAGCAGAAGAGAGTGCCGCCGCCTCAGAAGAAATGAGCGGACAATCAACAGTCCTAAAACAACTCATCACACAATTTAAGCTGAAAGACGAAGGCAACTCAATAATGCGCCTCAATCCACCGCTATAAATGTGACAGGAGAACCGACCACCTGTCATACACCGTCCCCCTGTCAAATAAGCAAAAAAAACAGCTGTGCCAACATAAGCGCAGCTGTTTTTTTATTTGTTTACAAAAAATTAACAAATTTCGGGGAAAATATTTCTTTTTTGCTGTAGTGTTGATGTTCAATTGCTATAAGTTTGTTATACTCGCCATGATTTAATGTCTTATGATTCTTATTTTAAATGTATCGGAGACATAAAATGCGCAAATATTCCTGGCTGAAGGACAGCTTAATACAAATAATTTTTATAAGCTTTGCAGTTGTTTTTACTGTGTTTATTGCACAGATATCGCTGAGTGAGCAATACATCGGTTATTACGAAGGCAAGATGGAAGAGAAGTCAGAGGCACTGGCTCGTAATTCCGCACTGCTCTTCACCGAAAACAGCGAAATTCGTAACGCCGCAGGTATCGGCACAGTACTTGATATGATTTTCGCGAGTGATGAAGATGCAAATCTGGCTGTCATAAGCTATACACTCTTTGAGCCCGATGCAAGGGTAGCAGCCACAAATACCTCTGAGATTCATGAGCTACCCGATGATGTAATGTGGACAGTTTTCAGAGAACAATCTAAATACACTTACTCGGAAGGTTCATACACACGCTCTTTCTACCCGATGGATATCGAAGGCTCTGTACGTTTCATCCTCATGATTCAAATAGACGACACCCCATTTGTGAGGTACAGTGAGTCGCTCAGAAGCAATTTATACTCATCATTAATCCGCGGTGTTCTGATGATGGCAGGCGGATATATGCTCTTCTCTGTTATAACGAATTGGCAGAAAAACAGGAAGAAGAAAAAAGAAAAAGCCGAATCAATGCAAGCCGGTTCCGCAGCGTCTGACACAGAAGCACCTGAGAAAAATGATAGCAAAAAACCTTCCGATGACCCCAACAAATCAAAAGAAATGCGTCTTCAAATTGTAGTGCAATGCGTTTCATTAGTTATCTTCGCTGTTCTTGCACTGGTTACACTCCGGCTCTACAACAATTCCGTAGGAGTTATGCAGACGATTGCTTTCTCAGTAACGATATTGTTTACGGCTGTTGCGGTCTTGCACGTACTGCGTATTCTGCTCTGGGTTTTCGCATGGTACTCAAAGCGCCCGATTTCCAGCTATGCAGCGCAAACGATGCAGTTTTTCCTATTCCTCGTTGTATTCCTTGCAATGTATGTCTATACGATACAAAGCGGCTACAGTACGCAAATCGACTTAATGGCACAAAACGAGCTGCGGATATCATCAATGTTTTCTGCACTGACACTCAGCGGCAAGGACGATATTAATGAGGTGCAAAGCCGGTCTATAACCCTTAACCCGGGAGAAAATAACGACCTGCTGATTGTGACCCGAACAGGCGACAGCTTCTACATTTTAGGCGATGAGACAAAAGAAATCCCGGAAGCTAATGACCTATTCTTCTCCGCGTGGGAAGGGCATACATCGGTAACAGGCATCCGCGGTGATTACAAATACGGAATAACATTCATAGCCGACAGCGAGTTCAACGTCAGCGCACTTGCGGCAGTGCGGCAACCCGATACGATTCTAGAGGACGAAATGCAAGGAAAGACAATTGACTTCCTGCTAACAATGTCAGCAACAGTGTTTGCGTTTGTGTTCCTGTTCACCGAACTCAACCGCATACTTGAAACCATAAATCTCCCGAATATAAAACGAGAAAGAGAGCTCCGCTACGCAGGCGGCACACGCAGCCTTATGTTTCTTGCAAACGCCTGCAGATATGTACCGTTATACTTCTTCGTACTGATTGTACGGGATATATACGAGCATAACCCGCTATCATGGCTTCCCGGTCAGCTCGCAACAGTGCTTCCGATTGCAGTAGTACTTATCGTTATGGCAATAGGCAGAGATATTGCAGCTAAACTCGTACGCCGCAAGGCTCGCAGTCTCATGCTCATCGGCAGTGTTATAGGTATTGCAGGATTTTTGGTCTTAAACACAGCTGCGACCCTCCCCATGCTTTTGCTGATATTGATTATAACCTACACAGGGCTTTCAATGGTATACAACGGCTTATGGGATTATGCACAGGCGGCGGCGAACAAAGGTTATGAAGAGTTCTCCGATATTAAAGAACAAACATTATCGGGCGAATTTCTCGGCGGCACAACAGGCGCTGTTATCGGTGCATTGGTTTATGACAAGCTCGGGTTATTTGCAGCATTTGCACTCTCGGCAATAATTTTAACAGTTTTAATGATTCTTATACGAACCATGCTGCCACCCGGTGAAAAACTGGTCAAAAAAGAAAGAACCGGGCTTGGTTTCTTCAGCTTCTTTTTCTCGGGACGAGTCCTGCTGTTTATGCTTCTGCTTTTATTACCATTCGTAATCAGCGAATATTTCATAGAGCAATTCTCACCGCTGTATGCCGTCAATATTGACCTTTCACCCGGTGCAGCATCATGGACTTCACTTATAATGACAATGACCCTTGCTTATGTTGCACCCCCGTTTGTACGATTATTTTCAAGGCATTTCGGTAAAACAACAATTTGTATTTTGGCAAATTTACTTGCCGGCGTCGGCTTGTTACTCTTTGCATTAATGCCGGGACTGGTCACAATGTATGCAACCTCAGCAATAATCGGTGTGTCTATCGGTATAGGTAAAAACATTTTCGCCGCAAAATATGCAGAAATTCCGGAAACAGGAAGATACGTAAACAGCGGTCCCGTATATAATCTGTTCGATTCAATTTTCGGACTGATGGGTGCAGCGTTATTTACACTGGCGTATATATTCTACTTCTAAATAAGGAGAAATTATTATGGTGGGATTACTTAAAGCGTGGGTACAAAGCTGGCAGAGTGTTCAGACTGAAGCACTGGCTGCCGCACAGCTTGCCGGAAATGCAGGCACAAGTGTTGGGAGCAAGGCGTTTGCTTTCCTAAACTCGGTCGCTTCCAGCAGTACGATGGGCGTAGCTATGCTCAGCGTTACGGTGACAACCGTGGTTTCTACCGCTTCGGTCGTATATGACGTAGTACTCGACCCCGAGTCTAATTTGCAATCACAGCAAACTGCATTTGATTCGGGTGTCACAAGAGACGAAGACGGAAACTTAATTTCGGTCGGAGACCAAACATTCGAGTTTGGAGCAGAACAATCGGAAGACGAGCAAGGCGTATCTTTGCTTGAACTCATGAATGTCGTACATAATCCGGACGAAGAGCATACAATATTTGAAGAATGGGTACCCGACGCACAATCGATGATGGATAGTGGCTTATGGACAGAAGACGAAGTAACATCAATCTTTGAAGACGTTGGATCAGATTCAACATCTTCGGGCGATGAAAGTATGTCTTCACAAAATGAAAACACACCCACTCGCCCCGTAACAACAGAACCACCACAGCAGGAGCAATCTCCTGCAACACCTGCACAGCAGCTGTCAACACAATCTGCGCGTCCACCGGCACAAAATCTACCGCAGTTATCTATTTCACCACCAACGTCCGACTCGGGACTTACTCCGCCACCCACGTTTAGACCTCCTCCACCTTTGCCACCCGCTGCGACAGACGATATAATAATAATCACAAATCTACCGGAAACAAAAACAGCTAATGAAGGCGAAATATGGTTCGGAATAGACCTTATTGCATCAGGTCCTTCGGAGCTGCGTTACCAATGGTTTATAAACACAACAAACAGCACTGTCGGAGGGACTGAGCTTCCCAATTTCAATCTCTTCTCTCACATATTCTCACCGCCGGGTGACCTTAAAATCGGAACATATTATTTCTATGCTGTCATAAGTGCAGACGGCGTAGAATCGGTTACATCAAATGTAATGACACTAATAGTTGTCGAGCCTCCGCCACCGGTGTTTCAAACGGTCACAGTTATTCACGCAGGTGCAGGCGGGACAGTAGACGGCGAGTATCAAGTAGGTCGCTCTGTCAACATATCAGCAGGAACACATCCGGGGCTGATATTCAGCGGATGGACTATTTCTCCGAGTAATATCAATCTCGTTAACCCATTAAATCCAAACACATGGTTTATAATGCCCGATGCTGAAGTAACCGTCACAGCAAATTGGGTAGAACAATATATAATGACAATTAACCTAAACGGCGGAAACGGTCCGACAGTAGACGGGTTTTATTCCGAAGGCGATATAGTCACCATAGATGCAGGAACCCGCACCGACGGATTCGTATTCGACAGATGGCGCGTTGTGGATAGCTTGAGACCGTCATTCTTTATTGAACCGATATGGGTTAGCATGGCTGACCATAGAAGCGCAGTCACAACATTTGTCATGCCGGATTATCATGTAACCATAACAGCAAGCTGGTTCCAGCAGCACCTGCTGACAATGGTTGGCGTTGGAGCAAACGGAACGCAAAGCGGAATTATAACATTCGATGCTCTAATCGAGCTCGACCCCGGAGAAGCGCCGGACGGATTTATGTTCAAAGAATGGCAAATAGGCACAACAAGCCCGCAGAGAAGCACATTTGCGCACTCAAACCCTAACAATCCAAGAGTAACACGAGCAATCATGATGCCAAACTCCCCCATGACAATCACAGCAATTTGGGAACCAATACCACCTGCTGTACCCGTGATAACGATAAGTACACCGCCGGCAGCGACAACAACGGCTAACGCAGGCGGGATGGCTGTTTTAACAGTTGCTGCGAATGTTACTAATGATGTAGTACTGAGTTA
>Ga0123356_10003733_pt1 | contig 15883 bp, 17 predicted proteins | sample TergutEmb28metaG_2_FD_92546 | JGI IMG/M metagenome (GOLD analysis project Ga0123356, IMG submission 92546) | Embiratermes neotenicus P3 segment gut microbial communities from Petit-Saut dam, French Guiana - Emb289 P3 | ecosystem: Host-associated > Arthropoda: Insects > Digestive system > Gut ... | reverse complement strand
TCAAGTTCGGCCGCTGGCTCGATCTGACCATGATGCAGCTCGCCCTTTAATGTCGCTACGGCCCAGCCGTGCAGTCCCGCCGTGCATCCTGGCCGGGCGGATAGCGCCGGGAGCCTCCCGCGCCTCTACCCAGCGGCGATACCCAATAGCGAAAACCGCTATCAGGTTCGAACCTACAAGAGACCGCCGCTACCGTCCAAGTATGGAGCGTACTCTTGGAGCATTTCCGCCAGTGCCGCCATCTCCGCCATGTCCCCCGCGATAACGAGGGCCTCCGCCTGGGCGATTGCGGCCAGCATCTGCGCTGTGGTCATGACGTGCGCTCCGTTCTCGTGAGCCTGACTTGCCCGTGAGGTCGGTCCGACGGTAACAGTAATTGCGCGTCGCGAGCTAGCAATGGTTGACGAATACCGGGTAAACAATATGTATTGCCCGGTAACGATGAACTTAGAGTTTGGATTTTCGACGTTGGGCAATTTCCCAACGCCGGTCGAATTTTAATCCGCCCAGTCTACCGGTATCTCGACTATCCCCCCCGTCGCCTTGATCCGTTCGACACCCGCTGCCGGATAGGCTCCCGGAGGTACCCGCGGGCTTACCCAATAGCGAAAACCGCGAATGCGTTCGAACCATCTTTGCTGCGTTGCGCTTACTCTTTCTTGCGAATGCGGGACCGGTGCTGGCGGTCCAGTTCATCCATATGAAGCGCGATCATCAAGTTCGCCTGAGCCATGCCATGATGCGGCCGTTAACCATCATCGTGCCCTTGTCGTAATACACGACCCTGATGGCCATCTCCAGGCCTGCTTCCCTGGGCGTCTCACCGATATCCACAGACTCGTTGATGTTGCGGTTAATCTCTCTGCCGGGCATTTGCGTTTCCCCCTTTTCTGTCCTGGCTACCGCCGCGCTGGTTCCGGCCCCTCGTGTAGGCCCGCCATGACCTCCGACACGAGCGCGTCGGCCTTGTCACGATCGCGGGCAACATCTGCTGGACCCGGCAGTACCTCGACCCGGCCGCCGAGACGCGAGAAGTCTGTTTAGCCGGGCCGGAGGATATGGTACAATCCGCTTCTTGCTGTTATCTCCGGCAATGCATGCCGGAGATGGTGCGGAGCCGCGGGACCGTTCGGTATCTCGATTGTCTTAGTCGGTGCCCGACTCCATGGCGGCGCGGTCGAGGAGCTCGTCGTCGGGGACCTGGCCGGCCGAGGCGATCGCCTCGGCGCCGCCCTGCGGAAGCGTGCCGATGAGCTCCCCCGGGGTGGGGACGACTGCGCCGGCGCCGGTGCTGATCAGCGCCGCGTGGCCGCCGCCGAACATGCCGAGGCCGGCGTACTGCTCCAGCTTCGCGCGGGAGTCGGCGATGTCGAGGTTGCGCATCGTCAGCTGGCCGATCCGGTCGGCCGGGCCGAACGCCGCGTCCTCGACGCGTTCCATCGACAGTTTGTCGGGGTGGTAGCTGAACGCCGGGCCTGCCGTGTCGATGATCGAGTAGTCCTCGCCGCGGCGCAGCCGCAGTGTGACGCTGCCGGTGACCGCGGTGCCGACCCAGCGCTGCAGCGACTCGCGGATCATCAGCGCCTGCGGGTCGAACCAGCGGCCCTCATACAGCAGGCGGCCGAGCTTGCGGCCCTCGTTGTGGTAGGCGGCGATGGTGTCCTCGTTGTGGATCGCGCAGACCAGGCGCTCGTAGGCGGCGTGCAGCAGCGCCATGCCCGGCGCCTCGTAGATGCCGCGGGACTTCGCTTCGATGATCCGGTTCTCGATCTGGTCGGACATGCCGAGACCGTGCCTGCCGCCGATCGCGTTCGCCTCGAGGACCAGGTCGACGGGTTCCTTGAACTCACCGCCGTTGATCGAGACCGGGCGGCCCTGCTCGAAGGTGACCGTCACGTCCTCGGCGGCGATCTCGACGGCTGGGTCCCAGAAGCGCACGCCCATGATGGGCTCGACGATCTCCATGTTCGCGCCGAGCTGCTCGAGCGACTTGGCCTCGTGAGTGGCGCCCCAGATGTTCGCGTCCGTGGAGTAGGCCTTCTCCTTGCTCGCCCGGTACGGCAGGCTGCGGTCGGAGAGCCACTGCGACATCTCGGCCCGGCCGCCGAGTTCGGTCACGAACGCGGCATCCAGCCATGGCTTGTAGATCCGCAGGGACGGGTTGGCGAGCAGGCCGTACCGGTAGAACCGCTCGATGTCGTTGCCCTTGTAGGTGGACCCGTCGCCCCAGATCTGGACATCGTCCTCCAGCATGGCGCGGACGAGCAGCGTCCCGGTGACCGCGCGCCCGAGCGGCGTGGTGTTGAAGTAGGCGCGACCGCCGGTCCTGATGTGGAACGCGCCGCAGGTCAGCGCGGCGAGCCCTTCCTCCACCAGGGCAGCCTTGCAGTCTACGAGCCTGGCCCCCTCGGCGCCGTAGGCAGCCGCGCGGCCGGGCACCGAGGCGACGTCCGGCTCGTCGTACTGGCCGAGGTCGGCCGTGTAGGTGTAGGGCACCGCCCCGTTCTCGCGCATCCACGCGACAGCGACCGAGGTGTCGAGGCCGCCGGAGAAGGCGATCCCGACACGTTCACCGACAGGCAGGGAGGCGAGTACCTTAGGCATGACTGCAATTATATGCACATCCATGCATGAACATGCAAGGCGACCCGGGGGGGTGCTGCCGGAGAGCTGTGACGGGACACGATAGTTGGCACTTGGCCACGCTAGTTGGCACAACGACTTCAGGGGCATTTCGGTCAGTCAGCTACTTATTGTGACCGGATTGCTTGGGTAGTCCACCAACCGCACCTAGACTTCAGTGCCGCACGGTCACGCAACCCTTCGGCACCAAAGCAGGCATGAAGCCGGGCGGGCGACCGTTACCGATCATCGCCGTACGGGCGGTGGGCGGGAAGCCCAGGCGGATGACACGGAGGCAAGCTGGATCCCCGAGTGCCCTGGCGGAGAGCAGAGGGTCCTCCGGGCCAACTGCGCTCTGCATACCGTGGCACGGCGGCGGGCTGGCTGCCGCGACTGTGTGGTGGACATCGGCATCCTCTGGTCTGCGACACGGACCAGGTGCAGCGGCAAGCGGCTCCCTACCTTTAGAACGCGGCTACGAGCAGGGGGCGAGGCGGGCGGTGTATCCGGACGAACGCGATCTCGTCATTCATCTAAGTACCACTGAGGTCGAGGGCATTTGCTGAGGCCGGGACGGCGTGCTCCCTATCCACCGCCGCCGCTCGGGCGTCGGTATCGCACTGCACGTGGTCGTCAAACCCTCTCACGCGCTGTGCTGCCGCCGGCGGCAGACCCTATCGCGGGCTCAGCACGCCGCGCGCGCAGGGACGACGCGCTGGCTGATGGAGCCGAATACCGACTCACCGCCGAGTTCGGCCCACATGTCCACCGTGTCGCCGAACTTCATGAAAGGCGTGACCGGCTCTCCCGAGTCCTTGATCTCAATCCCGCGGCGCTCCGCGATGCAGGATGAACCGATCTCCCGGTAATTGCTGTTCGACACCGTTCCGGAGCCGACCATGGTGCCGGCGCACAAGTCGCGGCTGTAGGCGGCGTAGGCCACCAGTTGCGGGAAGGTGAACGCCATGTCGTCGCCGAGTGCCCGGCCGAACGTCTCGCCGTTCCACCGCACGTTCAGCGGCAGGCAGACGCGTCCGTCCCGCCACGCCGGGCCGAGCTCGTCGGGGGTGACCGCCAGCGGCGCGACGCTGCACGCCGGCTTGGCCTGTACCCAGCCGAAGCCGGTCTTCATCTCGATCGGCGCGATCCTCCGCAGCGACCAGTCGTTCAGCAGCACGACCAGCTTGATGTGCCCTGCGGCCTCCGCCGCGCTGACCCCGGCCGGAACGTCGTCGGTGATGACGGCGAACTCGCCTTCGAAGTCGATCCCGTCGGCTTCGTCGGCCATCGGGACGTCGGCGCGGCCTGGCAGGAACCGGTGCGACAGGCCCTGGTACATGAGCGGCCGCTCATCGTAGGGCAGCTTCTCGGTGCCGAAGACCTCCGACATCAGGTCGCCGTGGCTCTGGAACGCCGAACCGTCCAGCCACTGCCAGGAGCGTGGCAGCGGAGCCAGCGCGCGCAGCGGGTCGAAGTGAAAGCCGGGACCCGCCGCTGCTGGAAGGGCGGCCAGCCGAGGGGCTGCCGCCTCCCAGTTCTCCAGCGCCTCTTGAAGTGTGCCTGCGATCGTGTCGGCGAGCACCGCCCGCTTTCCGTCGCCTGAGACAACGGCCAGGCGCCCGTCACGGCTGCCGTCATCGATCGTGGCGATTTTCATCCGTGCCCCTAACTACTCCGGTTATTTTCGTGCGCCCGGTCACTGCTGACCGTGGTCTGGTGACGTCAGCGAATGACTTGTGCGGCACGTGTTCCGTCAGGGCCCGTGCCCGGCGGGACCCTGCCCGCGGGCGGCGCCGGTCACGACGACCATGTCGTGGACCCCGTCCGGCCATTAGCTGCGATACTCGGGCGGGGTATACGGGCCGACCTTAAGTTCCCGGCCCATCTCTTCGTTCGACCAGCCGAAGTTCAGGGTGCTCCGGGTGATCCACCAGCGGCCGTCAACACGACGGTATTCGTCCTCGTTCCGGGCCGTCCCGAGAATCTCGGGCCGCTTTTGCGCCGCATTGTAGGCGAGCGTGTCGACGTAATACTCGCTGCGGGCGGAGTCGCCGGATAGTGTGATCAGAATGTTGGAGACCTGGTGTCGCATAACGGCATAGCTGGTCGTCTCGGGTTTCTTTCCGGGGTTGAAGCGGATAATGTCGTTTGCCACTTTCGCGAGGATCTCGTCCAGGTTCCTGGAGAAGGCTTTCCCGGGCGGCCCGATGGTGGCGTCGCCGGCAAAGATCTCCCGGTAAAGCACCGGGTCGGTGGTGTCGCGCCCTCTGGCGTACTTGACGATCAGGTCGTGGATCGCCATCCGGTCCGCGATCTCGGAGATGAGCCTGTGCCGGTCATTCATTGGTCTTCATCCTTGAATTTTGTCAGTACGGCTGTGACTGGATTGCCATTAGGCCCGTGGTTCGGTCTTGTCGCGCGATTTGTTGACGTGCAGCTGCCACGCCGGCGTTGCAGCAGACGGTGTCGATCCGCCCGTGTGTTTCAAGGACGTACCGGACCAGCCCGGCGAGATGATCCGCCCGGGTCACATCGCAGTCGTACCCCCAGGCCGGCAGGCCTTTCGATGCAAGGGTCCGGGCGATCTGGCGAGGGTGGTGCTCCGGCATGCCGCTGAGGATCGTCCGTGCGCCTGACGAGGCCAGGGCACCGGCTGTGGCCAGCCCGATCCCTGAGCTGCCTCCCGTCACGACCGCGACAGTGCCTTCGAGGGAGAACAGGTCCTCCGGGGCAAGGATCGGCGTCATGCCAGCCTTCAGCTCACCGCACTGCGATCGGGTTGACCGGGGAGCCGACCGCGCCCGTGATCGGCAGGGGAACAGCGGCGATGAAGAAGTCGTAGACGCCGTCTGCGGCACAGGCGAGCGCGAGTGCGTCGGGATCCCACATCTCGCCGATGAACAGGCCCATGTTCGGAATGGCGAGCTGGTGCAGCGGCTGGAAGGCAACGTCGAATTCGTTCGGGCGAACCTCGAATCCCCAGGTGTCGGTCGCGATGGCCGCGATCTCGGTGCCGTGCAGCCACTCGGCCGTGGTGAACGACAGCCCGGGGGCCGGGCCGCCGGCATACTCCCCCCAGCCTTCGCGCCGTGCCCGGGCGAGCTGACCGGTCCGTATGATGACGATATCGCCGCGGCCTACCCGCGCCGACGGGCCCTGTTCCGCGATGGTGTGCTCCAGGTCGCCGGTCGTGATGGCGTACCCGTCCGGCAGCTCGCCGTCGTGGCCGCGGGCGCGGCCCACGTCGAGGAGCACCCCGCGGCTCACGAGGACGTCGGCCACGGTCTGGATGCCGGTGATGAGGTCGCCGTCGCTGGTCACCACCTTCTCGGACGGGCGCCCGTTCCAGGCCTTGCCGTGGTCGAAGATGTGGCCGAGGCCGTCCCACTGGGTGGAGCACTGCAGCGGCATGGCGATCACGTCGTCCGCGCCGCCGATCCCGTGCGGGAACCCCTGATTGCCGAGGGCGGCGTCGGTTCCGGTGTCGAGCATGGTGTGCACCGGGTTGGTGCGGCGTCGCCAGCCGCGCTGCGGACCGTCCGCGTCGAACGACTGCGACAGTGAGAAGGTCTCGCCGGCACGGATCAGGTGCGCGGCCTGGCGCCGTTTGGCGGAGCTGATGAAGTTCGCCGTGCCGCGGACGTCGTTGGCGCCCCAGCGTCCCCAGTTGCGAACCTTGACCGCCATCTCGGCGATCGCTCCTTCCGGGTCGGCCCGGTCCAGCTGGCCCGGGGTCACTGGCCCGGCCGTCCGTCCAGTTCGGCGAAGGTGTCCGCTATCCAGTCGGCGGTAAACGTCATGACATGGGGCAAGTGGTCCAGGCCGATGTGCTCGGCCGCTCCCTCGGCGGGGGTGAAGACCCGCAGCTCCCGCTTCGGGCTGCTCACGGCCTGCTCGTAGGAGCGGCGGGCGTACTCGAGGGGGATCTGCCGGTCGTTCTCCCCGTGGGTGATGAGGAACGGGCAGGTGATCTTCTCGGCGACCCCGTCGAGGTTCACAGCCGCGGCCTTGGCGATGAAGGCATCGAGGTCGGTCTCGCCCCAGACCCACAGCACGTGGTCCCAGTAGTGGGGTACCGGGTTCTCGCCCTCGCGGGTCAGGCGCCTCTGCTGCACCGCCCCCCAGTCGTGGTTGCCGCCCCAGGCCGTGACCAGGGCCAGCCGCTTCTCGAACGCCGCCGCCCGCGGCGCGTAGTAGCCGCCCAGGGACCAGCCGACGAGCCCGATCCGGTCGGGCCGCGCGCCCGGGCGGGCCTCCAGCCAGTCCACGCAGGCCGCGGCCCAGACCTCGGTGTCGGCCCGGGCGGTCAGGCCGCGCAGGCGGAGCGCCTCGCCGCTCCCCGGGCAGTCGACCATCAGGGTGGAGATCCCGCGGGCGGCCAGCTCGTGGTGGAAGCCGGAGCCGATCATCATTTCCTTGGTTGAGTCAAGGCCGTTCCACATGATGATCACTGGAGCAGGCATCTCGTTCGCTGAGGCGTCATGGAAGTACGCGGGGAGGCTGGTCCGCTGGCCGTCGGCGCAGTAGGGAATCTCGACACGCTCTGTCCGCGCGCCGGTCAGCTCGAACGACCTGATCAGCAGGTCGACGCTGCGCTGGTACTCGACGTTGCGCCCGGCATCGCGGGCGCTTTGCATGCGCTCGGCTTGCGAGAGGTAGACCGAGGCACGGAAGTACTTCTGGCCCGCGGTCCGCCGGTGGCCAGCCCGCTCGGCCTCGGCTGCCTGCTGTGCAAGCTGGTCCGCGACGTCGCGCCAGGCGGCCATGAGCCGGGCAGTCCCGACGTCAGAGCCTTGGGCTGCCGCTTCGCGCAGCGGCCGGCAGGCCCGGTCCACTTCGTCGATCATGCCGCCGCTGTTGAGGGTGGCGACCACCCCGAGGTTCCACACGTAGTTGCCGGGAAAGTACTCGTACAAAGCCGTGTCCTTCGCTGGGTTCAGGCGGTCCGGGGGGACCGGTGCTGGCTCGTCATACCGGGGGCGCGACGAAGACGCCGCGGTCGGGATCGTTGAAGGACTTCTGGGCGATGAGCTCGTTCATCGGGTTGGCGGTCCCCCACTGGTCGGTGACGACGGGGTCGGCGAAGTCGTACAGGTGCGGGTGCCAGGCGTCCTCGTCAAGCTGCTCCAGTTCGGTGGTGTACTCGACGGTGTTGCCGTGCGGGTCGAGGAAGTAGCTGAAGGTGTTGTTGCCGGCCAGGTGGCGCCCGGGACCCCAGATCTTCTCCACCCCGGCGCGTAGCATCCTGCCGGTGCCGCGCATGTACTCGTCGATGCCCCGCATCTCGAAGGAGGCGTGGTGGAGGGCAACGTGCGGCCCGCGGGCGATCGCCAGGCTGTGGTGGAAGACGTTGGTCCGCAGGAACCACATCACGTCGCCCATGTGGGGGCTGGTGAGGGTATCCGACAGCGCGAAGGCCAGGTGCTTGCGGTAGAAGGCGACCGTCGCCTCCGGGCTCGGGGAGTTCACGACGACATGGGAGAGCTTGACTGGGATGGACTCGCCCTGCTCGATCTTGCGGTGCGCGCGCACGGCGACGTCGGCGGATACCTCCACGGTCCGGCCGTCGTTGTCGAAGAAGCGGAACCCGTACCCGCCGCCGGGGGTCTGCAGCTTGCCGGGCTCGCTGACGAGCTGCACGCCGTCGCTGCCGAGGCTCGCAGCCAGCGCGTCAACGTCGGCGGCGCTGGCCGCGCCGAACGAGATGAGGTCGAGCCGCTTCTCGTCCGCCTTCCGCAGCCGGACCGAGTACTGCTCAGGTGAGCCCTCGGCGGCCAGGAACGCGATGCCGCTGCCTGTCGTCTCGGCCGTCAGGCCCCATGTCCGGGTGTAGAACTCAAGCTGCCTGTCGTAGTCGGGCACGGCCAGGTCGACGTGCCGCAAGTGGGTGATCAGCCGCTCAGAAACGGGCGCGTCGGTTCCCAGGTCGGTCATCGTAACTCCTTAGCAGGTGTGCGGGCTTCAGGCAGGCTGGGCGATGAGGGAGAAGACGCGGCCCATGGCGGCGGGCACGTCCCCCTGCTCGTGTGCGAGGAGCCACTGGCAGAGCTGGACGCAGGTGTCGACGACGGTCTTGGCGCGGTCATAGCGCCGGGCCATGAACTCTGGCCACACGTCTTCGAGGTCTTCCCGAGCCAGTACGAGTTCGGCCAGAACGGCGGCGTCCTCGAGGGCCTGGGCTGCCCCCTGGGCGAGGTTGGGCGGGCAGCTGTGCGCGGCGTCGCCGATCAGCACCACCCGGCCGCGGTTCCAGGGGCCCGGGACGAGGTGGCTGTCGAAGCTGGTGTAGTTGACCCGGCTCGGGTCTGTCATGTGCTGCCGGATGTCATCCCACGGGCCGTGATAGGAGGCGGCAAGATCGCGCATGACCGCGAGGCCCTCCTTCGCCGACAGCCCGGAGCGATCCTGGTAGTCCTCCACCAGGTAGGCGTAGAGCGTGTCCTCGCCAGTCGGGCAGTAGCCGGCGATGTAGCAGCGGCCGCCGAAGATCAGGTCGGTGCGGACAACCGAGGCCGGCCGCTTGGCGAACACGCGCCAGATGCCCATCCCGACCGGTGCCGGCTCGACATCGATTCCGATGGCCCGGCGGGTCCAGGAGTGGATGCCGTCGGCGCCGACCACCAGGTCGTACCGGCCCGTCGACCCGTCGGAGAACGTGACATCGACACCGTCCGCGTCCTGGGCCAGGTTTGCCGCCGATGTGCCCAGGCGGAGCTTGGCGCCGGCCGCTACAGCGCGGTCGATCAGGATCTGTGCCAGGTCGGGGCGGTACATGCCGATCGTCGCCGGCAGGTCTGGGCCGCCGCTGCGCACGTCCTCCATCTCGTTGACGAGAGTGCCGGCTTCGTCCGGAAGGCGCATCCCCAGTGTGTTGAAGGCGTATCCGCAGCTGAGGACCTGGTCGTAGACCCCGAGCTGGCGCAGCACCCGCAAGGCGTTGCCCTGGACGGTGATGCCGGAACCAAGTGCCGTCACGGTTGGCTTGGCCTCGGCGAGGTCGACCGTGGCGCCGCCGTCGGCGAGCAGGATGGCGGCCGCGGTGCCGGCGGCACCGGCCCCGATCACCAGGACATTTCTTACGGCGGGCATCGACGACCTCCGGTTGACGGGGCTTAATTGCTCGGGATGGCAAGCGAATTCGGCGGTCCCGGGATCGGAGAAAAATCGTCCGCCGATTCCCGGCTACCGCATTACTACGATGAACCATCCTGGCAAAGAACACGCCCCGCGGGGAAGTCGGAAATTCCCATATCCGCTATCGATGCTTTCAATAGCTGTGCGGGCGATCCGCCGCCGGAAATCGGCGGAGGGTTACGTCGGTCAGGCCGGCGGCCCTGCGCGCATTCAGCCGGATGGCTCCTGTTCACGGGGCGATCATGCCGGCCGACAAGTCGATGTCGGCTCCGCACAGCCCTGCCATCTGCGTCATCGCGACCACGGCGCGTCCGACCTCCTCCTCCTCGACCAGCCGGCCTAGCGCGGACCTGGAAACGAACTCATGCTCGGCCTCCTCCTCGGTCCGGCCGCTGGCCTGAGCTTCCAGCGCGAAGTTACGCCGCATCCGGTCACCGCGGACCGGCCCGGGCGACAACGAGTTGACCGACACTCCCCGCGGGCCTGCCTCGAATGCAAGCGTGCGGGTGAGGCCGAGAACCGCCATCTTGCTGGCCGCGTACGGGGTGCGGCGGATCAGCGGGCGCTTGCCGGTGACCGACGCGATGTTGATGATGTCGCCGCTGCCGCGCTCTAGCATGGGCGGCAGGAACGCCTTGCACATGAGGAACACACTGCGCACGTTCGACGTGAACACCTCATCCCACTCCGCCGCCTCGATCGCGTGAAGCGGCGCTACCGGCCCGCCGGTCCCGGCGTTGTTGACCAGCAGCGAGACTGTCTCATCCGCGAGTTCGGCAGCAAGCGCGGACACGTCGGCAGGATCGCTTACGTCACAGCAGGCCACCCTGGAGCCGGGTAGGCCGGCCGAGACCGAGCGCAGCTTCCCGGCGTTCCGGCCGACCAGGATCACCCGCGCGCCGGCCGCCGCCGCCGATCGCGCGATCGCACGGCCGAGCCCGCTGCCGGCCCCGGTGACGAGGGCCGTGCGGTCCTGCAGTTCGCCTTTCATGGCGCGATCCGGCCTTCCTTGCCCGGTGCCTTCCGGGCCATGCCCGCCGTCACCCGAGTGCAGCCCGCAGCCAGGCGGGAGAACCCCCGTCGAGCTGGGCTGCCCGCAAGTCGCCGGACCTGGCGTGGCCTTCGAAGAGTTCGACCCTGGCCGCCCGCCCGCACAACTCGCCGAGTTCGGCACTCGTAACCGGGTTGGTGACCTCCTGGTAGGTCACCGTCTTGAGGTACTTGCCGACCCACAGCCCGCCGGTGTACCGCGCGGCACCGCGCGTAGGCAGGACATGGTTGGTCCCGATTGCCTTGTCTCCGAACGACACGCACGTTCCCTGGCCGAGGAACAGGGCGCCGTAGTGCCGCATCGCGTTCACCGCCTCGCGGGGCTCACGGGTCAGTACCTCGACGTGCTCGGAGGCGTACCCGTCGGCGAGGCTGTAGGCCTCCTCCAGGTCGCGCGTCACTATCACCTCGCCGTAGTCCCGCCAGGCCGGCCCTGCCAGGTCCTTTGTGGGCATGCCGGGCAGGAGCTTGCCGATCAGCCCGATGACCTCGCGGCCCAGGGCCTCCGACGTGGTGACGAGCACGGCAGGCGAGTCAGGCCCGTGCTCGGCCTGGCTGAGCAGGTCGATGGCGACCGTGACTGGGTCGGCCGCGTCGTCGGCCACCACGAGGATCTCGGTCGGCCCGGCGATGAGGTCGATGCCGACCTCGCCGAACAGCTGCCGCTTCGCCTCGGCGACGTACGCGTTCCCCGGTCCGGCGATGAAGTTAACCCGGTCGATGGTCTCGGTTCCGAGCGCCAGCGCGGCGACCGCCTGGACGCCGCCGAGCAGGTAGATCTCCTCAGCGCCCGCCATCGACATCGCGGCGATCGTGGCGGACGGTATCTCGCCGCGGATCGGCGGCGTGCAGGCAGACACTCGCGGCACGCCCGCCACCTTGGCGGTGACGATCGTCATGTGCGCTGAGGCGACCAGCGGGTACCGGCCCCCGGGCACGTACGCGCCGGCCGCGTCGATCGGTATGCTGCGCTGGCCGACGCAGACCCCGGGCTGCATCTCGACTTCGAAGTCCAGCACGGAATTGCGCTGGTGCTGAGCGAAGGTCCGGACCCGCTGCTGCACGTACCGGATGTCCTCGATCACCTGGTCGTCTACCGTGGCAACGATCCTGCTGATATCTTCCTGGCCAAGCCGGAATGATTCGGGCGCCCAGTTGTCGAAGCGGCTGGAGTACCGGCGAACGGCTTCATCACCCAGCCTGCGGATGTCGTCGATGATCCTCGACACGGTGTCCGCGACTTCCCGGGACTGCGACACGTCGGCTGGGGTTACGGCTGGCGATTTCAGGACCAAGGGCATGGCGTCTGTTCTGCTCTCTCGCGGCTTGTCTGGGGGATGTGCTGCTTGGATGGTGCTGGGGAACCACGCGCAAGGCGTTCCCTGAACGGTGATCTCCGGCCAAGCGCGCGGTCACGTCGTCTTGCCTTCGGCTAGGCCGGCTGAGGCGCCGTTGCCGGCGAGGAGGGCGGCAACGGTCCCGGTCACCGTGGTATTTCTTACGGCGGGCATTCGCGACCTCCGATTGGTGGCGGGCAGTCATTCTTGGCGATAGCGCCGCCGATTCCGGAATCGGCGAAAATGCGCAGTAGGAAAGCAGACAGGACAGGCGGCTCCTGGGGTCCGCCGATCCCGGAATTCTGCGGCGGGCACCCGGGACGTTTCGCCATTGCTCTGACGACCTATCGTGGCAACAATGCGCCGGCAGCGGAAGTCGGAGATTCCGATCTCGGCTATCGGGGTGCTCTATGGGGCGCGGCAGCCTGGCTCGGTGACGGGAAAGTCGGCGAGCAGGCTGCGGAACCAGACGTGCTCGGGGTCGGCGTCGTATGCGGGGTGCCACCAGAATGCGAGGCGGATCGGCTCGACGGTGAAAGGCGGCTCGAGGATCCGCAGGCCGGTGTTGGTTCCCAGGGCGTTGATGAGGCGTTCTTGGGCGATGCCGACCCGGTTGGTGTTGCGGACGCACAGCGGAAGGTCGGCGAGGCTGTCCACGACGACCTCGACATTCGCGGAGATGCTGGACCACTCGCGCGGGTCCATCCCCGCGGGGACGTGGCGGGGGCCGTCGAACGCCGACGCCCAGGGCAGCTCGGCCAGCTCGCCGAGGGTGGGCTCGTCGCTGACCAGCTTGTTGCCTTCGTCGGCGACGATCACCCAGCGGTCGGTGACGACGTCCAGGTGCGGCATGCTGTCCGGGGGGAGCCCGTGGGGGGCGATCAGGCCGTCGATGTCGCGGGCGCGTACCTCGACCGGGAACAGGGAGTCGAACGGCCAGTTGCGGAAGGCCGTGCGCATGTAGAGGGCGCGGCGGGAGACCTCGGCGCTCCACCATGCCCCGACGACGCCGGTCCCGTAGTCGGAGGCGACCACAGTGAAGCGGCGCGTGGAGCTCGCCGGGTCGAACATGACATGGGCGCGGAACAGGCGCTCGGCGGAGTCGAGTGCCTCTACCACCAGCGGCTGCAGCCGCAGCGCGAGCGGCGTCAGCTCCATCTGGTTGCCTTCGCGGCGCAGCAGCTCGTCGCCGAAGTGCTTGCGGAGCCGGGCCAGGTAGGCCGACAGCGTGGGCTGGGTCAGGTTGAGGCGGTCCGCTGCCCGCGTGACGTTGGCCTCCCGCAGGAGTGCTTCCAGCGCGCGCATGAGGTTGAGGTCGAGATTGCCGAGGCCGGGGTACGCGCGTTCAGCGCTCATCGGCTACCTCCGCTCGTTCCCGCACCGCCTTCTACAGTAGGCCCGCGTTTCCTTACGCAGGCCGCGGGCCGTACGGCATCACCCCGGTGACCTGGCCGTCCGGGCTGAAGTTCACCAGCACCCGCCAGGCCGCGCTGTCGCGGTTGTCGTTCCACAGCGCCTGGACCGGGTGGACCTTGAAGAACACCACCCGCCCCTCGCGGGCGTCGCGCTCGAACCCGGCCCGCTTGCTGCCGGAGGCGAGCCAGCGGAACTGCCGGGCGCAGACGGCGAGCGCGTAGTCGACCTCGTCCGGGTCGTCGACGAGGACGGCGCGGCCGCTCATCTGCACCATGCGCAGTTCCAGCCGGCCGCTTGCGCCCTGGCCCGGCAGGCGGGCGAGCGTGTAGGCGACGCGGGGGTCGCGCTGCAGGTCCTGGCACTTGCGGGCGTGGACCGCGGTCGGGCAGTACACGGTCAGCCCGTCGGCCGCGAAGGACATGAACGAGGCCGAGGGGGACCCGTCGCCGCGCAGGGTCGCGAGGACGCCCCGTTCTGCTTCCGCAAGCAGTTCGCAGATCGCGATCTCAACTTCCTTGAAGTGTGCCCGGAACGGCGGCACTGTCATCTCCTCGGTGCGGGCGGGTACCGCGGCAGGATACGGACGGGTCGGGGAATCCGCGAGGCGGCTGGCGCTCATTCGATGGCTTTCCCGCTCTCGAGGTCGAAGAAGCGGAGCTTGTCAGCCGACAGGGCGACTTCCCGCGTCTCGCCGGCTGTCACCTTGGCGTCGGAGTCGAACCGGGCGACCGCGCGGGCTTCGCGCCTCGAGGGCTCAGACAAGCCAGCGGCGACCGATGCATCGACGTCCCGCGCGACGTCGAGCACGTCCTCGGTCAGCACCGGGGGCGCGGGGATCTTGAGGTGGACCTGGCGCTCGTGCCCGAGGGCCTCGACCAGGCTGACGCTGGCGTACAGCCGCGGCTCGCCCTGGTCAGCCTGCGAGCCGTCCCGCAGGTGCTCCGGGCGCACCCCGACGGCGATCTCGCGGCCGAGCCGCTTCGCCAGCTCAGGCCGCGTGTCCAGGAAGTGCTCCGGGAGCAGGAGCTGCTGGTCGGTCAGGGCGCACAGCGCGCGCCCGCCGCTCTGGTCCAGGGTGGCGCGGAACAGGTTCATCGGCGGGGAGCCGATGAACTCGGCCACGAACAGGTTCGCCGGGCGGTCGTAGACCTGCTGCGGGGGGCCTTCCTGCTGCAGGACGCCCTTGCGCAAGACGGCGATGCGGTGGCCCATGGTCATCGCCTCGGTCTGGTCGTGGGTGACGTAGATGGTAGTCACCCCGAGGTCCTTTTGCAGGCTGGTGATCCCGGCGCGCATCTCCACGCGGAGCTTGGCGTCCAGGTTGGACAGCGGCTCGTCCATCAGGAACACCTGGGGCTCGCGGACGATGGCGCGGCCCATCGCGACCCGCTGCCGCTGCCCTCCTGACAGGGCCCGCGGGCGGCGGCGCAGGTGCTCCTCCAGCCCCAGCAGCCTGGCGGTGCTCTCTACCCGCTGCCTGACCTGGCTCCGGGGCATCTTCTGGGCCTGGAGCGGGAACGCGATGTTGTCGTACACGCTCATGTGCGGGTACAGGGCGTAGTTCTGGAACACCATCGCGACGTCGCGGTCTCGCGGGCTGAGCGTGTTGACCACGCGGCCGCCGATCGTGATCTCGCCTTCGCTGATCTGCTCCAGGCCGCCGGCCATCCGCAGTGCGGTGGTCTTGCCGCAGCCGGAAGGGCCGACGAGGACCATGAGCTCGCCGTCGGGGATGTCCAGGTCCAGCGCGTTCACCGCGCGCGTGCCGTCGTTGTAGATCTTGCTGACGCTGCGGTAGGAGAGCTGTGCCATCAGGTTTTGATCCCTCCGGAGAACCCGCGGACAAGCTGCCTTTGGGCGAATAGGTAGAAGGCGAGGACGGGGGCAAGCGTGACCACCACCGCGGCGAAGATCAGGTTCCACTGCGAGGAGTACTCCCCGACGAAGGAGTAGATGATCACCGGCAGCGTCTGGTGCGAGCTGCCGCCGAGGAAGACCAGCTGGCTGAAGAAGTCGTTCCAGACGACCACGCTGGCCAGGACGGCGACGGCGGCGGTGGCCGGCCGCAGGAGCGGGAACACGACGCGGACGAACGTGCGCAGGCGGGACGCCCCGTCCATGTACGCCGCTTCCTCGTAGTCGCGCGGCATGTTCCGCGAACCCGGTGTAGAGGAACACCGCCAGCGGCATCATCAGCCCGGTGTAGAGCAGGATCATCCCGAAATAGGTCCCGTTGAGGCCGAGCGAGCGCAGCGCCGAGTAGATCGGGATGATCCCCATCTGGAACGGGACGATGATCCCGACAAGGAACAGCAGGTACAGGC
>Ga0123356_10003731_pt1 | contig 15884 bp, 13 predicted proteins | sample TergutEmb28metaG_2_FD_92546 | JGI IMG/M metagenome (GOLD analysis project Ga0123356, IMG submission 92546) | Embiratermes neotenicus P3 segment gut microbial communities from Petit-Saut dam, French Guiana - Emb289 P3 | ecosystem: Host-associated > Arthropoda: Insects > Digestive system > Gut ... | reverse complement strand
TAACGTCCAATCTGATGGTCAATATAAATTAAAACATTATTTTTTATCCCGTATTCGATGTATTCCATTAGGACTTTATGATCAATTATCCCAATTTGACCCCTCGGCCAAACAGTTCCGTATATCAGGTAAAATGCTTTTTGAATCTTCCGCCCTCCGCTCAACTTTTCATATTCCTGAGCAAGAGCAGACAGCATTTCGTCCAGTTCCTCTATCGAATGACGTCCCAAAATACCCATGTTTCGTGAGCCTGGATGACCATAATAAACAAGGATATCATTATTTAAAAGCAGAGAAATCTGGTTTTCTGCCATTTTTTTAATATAATCAAGTTCTTCTTTGGAATTAACCCAATATGGCTTTGAATTTTCGATTCTCTTTAAGCCGTTAATTGCGTCTGTAAAAAGCATATTTGGAAACAGCGGAGCATAGAACATTGGGTGATGTTCAAGAGCTATACCAGCTGCTTTGGATGAAGAATCAAGTTCGGTATTATCCCCTGAAACCGCATACCCTTGATAATCAAGGCATAAAATCAGGGCAATAATGATAGAAAAACGAAGTACGCTTTTTATAAAAAACATATCTCTTCATTTTCGGCAAAAAGGGTGTTTTTCTACAGCCACAGATGGATTTTGTGCAGTTTTGAGCAAAGAAAGCAAGTTCCAAAAGCTAAAAGTATAATTCCAAGAATAGGTCCTATCCAGTTGTCAGTGCCAAGAAGGATATTCCTGCCGGCAAGCGCCGCCATTATCCCAATTGCTACATGGTTATACTCTTTAGAGCCTCTGTTTTTTGCAGCTATTAAGAAACTAGCCATGGTAGTTAAAAAAGCTATAAGCTCTATCATTCTAAACATCGAACTATAGCCATTAACCATATTTAAGCTGGTATCCCAATTTAAAACATCGATGGGAACACCCATTGTTATGGCAAGTGATGCGATAACTAAAACAAAAATGACATTGCGGGTTTTCTGCACTTCAAGACCGGCTGCGCAAATGCTGGCTGCAAAAAGCGAGAAAATGCAAAAAAATCTGGCAAAAAGCAGAATTCTAAACGCTAAAAGCACATAGAGTAAAGGAAAATTGAATATTAGCTGCAAAGGTAAAATTAGACGAAGCGCTTCAAAGGCGAACGAAATTGTAAAAATGGCAATATATAAAATTTCCGGAGCAGATGTTCTTTCAAAAAAGAAGCGTATCAGGATTATTCCGACAAGGGAAAATAAAACAGAAATTCCAAGCGAAGAATGAACAGCATAATAATCACTTTTGATAAGATAGCCGGTAATTGCCTGAAAGGTCTTTAAAGGACGCGGCATATTTTCGTCCATTTCGGGATATATGGGTATTATCAGGAATGAAGCCGCTAAAATTAACAGGGTTAAAACAGCGCTAAAGGCGATCCCAACCTTAAAAAAGGCGTTTCTTTCAGAAAGCGTCATATTTTTTACTCTATATTAATACATTATTTTTCTCAAGACAGAAAATACGATACCGATAATAAGAATTAAGGGGAACTCTATGTTATTGAAAAAAACAGTATTTTTAACAATTATTATACTCTTAACATGCGTTTCAGCTCTTTGGGCGGGCGATTCCGCTGTTTTTGTCGATCTAGGCTTTTCTTCAGACGGCAGGACATATATGTTTGGACAGTACGGGGTACTGTCACCTTCTCTAAGACCGTGGGCCGAGCTGTATGTTGTTGATGTAGCCAGTAACACATTCGTTCCAAACGGCAGAGTTAATACAACACAAGACACTCCCATAAGAGCAGGGCAGGACGGCTCCGGCGTTTTTCACCGTCTGGTTTCCAATAATGCAGCCTTATCAAGCCGAAACAATATAAATTTTCAGAATCAAGGTTTACCTTTATACATTTCAAGAGATGAGCTTCCGCCTGCACGCGGAGAAAGAATAGAATTCCGTGATTTTATTTCCGGAAGATCATTTAGAGCGCAATTAATTCCTACAATTACAGGCAGCGGGATGAATGTAAGCTCAAGGTTTCATATCAATCTGGAAGTAACTACCAATGGTCAGCTTAGAACATATACTGTAGGTACACCTAATTTTACACGTCAGAGAATTTCTCAGTACAATATTAAAAGAGTAATTATCGATGCAAACGGCGGTTCTGTTATTTTTGTAATAGAGATGAAACGTGCGGTCGAGAATGGATTTGATATTCGGTATATGGTTGAAGCTGTCAGGCTTTAATTTGTTTTATTTAACAAATAACTTATAAAATAAAAGTAAAAATTTATACCCGATGTATGGAAATATCCTGAACATTTTAAACGGGTTATGAAAACAATATCCAATCCATTCAAGCCCTGAGTTAAATGCGGTTCGAGAAGGGTGTCTTTTTCTTTCCGAAAATACATCAAAAATATCGCTGCACCAAAGTCTCATGCCCTCTCCAAGAGTAGAATTGTTTTTGGCAATCCATTTTTCTTCTCCGCGAATTCCTTTTCCTGCCAGCAGCAGCGAGGGCGATGACTTTTTAATAGCTTTTATAATGGTAGGTTCTTCGTGCCGTTTAAAATAACCCGGAAACCGTCCGACAATCCGCAGCTTGGGAAATGTTTGCCTCATGTTCTGTTCTGTTTTTAAAAGAACTCTTCTTCTGCCGCCAAGCAAGTAACATGAAAATTCTCTGTTTTCTAGAACGGTAAGAATGCTTATTATAAAATCGAAAGGCATATATCTATGCGCTTTTTTTCCGGTAAGAAACTTTATGCCGCCTATTAAACTTTTGGAAATAGGAATAACCAAAGCGGCTCTTAATACATAAGAGCGGTATTCGCCGCTTCTTCTTGCACGAAGCAAATCCCATAAAGATAAAAGTACGATGTTATGTTCTTTTTTTTGTTTTAAAAGATCATACACAACGTCACTAAGCTGATCCGGTGCAATTATATCAATAGGAACTTTAAGCAGCTCTACCCGCTGAATCTGAGTATTTTCTGCGCTAGAAGTCAGGTCTTTTTTAGTTCCCACGAATTCTTCTCCAGTAATAAAATACGTATTGCCGCAGCGCAGTAAAGAGCTGCAGTTTCCGTCCGTAAAACGGTATCCCCAATTGTTATTGGTTTAAAATCGTTCTCTAAAAAGAGGGTAACTTCCTTATCGGAAAACCCGCCTTCAGGGCCAATTACCAGCACAACAACACCAGGATTATTATTAAGATAACCGTGAAGGCTATTCTGTTCAAGCCCCTCTTTTGATATATGATGAAACAAAAGTCCAAGAGTACCAAAATTAATAGAATTGTCTTTATTTAGTTTTTTCCAATAATCAAACATTTCGCTCATTGTTAACGGATTATGAAGCGCTGTAGCTGTCTTTGAGCCGCTTTGCTGACGTGCCTCTTTTATTATCTTTTCCCAGCGTGAGTATTTTTGCATTCCAACACTCGCTTTTCCTACAGAAAACTCTGATATAAACGGAACTATTTCTGCAATGCCGCTTTCGGCTGCCTGCCGTACGATTAAATCCATTTTATCGCCTTTTGGCATTGATTGAAAAAGAATGATTTTGAAAGAGTTCTCGCTGAGACACGGACTTCGAACCAAAGGTTCGGCGGAGGAAGAAATAGGATTAAGAGAATCGGAAATACATCTGCCAGTAAGAGCGTTTTTATCTATCGATATCACCTGCACTTGCGTTTCACTGCCGTCGGGCAAAAGAGCAGGAAAATATTCGCCAACTGCAAGACGGCGGACATTAACAAGATAATGATAATCATTGTCTTTAAGCCGAACAATATCATCTTTGCCCGGCTTGCAGTTAAGAATTAACTGTTTCATGTTTTACGAAGCTAGTGCAAGATTCTTTTCCGCTTCTTCCTGTAATACTTTTAATGATTTGGAATTCTGCATTAAGTTTTTATAGTTTCCGCTTTTAAAAATGTTCATAGCTTCCTGCAGTTGAATATCATATTCCAAATCATAAACAGGAGCAAAAGAAGACCTGTTTAACTCATTTCTTACAAGACGTTTTAAGAATGATAAATCCAGTTTATATTCTGCAGATAAAGTTCTTGCAAATGTTTCAATCTGAGCTGCAGTTGCTTTTGGGTTATTCTCTGCAAACACAGGTATTTTATTTGCATTAATTAGTTCATTTAATTGTTTTGCATCATCTTCTGTTATTTCAGGAAAACCTATTAAACGATCAGGCGGAATGCCGACTTTATCAATATTTGCATCACTTGGGGTAAAATAGCGCGCGGTTGTAATTTTAAAACCAACATCACTTAGCGGAAAAACCTGCTGCACAGAACCTTTACCGAATGTGTTTTCACCTACAAGATAAGCTCTTTCCCTGTCTTTAAGCGCGCCTGCAACAATTTCTGAAGCAGATGCTGAACCTTTATTTATTAATACAATAACAGGTATATCTTCAGGAACTAAAGTTAAACGGTTAGCGTTAAAATCACGGTTTTCGGATCTTATTCTGGATCTTATGCGAACAACAAGACCGCCGTCCAAAAACAGATTAGAAATTTCTACAGCAGAATCCAGGCGTCCGCCGTAATTGTTTCTTAAATCTAAAATCAGATTTTTATAATTGTTTTCTTTAAACTCAGCTATAGCTTCCCTTGCTCTTTCCGCTGTAAATGGAGTAAAGGTAATTAACTTTAAATAACCTGTATCACCTATCATTGCGTGTTTAACTGTCGGCACTTCGATAATTGCTCTAACTATTGTTAAAGGAAACTCCATTATTTCGCCTCGTTTAATTATAAGCCTTACGCTTTCTCCCGGCGTTCCCCTCAGCATTCCCAATACTTCATCCATTGCAAGAGTGTCAGTTAAAATTCCGTTAATTTCTTTTATAAAATCGCCGGGGTTAATTCCGGCACGCCAGCCTGGAGTGTCTTCGATAGGGGAAACAACTTCAACATACCTTGGTTTTCCATCGGGTCTAGCCCCGACAGACTGAGTTATATTAAGCCCAACTCCTCCAAAGCTCCCTTGAGTAGTATCGCCCATGTCCTTCATATCGGACTCTGTTAAAAAGGTTGAGTATGGATCATCCAGGGCATTGAACATTCCATTCATTGCGCCTTCAAAAAGCACCTGCGGATCTACTTCTTCAACATAACCTCGAAGAATAAAATCAAACACATTTTGCATTATGCTGGTGTAATTTCTTGCCTGAACATGCGGCTGTATATTTCCCTGTGCTGAAGCTCCGGGAACAAGCGCAAAAGCAAATAAAGCGCAGAAAATTACAGTTGCAGTAATCCAAACCCATGTAAGGGGTGATTTATTATGTTTTATTTCCATGATAACCTCTTATTTAGTGCGGTTTATAACCACTCAATTTAATAGAACATGAAACCTCTGTTTCATGATAAACTCTTATAATAATTATGATGTAAAATAGGCTTGAAAACAAGCCTTGCTTTTTTTAAAAACTGGAGGAAAAAATGGCAAAAAAGAAAAAAATCGGGAAGAAAATTATAGCTTTAATAATTGCTGGCTTTGTTTTTATGGTTATAGCCTGTCTCCATGTACTTGGGGTTTTTAATTTTCTGGAGTATAAATCCTACGATATGCGGGTACGCTTTTGGGCGGATTCGGCATACAGCCGCGGCTCTGACGAAATTATATTAATTTACCTGGATCAAGATAGTTTGGATTGGGCTCAGGAAGAAAGAGGATGGGGATGGCCATGGCCAAGACAAGCTTATGCGGAGATGGTAGATTATATGAATTTAGGCGGCGCAAAAGCGCTTGCCTTTGATATCATTTTTTCCGAGCCTTCCATATATCGCAACGCAAGACAAGATGAAATAATCGATAACGCAGTAAAATCTCTGGAAGAATCAGAAACAAACAATGCTAACCTATTAAGGCTTACAGCTGCTCAAAGACAAGCACGTGCAGACAGCAGCGAAGCGCAAAGAAGAGCTTCCTTTAGAACAGCTATAGATGCGCTTCTTAGTTTAAGCGCAAGAGAAGATGACGCTTCGTTAATTGATGCTTCAAAAAAATACGGTAAAGTTGTTCAAACAATTATGTTTAGCAGTCAAACAGGCAGTTTTTTATCCTGGCCTTCAGGTTTACAAACGCCTTTATTTTATACAGAAAACTTTGGACCTATGCTGGATCAATTTAGTATCGATGAAGATGAAAAAGCAATCTTTCCTATCGAGGGCATAAGAGAATCCGCAGGAGCTTTGGGCAGCATTACAGGCATACCTGATTCCGATGGAATTATCCGCAGGTTAAGACCTTTTACATTATTTGATGACAAAGCAGTTCCAGGGCTTTCTGCAGCATCTTTAATAGTTTCGGGTAACGGTCAATTTATTTCTTATGACAGCAAAACAGGCGTTATAGACTGGGAAGGAATTTCTATTCCTATCGATAAAAGCGGCTCTGCTCTATTGCGCTACAGAGGTGACTTACAGGATAAGTATCACCCATACAGAGCTATGGATGTTCTGATAAGCGCAGAAACAACTGCAAAGGGTACAGATCTGCAATTTGGAAGATATGTTACAGCAGCTGGAAATGTGTGGACAATGCTTACACCTGATAATTTTACAGACAGATATGTATTTGTAGGTTATAACGCACAGGGGCTTTTTGATATTTTCAGCACTCCTATTTCTTCTGTTTATCCCGGAGTTGGATGTCACGTAACAATGCTGGATAATATGCTTAATAACGATTTTATCCGTGAAAGCAAAGAAAGCACAAATCTTATTATACTGTTTGCTATAATAGCTGTAATTGTGGCTTTAACAATGTTCTCTCACCGTATTTCATTATCTGTCGGCGGTACTGTTATTATCGTTGTAATTATTGTTATCGGCGGGTTTGCTGCGTATCAGTTCGGCGGACTTTGGCTTCCAATGATTACATATCTTGCAGGAACACTTGCGGCATTCGTTACAGTAACACTTTACAACTATGCAACAGAAGGCAGCCAGAAACGCTTTATAAAGTCCGCCTTCTCGCAGTATCTCTCCCCCAAGGTTATTGAACAAATTATACACGATCCTTCTCAGTTAAAACTTGGCGGAGAAAAAAAGGAAATGACAGCTGTTTTTACCGACATACGAGCTTTTTCTACATTCTCCGAAGCGTTAGGTGATCCGACAAAACTTGTAGAGCTGCTTAATTTTTACCTTACAAGAATGAGCGATATTATTCTTGAACATGAGGGAACAATTGATAAATATATAGGCGATGCGATTGTTGGTTTCTTTGGCGCTCCGGTACAAATGAGAAACCATGCCGCTCTTGCCTGCCGCTCTGCAGTAATGATGAAAAAAGCAGAACTGGAAATTAACCGTGAGGCGCTTGAAAAAGGACTTGTTAACGAAAAAGTAATGGAAGCGCTTTTGGCAAAAGGAAAAGTTACAGGAATGGACGATCCGTGTCCTGTGTATACACGGCTTGGCATAAACTCAGGAGAAATGGTTGCAGGCAACATGGGTACTCCCAACAAGATGAACTATACAATCATGGGTAATGCAGTAAACTTAGCCGCAAGGTTAGAAGGAGTAAACGATCAGTATGACACAAGCGGCATTTTGATCAGCGAATATACAAAAGACAGTTTGCAAGCCAATGGAGCTGACAATAATTTTATTATGCGTCCTTTAAGCAGGGTAAGAGTTGTTGGCATCAATACTCCTTTACGGCTTTACGAATTGCTGGACATAGCTTCAATGGCTTCGCCGCAGCTTTTGGAAATGGTTAAAAACTGGGAGCAGGCTTTTAGTTTATACGAAAACAAGGATTTTCAGGCTGCCGGAAACATCTTCAAAGCAATATACAATAAAGACAGCAAAGACCAAACAGCAAAAAAATACCTTAACAGGTGCGCAAACTTTATATCTTCGCCGCCGGATGAAAAAAACTGGGATAACGGTGTAGATAGTTTGACCAAAAAATGATATATTAAAATACCAACCATAAAGTCGGTTACTTTATGGTTGGTATTGGCATTTTCTCGCCTATAGGCTGCGAAAATGCATCTTTAAGGTAATCTGTTTATAATGTATCTACATTATAAACAGATAATAAATAACGAGGTAATAAATATGAAGAGAGTATTATTTGTTTTTTGTTTAATTATTTTTATTACCGGATTTGCGGCAGCGCAGGTTCGGGCCGGCGGCACTTTATATGTGTCAGTAAAAAGCGTAACACTTAAATCCGGAACCGGATTTTTCTCAAGCTCACGGGGAACACTAAATTTAGGCGATCAGGTTACTGTAGTAAGAGTTGACGGAAAAAATGTGGAAGTTAGAAGCGCCAGAAATGCATCGCTTACAGGATGGACATCGTCAGGTAATTTTTCTGCAAAACAGGTAGTGGCAGGAACTTCCAGTACAGCGACAGCAAGGGAAGTTGCACTAGCTGGAAAAGGCTTTAATCAGGAAGTTGAACAATCTTACAAGAATCAGCAGAGAAACCTGAATTATGCCGATGTTGACAGGATGGAAGCGATTACTGTCAATCTTGATCAACTTAGACGGTTCTTAGAAGAAGGCCGTTTGGCGATGGGGGAATAACAAATGAAAACTTTAAATAAAATTTTTATATTAATTTTAATCGCTTTTACAGGTGTTTTTTCCGCATGTCAGGGTCTTATGGCAATTACAGATGTGGGCGCACAGGTAGCTGCGGCAACAGGAGTTATCGATTCCAATACAGCCTCGGCAATTAGTCAATCTGCAAGAGCTATTGGTACTGCCGCAGAAGAAATTAATCCTGAACAGGAATACTACATAGGCAGAGCAGTAGCCGCAAATATTCTTGGCACTTACAGGCTTTGGAACGGGAATCCCGCTCTAACTGCATACCTAAACAATATTTGTATGGCAATAACTATTAATTCACCGCGTCCTGATGTTTTTAACGGTTACCGTGTAGCAATTCTTGACAGCAATGAAATAAACGCTTTTGCAACTTCAGGCGGTCATATCTTTTTAACAAGAGGACTTATTAATGTTGCAAGAACAGAAGATGCGCTTGCAGGCGTAATTGCGCACGAAGTTGCACACATTCAATTACAGCACAGTATTAAATCAATTAAATCCAGCAGAATAACCCAGGCGCTTATTGTTACAGGAACATCAGCTGCGGGCGCTGCGACAGGAATGGACGTAAGTCAATTAACAGAAGTTTTTAACGAATCTGTAGGCGAAATTGTGCACACTATGGTTAACAGCGGTTATTCACAATCACAGGAATTTGAAGCTGACACCACAGCGATGGCTTTAATGGCAAGCGCAGGATACAATCCGCAGGGTTTAGTTGATATGCTCAGATTATTAAGCTCTGCACAGACAAGTTCTGCAGGCTTTGGAAAAACACATCCTTCACCAGCGCAAAGAATAACAAATGCAGAAAGAACTGTAAGAAACCACAGGGTAACAGATCCTAACACCAGACAAGCAAGGTTTACTGCGGCAACAAGATAGTTGGTTTTTAATAATTAAGTTTAACCTGATCACTTAAAGTGGTCAGGTTTTTTTTTATTCCTGGCGGGATGTAATTGGTCTTAGTTGTTCAGGTTTTACTTTTCTAGGATCATTTATTCCAATTGGCAATTCTCTGCCCTCTTCGGGTTCAATATCTTCTTCTTCGAATTTTCCGTCTGCATCCCAAAGTTCAGTTTGCGGCGGCGGACTGTCTTGAACGTCTAATTCGCCGTTTTTAAATCGTACTGTAATTAATTTGGTTACGCCTGATTCCTGCATTGTAACGCCAAGAAGCGTACCTGCTCCTGTTGTTGTCTTTTTATTGTGTGTAATAATAATAAACTGACTCGTGTCGCTGAATTCCTGAAGCAAATGCACAAAGCGCCCTACGTTTTGTTCGTCAAGAGCTGCGTCAATTTCGTCTAACAGACAGAAGGGGCTTGGTTTTACCATATATGTAGCGAACAGCAAGGCTACCGCTGTCATGGAACATTCGCCGCCTGAGAGCAGGCTTAAATGTTCAAGTTTTTTTCCTGGCGGCTGAGCTAATATTTCTATACCAGATTCAAGCACATGGTTTGAATCGGAAAGACGCAGCTCTGCACGTCCGCCGCCGAAAAGACGACGGAACATATTGTGAAAATTTTTCTTTATGCGGTTATATGTGTTTAGGAATAATTGTGAAGATTCCTGGCGTATTTCCGCCGTAAGATCCGCCAAATCTTTACGTGCTTTTTCCAGGTCTGCCATTTGATTGCTTAAGAAATCATATCGCTGCTTGGTCTCTGCGTATTCTTCAGGCGCCATAAGGTTTACAGAACCCAGTTCTTTCATCTTTGCACGTGAGCTTGCAAGCTTCTCCCGTAATTGCGCAGGAGGAGCGGTAATATTAAAAGTACGCTCTTCAAACTCCATTAAATCTCTTGAATGTGTCTCTCTAAAGTTTTCTTGAATGTTTTTTATTTCCATATCGGACTGAACAAGCTCAAGGTGTATTTTTTCAAGAGATTCCTGCACCTTGGAAAGTTCTGCCATTCTTTTATTAATAGTTTCTTTTTTGCCGGAAACATTGTCGTTCTTTTTGCGAATATCTTTTTCCAGTTTTTCAAGTTCGGATGTAAATGCCGAAGTTTTTTCTTCGATGTTTGTAATATCACTTTGAACTCCCGCAATGCGCCCATCGATATCTTCCAGTCTCTTGCGGTATAGTGCAAGTTCGTCACGGATATTCTTAAGAATTCCTTCCTGCCCGGATAACTCTCGTCTGATTAAACGTGCCTGATCTTCTGCAGACTGAGCGCGCGCATTCATTTGAGCCCTGTTAACTTTCATGTTTTCCAAGGTTGTGCGGTACTCGTCTATCTTTGCTTTAAGATTTACATTATCTTCGTGCAGTGTTTTAATTCTAAGCCGCCGCTCTTCTATGCCGTCTTTTGCGCCTCTTATCTGCGTATCCAATGCGCGCTTTTTTGTGATAATACCCTGAGGCGCAAGGAACTCGTCAATAAAGGTTGGCGATGCTTCACGATAATTATTAAAAAGTTCCAAAGCCTTGTCTGCTCCGGCGGCGGCTTCTACCAACCCTTCCAATAAAATATCTGTTATGCGCCCAATTTCCGCTGCATCAACTCCGCCTGTCACATTCGAAGCCGCCACAAGATCACGGATTAAAGCTTCTCTGCCGCCAAGAAGAGTGCGCAGGCGTCCAAGTGTATCACGTAACGCTTCCTCGGCATTTCTGCGTTCTGCTGCGGAATAACCTGCTTTTTTTAAACCTGCATCAAGTTCTGCTACGATATCATCGGTAATCTTAGCAAGTTCCTTTTCCAGCTCAACAAGGTCTTTGTCAATATTAATGATGTCATCTTCTGCTCTTTTAGCTTCTTTTTCATTTTCGCTTATGCGGCCTGCGGTAAGCTGTATATTTTCTTCAAAGGAACGTATGTTTTCATCTATGCTTTCGCATTGTTTTCTAAGATCCTCAACAACCGCATCCTGCCCTGAAGCATCCGCATTTAATTCAGATATTTTTTCGACAGCCTGTTTTTCACGCTCTTCGTTTTGTCCTATTTTTATTTTATTTTCACCACGCTGTTCGTTAAAAAGGCGTATTTCATTTTCTTTAGCATTTTTTTCCAGAGCAAGACCGTAAATATTTTTTTGCAGTTCTACAAGCCTGGCTTCCATGGAGTTTACTTCATCCATGTTAGCTTCCAGCGCTTTATTTTCAGCTTCCATTTCCGCGCGTATTCTGTCACGGTCGGATGTTCTGCGTCTTAAAGTTTCATTTTTTTCTTCTCTTTCGTATTTGAATTGTTTTAACCGTAACAGCTGAATATCCAATTCAAAGTTAAAAATCTCATCGCGAAGCGTGCGGTATTTTAATGTTTTTTCTGATTGAACTTTTAAGCTGTCATGCGAACGCTTAACTTCGTTTAAAATTAATTCTACCTGACGCATGTTTTCTTCGGTTTTTGCAAGATTGCGTTCTGCCTCAGCGCCGCGTTCTCTGTACCGTGTTATGCCTGCGGCTTCTTCAAAAAGATAGCGTCTTTCTTCAGGCTTTGAAGAAAGTATTTGATCAATTTTGCCCTGTTCCATTACTGAGTAGGCAGTCTTGCCAACGCCTGTATCCCAGAAAAGTTCACGAATATCCTTAAGCCTTACAAGAGCGCCATTGATGAAATATTCACTTTCTCCGGAGCGATACAGCCTTCTTTTTATTTCGATTTCAGGCAGATCCATGGGGAGAAGACCTGTCTCGTTAGCGATAGTTAAAGCAACCTCCGCCATCCCCAAAGGCTTTCTTGTCTCTGTTCCGCTAAAAATGACATCTTCCATTTTCTCGGCGCGAAGGGATTTAATGGCATGTTCGCCCAAAACCCACTTAACTGCGTCCACAACATTGGATTTTCCGCAGCCATTTGGTCCTAAAAGGGCTGTAATACCATCGTTAAACTCTATTTCTGTCCGGTCTGCAAAAGATTTGAAGCCCAGGATCGAGAGGCGCTTAAGAAACATAAGTTATTGATTTTAGCATAAAAAGGGGCTCTGGGGAATAGGGGTTAAATTTACCGTTTGTTTTAAAATACTGATAAAAATAGCTACTTTTAAGATATGGGTTTTTTTATTCCTGTCTTTATACTATACTTAGAATATAGAGGAGATTTTATGGTTGCAGTTAAAGGAATTTATCAAGGAGGAGACACGGTTAAACTGGAGTCTTCTACTGTGCAATTTACTGAGCCATACGAAGTAGTAGTGGCATTCTTAAACCCTATTCAAAAGACAGCAAGTCATGAATCAGCCAATAAAAAAAGACAAGAAGCCTTTCAGAATTTTATGCGTTACAGTGGATCTTTACCAGCTGATTTTGACTATAAAAAAGAATTAAACGACTATCGTCAAGAGCGTTATGGTCATACTAATTGATACAAACGTAATACTGGATAATTTATGGTCAAGGCAGCCTTATTCTCAAAATGCAGGCGAAATTCTGCGTTTGTGCTACCAACAGGACTGCAAGGGTTATATTGCATCGCATAGTATTACTAATATTTTTTATATTCTTCGCAATCAATTTTCTGTAACTGATAGAAAAAATATGTTATTAAACCTTTGTAATTTTATCGATGTTGTTGGCATTCAAAAAGAACTCATTATAAATGCGCTCAATAATGAAGATTTTAAAGATCTAGAAGATAGACTTCAATTTGAATGTGCTCAAATGATTAATGCCGATTATATTGTAACTCGTGATATTTCTGATTATCCAAATTCCTCTATTCCTGTAATTTTACCAGAAGATTTCTTAAAATTATATTAGAAATATCTATGTTTTTTCTCAGACAAGGACGCCAAACAAAAGCTCGCGAGCTGGCGAGCGAGTGAATTTATAAATTCTAAACGGCGAGAGGCACAATAAATGCTTCATGGCTAACAAAGCAACGTGCCGAATGCCTAGATGCAAATAAACAGAAATGCACATCCCCCTAAGTCTAGGATGTCAGGATCGGATAAAAAACCTTATAGCTCGTCCAGCACCATGTAGTGAGGAACATTTTTTTAAATTAATAATTAAATTTGCTTTTCGCTGGGTGCTGGATTAAGTCACATATCTGCCTGAAAAGCTGACATAGACGACTTATGGGATATGCGCATTTCTGCTTAGAAAAATAACAACACAAAATGCAAAAAAAAATTCGAGTTACTTTATATTTTTGTTAAATTATTAAAATAACACCAACCCTTCATTCCTTTTTTATTTTTTACATAACCCAAACTGCTATCAGGTACTTTATCTCCACATGCAATTACAGTTAAAACTTCATCTTTTTCTACAGTAAACAATTCTTTTGATGATAAACTGGGTGATTCTCGTACATAAAATTTCAATTTCGATTTATATTGCCCCATATTAATTGATTCATCAATAATAATTGGCTTATCAACATTTTCAGAGTTAATTGTATTGGTACTTTCTGGTACAACACCTATTTCTTCATTCGATAAATCCTTTTTATTAGATGACGAAATATGCTTTTCAATTTTATCATTTGAAAAAACTAGCATATTATATTCATCTGTGATTGGTTTCTGACCAAATAATGCGGCTAAACATCCTGGATTTTGTGTAATTACAATCCTTTCAATTGAATGAAAAATCCATCCTCCATCTGCTTCCATATTCATTAAATCAGCGTAGAAACCAACTGCTTCTTCGTAGCTACTTTTGCTATTAATAACAAGTTCCGTAGGTGCTGGTACACATTTGTACTGCATTTTATTCCTCCTTAATTTTTCCAAAATCACTAACATGACAAAAGCAAGGCTAAGCTGGTCTGTGACTGGGAAAACACTGGAGTATCCAGCCTATGTAACTCTTCAGCGGAAAATGCCTGATATGTTAACTCAACCAGCTTATCCTATAAACAAATAATCACATTAATTAAAAATTTGTTAAAAATCCCAGTTCCCGGTAAATGAACCATCACTACTGATATGTAAATTTGCATCAGGTCCAGCAGTAGTCTCTTTACGTTTTGAACCGGTTATCGTACTTGCAAATATACCTGTGCCAGGTCTTCCCAAAGCAGCAAATACTGCATGACCATTATCTTGGCTTACACTAAGGTTATTAAAGCTTTTAGTTACATTACCGCTTGAAGGATCAGTCAAATAACCAGCAATAGTTCCACCAGTTTTAGTAAAAGTTCCTCCAACATCTACGAACACTCCTCCACCTCTGCGTGGGGTTTCAGAAAACGTATTAGCTTGACCACCTGTAGCTCTCATAAGTGCAACATCTTGGGTTTGGAAAACAGTATTACCTGCAATAAAACCTCCATTCATTAGAAAAGTACCACCTGTCGATACATACACTCCGCCTCCATCTGTAAAACTCATATTGCCGCCAATACCAGAGCCATCATTCATTATTAACGTTCCACCAGAACTTACACGCACCACTGAGGTTAATTTTTCTGTGGGTCTGCCTGTAGGCACACCTTGTAATATAATATTATCATCCAAAATAAAGGTAACTCCTGAACCAACTAGGAATATACCGCCTTGTTGATAAGTGGTGATAGTCCGTCTTCCGCCAATACCTTTTAGAGTTATAGTGATGTTACTTTTATCTTTATAGGAAAGGTTTACAGCATAGTTAGTCATACTACCTAACCTTGAATCTGCATTCACCTCAAGAATATAATTGCCACCACTTACTGCATTTGCACTTAGCCATGCAAATTTATCACTTAAATTCGTAAGTTCACTTACAGAAGCAGCATTTTTTACATCTGGTGATGTAGCACTAGCTAACCCTAAAACTACGAAAACTACAAACGATACTACAGTAATAATGTGCGGTAGATTTTTTTTGTTCATCATAAATACCTCCTAATGAACATATTAAAAATTATGCTTTCTAGGAAAGCAAAGAAAACCATAAATAATAGATCAAGTACATCGAATGTTCCTGGAATAATTTCTGGTATCTTTAAAACTACATAAGACATTACAATAGTAATGAATATGCCACGATATATTACTCCCCACTTTGTATTAAGTAACCAGATCACTCGAACAAGTAATAATCCAGAAAGACACCAAACTCCATAAGGTAAATTGTAAATAAACATATATTTCCATATTGAATCTGTTTGTAGTGGGGTATATAAAATATTTAAAAATAAGGGGTAAGAAAAAAAATCAAATATGATCATATTATTAATATTTCTAAAAAATGCATAAACACATACACCTCCTGAAAAAGCCATAATTGATGCAAGAAAATATGCTAGTTTGAGTTTTGATAAGTGATTTTTATCATTTTTATTTTTAAGTATAACAACACTAATTATCTGATCTTCTGCCATAATATTTCTTATAAAAAACCCCTTTTTTATATGATCATTTTC
>Ga0123356_10003730_pt1 | contig 15884 bp, 14 predicted proteins | sample TergutEmb28metaG_2_FD_92546 | JGI IMG/M metagenome (GOLD analysis project Ga0123356, IMG submission 92546) | Embiratermes neotenicus P3 segment gut microbial communities from Petit-Saut dam, French Guiana - Emb289 P3 | ecosystem: Host-associated > Arthropoda: Insects > Digestive system > Gut ... | reverse complement strand
TCAGATAGGGGGTCACCGTAATGTCTCCATAAGCACTTGTACCTGCGAGAATACGGGTGGTGAAGGCGTCGTCTGCGGCCGGGGGGCACCGGACTATTTCCTCGTCGGTGACACCAAGCTTAACGTCGGTAATCATGCCCAGGAAGCGTTTATTATGCCCCTCAATAGTGACGTAACGCCCAACGGTGATGTCCTCAACTGACGATCCGGCCGACAGCTTGACGGTCAGACCTTCGGAGAGTGAACCGGCAACAACCTGGCCGAGGTGATTATCTGTGTTCATGATGTGCTCCTTAATTGTGCGTCGAGGGAGTCTGCGATTGCCTGTCGCGCCCGCTACGGCCTGATACGTTCGAGGATGGCTTTAAGCCTGCCGTAGTCTTTACTTAACAGTCGCGCCAGTTCACGCCCGGCCTGGTTGAGAAAGGCTTCACCGTCGGGTTGTGCGGTGGCCATCTCCCTTAGCACCGCGGCGGTCAGTTCCTCGGTGGGGATGTCTGTGACGGATCTTAGTATAAGGCCAAGGAAGTCGAGTTTGGCACCGAAGGCCTCTACCTCGGCGGGGGTGCAGGTGTAAACGAAGGCGTGGATGCGTGCCGGGTGGGGTGGCAGGTAGTGACGACAGGAGGATTTGTCTTTAAACCCTATTACTAGGGCGGCAAACTCACTTTTCAAGAGGCGCGCAAGTTGTGGGTTGGTCTGAAAGACAGCCTCCTCATTGGGAGCATCTTTTCCACGGGCAATGGCCCGTCGCCCCGGCTCTAATCCCTGGGTGGTGGCCCGGCAGACCACGCCATACAGATCCAGGGTGCTACTCTCGGTTTTTACCAGGCTACCCAGGGCCGGTAGTTCCCACAGTTCGTAGCTCTGGGCAATGAATGAGGTGGTGGCGGCCTCAACGACCTCGCCGATACGTGTGTTACTCGTGTCCATAATTGCCTGCCTTTTTATTAGTATTGGCATGCCTTTGTCGGTTGTGATGGCGGATTGTCATACCCACCTTGCCCGCTTGCTTTGGCTTTTGGCGGAGGTGGTCTGCGGCAAGTGTTCGGTGATAAGCCAATGCTCCAGCATCTGCTGGAAGTTAGCGCGGTCGGTGCCTGTTACCACTGCTTGCTCATGGGCTTCGGCCAGGGCCACGGGATAGCCATCGCCGCGTTGGCATTGGTCCCATATCAGGGCATGGGTTTGGCTAAGTTTTTCTGGGTCTGAGGCTATCCACTCCGGTACCTCTATGCGGGCCACCTCACCTGCGAGCTTAAGATAGAAGAAATAGACGTGGTGCGGGCCGTAGCGCTTGATAATCTGCGACTGGTTGTAGAAGATGGCGGAACGCTCGCCGACGGCGAGTAGGCACTCGAAGATGTCACTGTCGTGCACCCCTGCTATGGTCTCGCAGGGCCGCTTGAACCCCGGCACGTTTTGGCAGTGTCGTTCACAGTCGGCGATAGTGTTAGGGCAGAGCAGAAGACGCAGAGCGTTAACGACATCGGTGGTGCGGGGGAAGCTGATATAACTTGCCAAAGTAAGGTGATTATCTTTTGCCAGACGATAGATTTCGTCCATTGTCTTGAGGTAGCTGTTCTCTAACAGTTTTTTCGATACGAAGTCGGGGTATCTTTCGTTGGCCAGTCCCCACATAATGAGCGAGCCATCTGTGAGGGCAAGGGTTGGTCTTACCGGCTCTACTTCCCGCGACATCTCCGCCAAGTGGTCAAGCTCGGCCACGGCACGCTTGACGCCCAGCAATGTGCCCTCGACGGCCTGTTCGCGCAGGCCGTCGCTGAGTACCATCTCATCCTTGTCCGCACAGAGTTTGGGTATGCTGGTAAGTTCAGCCCGGGCCTCCTGGCCGTAATCAAGCCGTACCCGTCCGATATTTATCAGGTAGCAGCGCGCTGACTGGTGGCGGTCAACATCGATATGAGAGCCGTCGGTGGCGAGGATGGTGTGGTTGGAGGGGGCGGGAGGGGCAGGGAGGCGTCTGGCAGGCGGCTCTATCAACCCGGCAGTGAGCCAGATGGGCTTCGAGGCTGCTATCTTATGTTTGAGACTCTCAAAGGTGGCCTCGCTCTTTTTTATCTGGTCCAGGGCTGTGTCCAGATGCGCCCGGCGCTCGGCTCGGCCGTCGCGGAGTCGGTGGATCATGGTATCTGCTTGGGCGGCTGCTTTTGTTAAATCCAGCACATTATTCTCCCCGGGGCAGTGGTCGGTAAGGCCTATGTGTTGCCGAGTACCGACGGGTTGAGGCTAGTATAGACGAACTGGCGGGCGGGACTCAAGAAAAATGAGGGAAAAGCATAAGGCCTCTCCCGAGGGGAGAGGCCTTATTAACAGACTCGGCGTGATTAGTATGACTGGTAGGCCATACGGCGACCAAACCAGATACCGAAAGCAAGGGCAACCAGAATGCCTAAGCTGTACCAGACATGGATGAGCCAGCTTGGCCAGGCAAAGCCGATGGTGAAGGTGTTGACCGTTGACCACTCGCCGACATTACCCGCGCCGTCAACAGCCCGCACGCGCCAAACGTAGGGGTTCTTGCTTCCGGCCGAGGGCAACTTTTGATCGGCAGGCAGGGTTAAGGTTGTCTCGGTGAGACCATAGACATCCAAGGTCAAAGGGAGGGTCTTGAACGCGGGGTCTTGGCTGAGCTGGAAATCATACGTTACGCCGCTGGGGTCGGACACATCGCCCCAAGAGAAAACAACCGGCTGCTTGGGCTTGCCTGCGGTTAATGGTTTTAACTGCGCAGGTGCCGCAGGGGGCGTGCTTTCAATAACAAAATCGTATTCCAAAACAGTTGTACCGTTGCTAACCTTTAATTTGTTGGTGCCGGCAGCAAGCGAGGGAACCTTAAAACTGAGGGTAAATGATCCCTGAGCATTAGTGGTGCCGGTGGCCGTAAAGTCGGGGTTGTCATCAAAGGTGATGGTGACGGGTGAACTAGCCCTGAAGCCGATACCGGTAACCTTAACATCCATCCCTATCCAAGCCGGGTTGGCGGCTGTTGGGAGGGGGTCAATTTCCAGCGATGACTTGAGGGTGAAAGTTGTTGTGGCCGTGTTAACGCCGTCGCTTACGGTAATAGTGATATTGCCTGCCGGCATAGCAGGTACGGTGAATAAAGCGCTGAACCAGCCGGAATCATTGGTGGACAAGGGGCTAGGGGTGGTGCTCGCAACTTGATCGCCAAAGGTAATGGTTATTGGTTTGTTTGCAGCAAAACCGGTTCCCACGATACCTATCAAATCCTCGGCAATACCCGTGGAGGGGTCTAACTGATTAATCTTGGTGTTGATGGTAAGCTGTGACTCGCCGGAATTATTGTCACTGTCGGTAGCCCGGAGGGTATACTGGCCTTTGGGCAGAGCGGAGATCTCGAAAGTGGCTGTGAAGCTACCATCATTCTTGGTGACGACAGTGTTTTGGTCAGTGGTTATGCCGTAATTCTTGTCGTTAGCGTCGAGGAGGCTGAAGGTAATAGCCTTTTGGGGGCTGAAACCAATGCCTTCGATGGTTGCCTTATCACCCCAGGATCCAGAGGATGGGGTTAAAGTCAACTTGGGGTCGACGGTGAAGTTGCCAGCGGACACGCCTTGAACGGTTAGGGCATAAGTGCCGGACAAAGTGCCTACCGGAATGGTGACAGTGGCGTTGGTGAAGGAACCGTTGTTTCCAACGGTGATTGAGCCGATTTTAGTGCCATCCATATTTACATCGGCTGCCCCCGGCGTAAAGCCCGTGCCACTTATGGTGACGATACTTCCGGCCGAGCCGCTCGTGGGACTCGCATTGGTAACCTTGCTTTGGACAAGGATAGTAGTGGTAACTGCCGCACCGGTTCCGACTCTAGCCCCAACAGTATGGGTACCCTTGGAAGTTGCAGCAAGGGTGAAAGAGGTGTCGATAGTTCCGGTGGAGGTGACCAGGGCTGTACCAACCTGGGCATCGTCAAGGGTAATAATTGCCGTCTGATTCGGGTTAAAGCCGCTTCCGATAACGTTGATGGAATCACCAACAGAGACCGTATTGGGTGAAACCGTTATCTGTTGACTGATGGAAAAGGTGGCAGTTACTGATTGGCTGTCTCTGGCGGAGATGGTATGGTTGCCGGGCAGGGTTGAGGTGGGTACGACTAACTCAATGGAGAAAAACCCAGTAGTGGAAGGCACACTAATATTGGTTAGTGCGTTGCCGCTGGGACCATAAGCCGTCTGTCCATTGAAGGTGATGTTAACGGGGGAACCGGCAAAACCGGTTCCGGTCAGGGTCACGATTTCACCAGCCCTGCCTGTGGTGGGGGAGACGGTCAAATTGGATGTAACAGTAAGTGTCTTGTCAACATAGTTTTTTTGGGGCCCGGGATCTCGCATGCTAAGGATGTGGGCGCCGCGGGTGGCGTCAGGCACGGCGATTTGGAAGTTGGTGAGTTCGCCACTTGCGTTTGTTCCGCTCCCGGACAAGGGGGTTATGGCTGTGGCTCTGCCGGGGACGTTTCTGTCGAGATAGACATCGAAAGAGGTGGCAGATGTAATGCTAGGGGCAAAGCCGTCGCCCTCAATGGTAACAACGTCACCGACCGCAGATGTAATAGTCGAGGTTATTCTTGGCGTAACATAAAACGTGTCTGAGGGAGCACCGGAAGTACTTGTTCCCCGGACAGCATATATCTGAATTTCACCACCAGGGATTCCTGCAGGGAGAGTAACAACGCCCTGAAAGGTATTGGCGGAAGTAAATGATATCAGCACCTCGTTGGTTCTATTAGTGGCGCTACCGAAGCGTATGTAACCAGTGGCGCTGGTGCCAGATACTTCTGCCTCAATAAACAAAACAGAACCGATTGGCCCGGAGTTCATGCCGTTATCATCAACAATGACAGTAATAGAAGCCGCCTTGGCGGGTGTGGCTGGTAAAGTGATACCAACTGCGGCCAGGGTTAGGGCCAGAAAAAGGGAGCAAAATAATCTGAGTGCCTTCATAAAACTACCTCCTCGTCGCTTTGGGTTAAGATTTCATAGTCTCAGTGTGTTATGGGTACGGCGCACTGTCCGGTACGCTTAACCCATATGATGATTATTATTTTCAGTTCGAGATTTGTCAAATAGGACCGTTGCGGCAGGCCTAAAATTTAGGCGCACCTTACTATTACTCATGATTGAGGCGGGGAGCAGACGCATTTCGGCTGTATTTAGTCATCGGGCGGCTTTATCGATTAAGTTTAGTGACTAATAGACGTTGATTGCAGCTGGCGCAGAGGATTTCGCAACTCAGGGGTATGTCCGAGGAGAAGCCGGTGCGGATGATTGGTTGCCAGCCACCCGGCGCACTCCGTCCCCGCAACTCCCATTTTAAGAGTCGGGCACAGCGCACATAGGTGTGATTGTGCGCATAACGCTGACATTCGCACCGTCCGCCTGTCCTCTCCCATGCTTCGCGCACCATAATCTCCGGAACGGACATATTCCCCTCCGAAATCTATTATGAACCGCCGAGGGGCGGATTTTCAATATGGTTGTGATGAATTAAGAAAGGAGCGCATATTTTTGAATCCCTGAAAGAGTTGACATATAATTTTGGGGTGCCCCAACTTGAAGCGATCTCAGACTTTCAGCTCACCGGCGACCAGCCGCAGGCCGTACGTCGGCTGGCGGAGGGATTGGCGCGTGGCGATCGCCACCAGACCCTCTTAGGGGTTACCGGTTCGGGTAAGACCTTTACCATTGCCAATGTCATCGCAGCGGCCCAGCGCCCGGCTCTTGTTATGAGTCATAACAAGACCTTGGCGGCTCAACTATATGCCGAGTTTAAGGAATTTTTCCCCAACAACGCCGTAGAGTACTTCGTAAGCTATTACGATTACTACCAACCAGAGGCTTATGTTCCTGCCAAGGATATGTATATCGAGAAGGACGCCGACATTAACGAAGAGATAGATAAGTTGCGCCATGCCGCCACGCGGGCTCTCTTTGAGCGGCGGGACGTGGTTATTGTCGCCTCGGTATCATGTATCTACGGCTTGGGCGAACCTGAGGAGTATCAAGGCTTTATTCTGCGGCTGGAGAAGGGCGGGAGCTACCCCCGGCGCGAGGTGTTGCGCCGCCTGATTGACATGCAGTACCAGCGCAATGACGTGGACTTCTCTCGCGGAAAGTTCCGTGTTAGGGGCGATACCTTGGAGCTTCAGCCGGCATATGAGGAGCAGGCACTGCATTTGGAGTTCTTCGGCGATGAGCTTGAGCGTATCACACACATAGATCCTCTCACGGGTGAGCTTTTAGAGGAGTTATCCCAGGTGGACATCTTTCCCGCCAAACATTTTGTGACCTCGCCGGAGAAACTCACCCGAGCCGTTGAGGGCATTCGCCAGGAACTTGCAGGGCGCTTGGAAGTCCTTAAAGAACAGGGTAAGCTCCTAGAGGCCGCCCGACTTGAGGCGCGCACAAATTATGATCTGGAAATGATGGAACAGGCTGGTTATTGCGCTGGGGTAGAGAACTACTCACGCCACCTAGCGGGGCGGGAGCCGGGCAGTGCTCCCTGGACCCTCTTGGACTATTTCCCCAAAGACTTTGTGCTTATCATCGATGAGTCGCACATGACTATTCCCCAGATTCGCGGTATGTACCACGGTGACGTTGCCCGCAAGCAGACCCTGGTGGACTTTGGCTTTCGTCTGCCATCGGCCATGGACAACCGGCCCCTTAGTTTCGGGGAGTTCAACGAACGAGTAGGGCAGGCGATTTATGTTTCGGCTACCCCCGCGGAGTATGAGTTAAAACAGAGTACCCAGATAGTGGAGCAGCTCGTGCGTCCAACAGGCCTCTTGGAGCCCACGGTGGAGATTAAGCCTACCGCGGGACAAATTGACGACCTTTTAGAGCAGGTTAAGCGGCGAGTGGAGAAGGGCGAGCGTTGTTTAGTGACTACTCTTACCAAGAAGCTCGCCGAAAAGCTTGCCGAGTATCTGCTGGAGGCGGGCATCAAAACCCAATATCTCCATTCTGATGTTGACACCTTAGAGCGGGTGGAGATCCTGCGCGACCTGCGCCTGGGCGTCTATGACGTCGTGGTGGGCATCAACCTCCTACGTGAAGGATTGGATCTGCCAGAGGTGAGCCTGGTTGCTATTTTAGACGCTGATAAGGAGGGGTACCTTCGCTCAGAACAGGCCCTTATCCAAACTATGGGTCGGGCAGCTCGCCATGTCGATGGTCATGTAATTATGTATGCCGATGGGGTTACGGGCTCAATGGCGCGGGCGATGGGGGAGACCCAACGCCGCCGGGATATTCAGGAGGCTTATAACCTTGAGCACGGTATCACCCCGCAAGGGATTAAGAAGGCCATCAAGGATATCACCGAGCGCGTTCGTGCCGTTGTTGCCGAAGAACCCGCAACGGGGAAAGCTGTCGCCCGTTCTCGCGTTGAAATGGCCCGGCTGGTTGATGATTTAGAGAAACAGATGAAGAAATACGCTAAAAATTTGGAATTTGAACGGGCGGCGATGTTACGCGACCGGGTCATTGATCTTAAACGCGAGCTTTTAGTAAAAGACCTGCCGCCTGACTAAGGAGGACGGAATGCAGATTGCTGAGGGTCGGTTAGGACGGGTGTTCTTGCTACGGTTGGAGGGCGGCGATGCCGTCCCCGGCTGCATTGAGGACTTTGCCCGCGACAGGGGTCTTAATATGGGGAGCGTCTTGCTTATTGGGGGTGTTGCTGGTGGTGAGATCGTCTCCGGGCCGCGTGACTCGGTGAAGCTCCCGCCGGAGCCTTTGTTTTTACCCCTTGATGGGGCCCATGAAATTGTAGGCGTGGGGTTTATTGCCCCGGATAAAAATGGTATCCCCAAGATGCATATGCATGCGGCACTGGGGCGTGCCGGTCACACCAAAACCGGTTGTGTGCGCCCGGGTATTACCACGTGGCACGTGGGCGAAGCCGTTATTTATGAGATACTGGGCGCCGTCGCATCCCGGATGCCGGATGACGTTACTGGCTTTGAGCTATTACAGGTGGTAGAACCCCGGGGTGGCTAGCGAATACCCTGAGCCCCGCCAAGTGCGGCGGGAGAAGAAACGCTTGGCCGAACGCGGGAGAATGGCTAAACATGGCAAGGGTTTGGCGCAGACATACAAAGACTCCGTTTTGAAGCGGCTAGAGGATAAAGACCCCGAGGGAAAGGGTTAATCTGCAGGAAATACCGGCATAGGCTTAAGGATTAGATCACAGGATGCATTGACATCGTTGGGCTCAACCTCTAAAATCCCCCCATATTTCTGCCAGAGGAATCGCGTCATGTCTTGGAAAACATTAAAAGCTTGGATAGAAGTTCAAAAGATTCCCCGTCACTCCAATGATATTTTTTCATGTGTCTTGGGTGCGGTTCTGGCTTGGTATTACGCCGGGGTGTTTCATTGGGGCATTTTCCTCTGTGCCTTAGCGGCGGTTTATTTTATTGCCAACGGCATCTATCTCACCAATGAGGCTCAGGACTATGAGGGCGATCGGCTTAACGAGGGGCGCATCGGTGGGCGGGGAGGCATGGGGCTTACAACTACCGGCGGGACCCGGGTGCTGGTGCGGGGGCGCCTTAAGCGGGAGCATGTGCAGTTGGTGGGGATGCTTTTCTTTGCTATTGCTGTCCCGTTGGGGCTAATTATCCAATTTGTCTTCCATGCCCCGCCGTGGACTATTCCCATCGGGGTGGTGGGGATGTTTGTAACATACAGCTATTCCAACCCGCCCGTTAAGGCCTCGTATCGCGGACTTGGCGAGACCTGTATGATGGTAGGTTATGCCCTTTTGGTTTTTGCTGCCTACTACATGCAAGCCGGTCCAAGCTGGTTTCCTCTTCTCATCGCCTTGCCGCGCATTCTTACCGTACCTGCCCTTAAAATAATCCGGGAGTTTCCCGATCGTTCGGCAGACGAAGCCTCCGGTAAGCGCACCCTGGTAGTCATCTTTGGTCAAGCGCGCATGGCCTGGGTATATTCGGTGCTTATTGTGTTGGCTCTCATTGCTTTTATCCCCACGGTGTTAGTCACACGTTCGCTGTTTGCTGTCCTTAACGTAATCCCGGCGGTCTATTTTGTTCGTAGCATCCTGCCGATTGTGCGGGGTCAATGGCACAAACGTGCGGCATTGGAGCAAGCCTGCTCGGCGGGTTTTATCGGGCTTCTTCTAACGCCGGTGACGCTGGCACTCACCTTTTTGCTGGCAGGTTTGTTCAGCTTCTAGTGCGGGCATTTAGGGCTATTAACACAGCCTGTTGCCGGCTGGTGATGTTTAGCTTGGAATAAATGCTATTGATGTGGTTCTTGACTGTTTTTTCCTCTATATTCAGAGAACGAGCAATCTCACGGTTTTCGCATCCGGTTGCGATCATTTGCAACACCTCATCCTCTCTAACGGTTAACTTGTGCACGGCGGCGACGTTTTGGGGTAGTTCGGTGTCTGTTGCAGGAAAAAGGTCTTTTAGGGGTGGGGTGGCGACGGCGCCCCCGGCGCCAACAGTTTTAACGGCCGCGACGAGGCTTTCTGGGGTAAAGTGTCCGTAAACCAGGTAGCCAGTTGCCCCGGCGTTTAAGGCGTGAGCCAAGATAATAGGGTCGTCGACAACGGTCAGCACCAACACCTTTATTTCCGGTATAAGGCGCTTTAACTCAATCGTTGTTCTGATGCCATCCAGACCGGTCATACGGATATCCATTAATACAATGTCGGCACTGATTTGTTGCAAGCTCCTTATTGCCTCAGTGCCGGTGGATGCTTCACCCACAACGGTCAAGCCGTCTTGGACGCCGAGGGTACTACATAAGCCGCGGCGGGCAATAAAGTTGTCGTCCACGATAAAAACACGCAGGGGTATCATATACTAGGACACCATCTCATAAGTGACCGATAGGGGTATTTGGGCAATAAGCGTTGTGCCTCCAGGACCGCTCTTGATGCTAAAGCTCCCCCCCGTCATTTCAATGCGCTCTTTCATCGTTATCAGCCCTAACCTCCCCCGGCGGGTTTGGGCATATATATCTTGCAGATTCGCATTAAACCCGCAGCCGTTGTCTTGGATGGTGATTGTTAAGACGTTTCCCGCAACATCAAGGGTAATGCAAATTTGTGTGGCCTGGGCATGGCGCCGTACGTTGGTCAGCGCCTCTTCCAAAACCCTTTGAACGTTATGAGCCAGCCTCCAGTTCATTTCTGTAATGTCGCCGCGGTGGTTGAATAGTATTTCTATCCCGCCCTCGCGCCGCCATTGATCAACCAGTTTTTCGATGCGTTCGGTTATGCTTTGTGATGCGCCATCATCGCGCATCTCCAGAATAACATCCCTTATTTCGCGGCTGATCTGGCGGCAGACATTCTCCACATACTGTGATTGTTCATCGGGGAATGAGGTTGTTTCGGAGCTTTGCTGTTGCCGCAAAGCCTGTGTCTCCAAGGCCAGGCCCTCTAGGCTTTTTAAAACACTGTCGTGCAGCTCATTCGAAATGCGTCGCCTTTCAATCAGCGAGGCACGCTCGGCCGCCAGCATCTCGGCATGGTAGCGGTGCCGACGTCCTTCGCGTACGACCATGCCGACCATTAAAGATACAAATGACATAACCCCTATGGTTAGTACGTAATCGGCTAGCGGATAGGACACTCCCCAGACAGATGAACTGTACTGTCTTATACCTAAAAACACCAGGGCAAAAACGATGTCAGCGATAAGGCTGCCCTTCAAACCGAAACGAATGGCTGCCTCAACGATCATGGGGGTGAAGATGATATACACTGCGGTGTGTCCGTGGCGGATACCCAAGACGATCATAATAAAAGCAGCTAGGACATCAGCAATTAGTAATGGTAAACCTACCAGTATTTGGGTGGAATGAGGAAGATCGCGTTGGTAGAAATAGTGGGCAGCAATATTTGCCAAGATAAGGAGGAATACTACGAATGCAACCGCTGGAGGGTATAGCCAATCGTAGAGAAATGCAACGAGTAGTACGGCGGGGATGTAGAGCCAGCGCTGAAACATCAGCACTTTCTCTAGCCTTTTTACCTCGGTCAACACTTGGTTTGGTTTGCTCATAGAATATTGCTTTTTAGTCATAGCCTTGTCATTGGCGAGACAATTGACCGCAGTATTTTAAATAAGGTGCTTTGGATGATCTTCCCCGACAAACTGGGCTACTGGTTTTCTTCGGCTTCTTGTGTGTATGTCAAATCGGTGTTTTGGCGCAATGCGATCAAATACCGATAAATGTCTTCGCCGCAACGGTATTTGCTACGGTCATATTTTTCATAGTGTACGATATCTGTCAATGGACGGCGATAAGGCGGTTGAGGACTGCATGCTGGATAGCCAACGGCGATTAGGGTTGGCACTTCCAGGATCTCGGGAATATCCAAGATGCGTTTGAGGGCTTGTCCCCATGGACGGTTGACGCTTATCCATTCTGAACTTAGCCCAGCTGCGGCTATTGCTAGGTGTAGCATTTGGGCGGCGTTGGCCATGTTCTTCAAGTAGGTGGCATCGGGTGCGCCTTCTGCAACAAGGTAATTGGCTCCAAGCGCAGAGGCTTGATGGGTGCGCCGATCCCCTATCAAGGCAATAATCATCGGTGCGCTCTGAAAAGGAGGGTTGATTGGAGGGGTTAGTAGGCAGGGGTGGCGTAATCCAGGTACACGAGTTTGCTCAATAGCAAAGGCTTCTTGATGCGGCGCAAGCCAAGAAGCGGTAATGTTGGCTATAGTGGTGGCATCCTGTACTATTACAAACTCCCATGGCTGGGCATTTGCCCCAGACATAGCCCAGCGTCCAGCCTCCAGAATTTTTTCCAACAACACTGGCGGTACTGGGTCGGGCTTAAAACGGCGTACGCTACGACGTGAATGAGCGAGAGTTAGAAAATCGTCAATGTTCACTGGTTACTCCTTTTTCTGATGAAAAGTCTATCAGAAATAGTTTTTCGACATTCTTTTCTGCAGGCAGGTTGCATACAGAGCGTTTGGGGCGCATGCATGATTTACAGGCCAACATCTAACCATCATTGGTGTGGCGGATGTATGCTGACTTGGTTGATTGGCGCAGATCGCGCAAATACTCTATGACGTCTCCTCCAGAACGATATTTGGCCATATCATAATTATTGCGGTGCACTATTTGCGTGAGTGGGCGACGACATCCTGTTTTTGGTGGCGAGTAGGGATACCCCACGGCTATCAGGGTGTGAACGTCTAATACATCTGGAATGCCAAGAATATACTTGATGTCCTCTCCCCATAACCGACTGACGCTTATCCATTGCGTGCCAAGTCCCAAAGCTGATGCCGCAAGGTGCATCATCATGGTGGTGTTACCTATGTTTTTCAAATAGGTGGAATCCGTACCGCCTTCTCCCCACATATAATGGGCAGCTAGAACAGTGGCTTGGTAAGCACGGCGATCGCCTAGTACGACAATGTATATTGGGGCGTCTTTAAAACCTGGCGACGTATCTAGGCTGAAAGAATTGGGATGACGCCACTCAGCGAGGCGGGTCTGCTCAATAGCGAATGTTTCTTTACGTGCTTCTATCCATGCTGCAACAATGCGCTCTTTAATAGCTGTGTCATCAACGACTACATACTCCCAAGGCTGGGCGTTGGCGCCAGACATAGCCCAGCGTCCGGCTTCAAGGATTTTCTCCTGCGACTCAAGGGGTATCGGGTCTGGTTTGAAACGGCGTACACTACGACGCGAATGGATTAATGCTAGAAAGTCATCAATATTCATAACTATTCTGCGAAGCTAATATAGGGTGACTAGTAACATCCTATCCTCTCCAACGATCGTACTCGGTTTTTGCAAACGCACGTGTTTGAGACACGTAGTGTATAATGTCCTCTGCCGAACGATATTTATCCATGGCATAATGATTATGGTGTACAATTTCCTCCAAAGGGCGCCTTTGACTATATTTGGGAGGTAAGGCGGGATAGCCCACAGCCACTATTGTGTGCACATCAAGGATGTCCGGAATCCCGAGAATTTGTTTAATGGCCTCTCCCCAAAGGCGGTTGGTGCTGACCCATTGTGTACCAAGCCCCAGCGCCGCGGCTGCCAAATGAATGTTTTGAGTAGTATTTCCCATATTTTTCAAATAGTTCGAATCGGTATTAGCCCCACCCTCGCCACATATGTAGTTTGCAGATAATACCGTGACTTGGTAAGTGCGGCGGTCTCCAAGCACAACAATGAATACCGGGGCATCTTTGAAGCCAAGTACTACTTCTGACCCTCGGAAATGCGGAGGGCACAGTTCTGGTAGGCGCGTATTCTCAATAATATGGCTATCACTACGCACATCTATCCATGCTGCAACAATGCGCTCTTTAATAACTGTGTCATCAACGACTACATACTCCCAAGGCTGGGCGTTGGCGCCAGACATAGCCCAGCGTCCGGCTTCAAGCATTTTTTGGATATCATCTGGGGCAACCGGGGCATCCGGCTTAAATTTGCGTGTACTGCGGCGGGTTTGTACTAGGTTTAGGAAGGCATCTATGTCCATATGGCTAAATCCCTTCTTTCATCGATTGCTACATATGGTATCGGACAGTCGGAGATTATAGCATTGTTTGCAGATTGACATCATGGGCCCCGGGGGCTCATGATACTTTATTTGTGGCGTGTTATAGTGGCAGTGTTTAGCCATTGCGGCCTATGTGTTATTTACTGGGGCTGATGGCAATCTAAACTAGGAGACAGGGTACCTTGAAACTCAGAAAATGGATCACCCCAATTGCTATAGCATTATGCTTAAGCTTAGTAACAATGTCGGCGTCAGCGTGTAACACCAAAGATGGTACTGTCAATATGTCGATGGCCTCATCATTTAATACATGGCTTGCGACATATGCTATTCGCGAGGGCATTCTCACATCAGACCAAGTAGAGGTCAACATAAAAATTGGATCAGATCACGATCTCCAAATGAGGTCTGGCCGATATCCCATGGGAGTGCTGAATACCTCAGCGTTTGCCGGAGTAGTGCAGAATGAAGGCTTGCCATTCGTGGCGATTAGCACATTTATTGTGCACGAAGGAGCCTTGAAGCGCGAAGGAGTCAATTATTTACTGACTAGGGCAGGCACTTCAATTAATTCCCCGTCTGATTTAGTCGGCAAGAAAGTAGGGGTTCCTGATCTACAAGGTAGTGGCACAAGCTGTTTTCTGGCGTTATTACAGGAAAACTATGGAATCGGTGCAGATGATTTTGATTCGCTTGTTGATTTCTCCAATACCCAGCTTATGAATCTTCTTAAACGCGGTGATCTTGACGCGGCGCTAATTGGTCAAAATATCGGTGTGCAAGCTACGCTGGACCCGGCTTTAAAAGTAATATGGAATATTGACGATGCTTTCTTTGCGAAGTATGGCACACCTTGTGTGACTTCAGTATTGGTGGTTGATCACGACTTCCATAAACAAAACCCAGATAAGGTAAAAGCAGCATATGAGCTACTCATGAGATCGGTTGCCTATGGGGAAGAGCACATAAATGAGTTGGCTCCACTGTATGCGGCGGAGTTTGGGCAAGGAACGGATGCTGACTTTTATAAGATGATATACGATGAGCATTCGCGATGTAAACTTGGCGAGATTACAGGCAATGTATACGACAGTATAATGGGCCTTTTTAACTTTGTGATGGCTCGTGGCTCTATTGACTCCATACCAGATCCGGCCGTTGTATTCAGTAGACCATAGTTGCTGATACTAATGAGGCAGGTGGGTAAAATGGTTTACCGCTTGCCTTATGTGTAGGTAAACATTGCTTCACTGGCGATTGAGGCAAACACAAAGGTAAAGAACAAGCAAATGCGTAGAATATGGCAGACACTGTTGGCCCTCGCAATTTTCATCGTTTTATGGTGGATGCTATCCAATGCCATGTCTTCGGCATTATTACCTAATCCACAGCAGGCGATAACCGCCCTTTTTCGACGCCTAACTGCTCCTAGCGGCATGTACCACGTATGGGTGACGATCTACCGTGTCTTTCTTGGCACGTTGCTGGGGGCACTGACTGGTATGGCATTTGGTGTTGCCACGCGCTACAGTAAAGCGGTGGAAGTGGCGGTGCGTTCGGTAATTTATCCTCTACTGCAGACTGTACCAACGATATGTTGGGCGTTGATGTTTGTGTTATGGTTTGGGTTGCAGGAGACCACCCCCATTTTATCAGTGACGGTTGCAACAGCTCCATTCTTTATCATCAATGTGTGGGAAGGCATGAAAGAATTGGATACCAGTCTCATCGAGATGGCCTCATCATATACACGCCGCCCTTTGAAAATCCTTGGTAAAGTCGTTATGCCCATGCTTTATCCTTACATTTTTGCGGCCACCAAGAGTGGCTTTATGATTGCATGGAAAATAATTGTGCCAGCGGAGATATTTGGGGCAACTTCGGGTATGGGGTATATGTTAAATTTTGCCTTCCACAACTATCGAATCCCCGATGTCTTTGGTTGGACGCTAGCTTTTGCTGCCATTTTGGTTATTTCTGATTACGTGGTATTCAATTATATTGATAGGAAATATGTGCGCAAATGGAAACCGAGAGAGCTGAAGCAATCGTAGTTGCCGACCTGCGTAAGAACTTTGGGCATCTGGAAGTACTCCCCGGCATCAATTTTGATGTGAAGAAGGGGGAATTGGTATGCATATTAGGTCCGTCGGGTTGTGGAAAAACAACTATCTTACGCATTATTGCCGGTCTGCTGCCATTTGATTCCGGCTCGGTGTTGCTTAATGGTGAGGATATTCGCAAGGATCGCAATTATCTGAGCTATATTGCAACAGTGTTTCAGGAACCGCGCTTGTTACCATGGCGAAC
>Ga0123356_10003729_pt1 | contig 15884 bp, 18 predicted proteins | sample TergutEmb28metaG_2_FD_92546 | JGI IMG/M metagenome (GOLD analysis project Ga0123356, IMG submission 92546) | Embiratermes neotenicus P3 segment gut microbial communities from Petit-Saut dam, French Guiana - Emb289 P3 | ecosystem: Host-associated > Arthropoda: Insects > Digestive system > Gut ... | reverse complement strand
GGGCGCAGCGCCTTCACCGTGTCGAAGATAAGCAAGCATCTGATAAGTCAGATGGACACGCTGGAATCATTCCTCGATGTGCGGTTCGGCGTCGAACGCCATCGCGAACTGTACCACATAACCGCCGTGCCGGAGGGGTGGGGGTGAGGCCGTTCATCCATGTCAACTGCGCCATGTCCGCTGACGGGAAGATCGCCGGATGCGACAGGAAGCAGCTGAGGATATCGTCCGACGAGGACAAAGAACGCGTAAAGGAGCTCAGAAGAACGTATGACGCGATACTTGTGGGTGTTGGAACGGTCATCGCCGATGACCCCCACCTCACGGTCAAGGGTCTCGGGCGCAATGAGAATCCCGTAAGGATCGTCCTGGACCCCGACGGAAGGACGCCTGACAGCGCACTTGTGCTCGACGGCCGTGCTGAAACGATAATCATAACTTCTGAAAAATGTTCCAAAGAATGGAACAACGCCGTGTGCATACGTTCTGCAGGGAGGATCGACCTTCCCGCAATATTGGAAGGGCTGGCTCATATCGGCATCGAAAGCATTCTGGTCGAAGGAGGGGGAGAGACGATCGCACATTTCTTCCAAAACGGGCTGGTTGACAGATACAGCGTCTTCGTCGGCGGAACGGTGATCGGCGGACGCTCTTCTCCGACCCCGGTCGACGGTGACAAAAGTATAAATGAAAATGGCGTCTGCATGAGACTCGTGTCCTCGGAGATAATGGGGAACGGCGTGGTCCTTACGTTCGAGCCTCAGCGGGACGGCTCGATTATGAATTTGAAATAGTTGTTGTTGACGCCGAATATCTCGCTGTGCGTAACTTCGTACTTTTTCCCGATTATGTCGCTGAGGATGCGTTTGAACAGACCGTGGCTGAATTTCGGCCGCGATTCTATCTGCATCAGCGGGGTCTCGTCCTGAACGCGTATGATTATCGTCAGCGGGATGAAGGTGTATATGCACACTTCCCCGAAATCGATCTGCTCGTAGAACTCCTGAAGCCTCCGCATTATGTCCTCGACCTTGTTGGACTCGAATGTCGGCGCCAGTATCCCGGCGATCTCCGCGCCGAGGTTCTCCATTATCGGGCCTATGTCGAGGCCGTTCGATTCAGACACCATCAAAATTGATTTTATGAACGCGCGCGAGAAGTTCTCCGGTTTCTCGACACCCGTTTTCAGTATCTCCTTGGCGTAACTCATGCCGCTCGGATTCACTTTCTTCGAGAACGCCAGTTTCACCGATGACAGCGTGAATATCTTCCTTCTGCTGTCCTGCGGGTCGCTGTCGGATCTGATCAGTCCTTCGCTGACCATGTGGTCCAAATGGACGGAGAGCGTTGACTGCGCCTTTCCGGTCAGTGTTGAGATCTCGGTGGTGGACATGCTGTTCTCTGCCAAACAGTTCAGTATGCTCTGATGCAGAGGATCAGATATCTCTATCAGCCCTGCGCCCCCTTCTTTAGTGGAATAGATCTCGAAACTTGAAGAGAAGGGTCTGGTTTTCGGCATTGAATCCCCAATGCCTAATTAGTAAAAAAAGCCGTTGGTCTGTTTGGAAAATTAAAAGTAGTGTTAAGAAGATACCGCAGGCCGTATATTCGGCATCTTCGCGATCTTCTGAAAAACCTTATCTTCCGACCTGTTCGACCCATACAGAGAGGGAATCTAATATAACTGTGAATCCTGATTTCGCTGCGAGTGTGGTCAGCTGAAGGTCAATGCCGGAAATGGTGTCAGGGATGTGCGCGCGGTATGGTTCGGGGACGGAAAGGTCAGGATGATCGATCAAAGACGGCTTCCGCACGAACTTGTGTTCGTCGAGTTCTCGGACTACCGCGAGGTTGCCGAGTCTATTCGTAACATGACAACGAGAGGGGCTCCTTCCATCGGTGCCGCGGCCGCATACGGGATGTGTCTCGCAGCTCTTTCCAAAGCCGATATCAAGAAGGCCGCGGAGGACATCAAAGCTGCCAGGCCGACCGCGTATGATCTCTTCTACGCCGTGGATTTCATGGCAGATTCTCTTAAGAACGGCAGAGATCCCGTCGCCGCCGCGGACGGATATGCGCAGATGATGGTCGACAAGTGCACGCTCATCGGAAAACACGGGAACGATCTGATCAAAGACGGTTTCAGAATAATGACGCACTGCAACGCCGGAGCGCTGGCTACCGTTGATGTAGGAACTGCCCTGGCCCCGATCAGGGAGGCTTTCCGCAGCGGAAAGAAGATATTCGTATACGTTTCGGAGACGAGACCGCGCCTTCAGGGAATGCAGCTCACGGCCTGGGAGATGGTCCAGGAGGGCATACCGCACTCGATAATAGCAGACGGAGCATCCGGGCATTTCATGAAGAAGGGCGTCGACATGATCATTACCGGCGCCGACCGCATTGCGGCCAACGGCGATTTTGCGAACAAGATAGGAACGTACGAGAAGGCTGTCATCGCCAAAGAGCTCGGGATACCGTTCTACGTAGCGGCCCCGATATCCACATTCGACTTCGGCACGAAGACCGGGAACGACATAGAGATCGAAGAACGCTCCGAGGAAGAGGTGACCGCGATCGCCGGAACGAGGATCGCGCCCGTGGGATCCAATGCCCTGAATCCTTCTTTTGATGTGACTGATAATAAATACGTAACGGCATTCATAACCGAGAACGGGGTCTTTAGCCCGAAGGATATCGGAAGGATGATAAAATGACGGAAGGATCGGCCAGAAAGGCCCTCAGCGAAGTGTGCGCAAGACTTTACGACAGAGGCCTCACGGTATCTGCCGGAGGCAACATGAGCATGCGGCTCGATGATTTCCACATATTGATAACCCCGTCGGGAAGGAACAAGGGACTTATTGACCCGAGTGACATTGTGAAGGTGACGATGGACGGGGAGATCGTCGGCAAAGGGAAGCCCTCGATAGAGACGGCGATGCATCTGGCACTGTACAACAAGAACGTGAACATCAACGCGGTCGTTCATTGCCACCCCCTTCACTGCACTGTGTTGGCGATACGGTCCGAAGAACTGAGAACAGATCTGACCCCGGAGGGGGTGCTGCTTCTCGGGAACGTTCCCATGGTCAAATATTCCACACCCGGGACGCAGGAACTAGTGGATGCCGTGGCCGAACACTCGTCCTCAATGGCCATGCTGATGGAGCGCCACGGCGCCGTTACTCAGGGAGGGTCGCTTGAAGAGGCGTACAACAGGATGGAGGAGCTCGAATTCCAGGCAAGGCTTCAGATCCTGGCCGGAGACGTTCCCGGACTCCCGCAGGATGAGATCGACAGGATAATCGGTGTTTTGAAATGATACTCGTGACGAAGTGGTTCGGCGTGTTCCTCTGCGACGGCAACAAGATCGCCGACAAACGTCTGATGCCGAAGGACCCGGAGAAAATAGCCGAAAAGCTTGCGCTCATCCAGAGCGGAGCGGTCCTTCCCGAGGAGATGGACCTTGCCCGCGGACGCGTGAAGCTGCGCGTATCGGAAAGGCGCCAGGACCCTCTCGGCAAACCGACCTTGTTCGATTCCTCTTTCATAAAACCGGACGCTTACGGGTTCAACGACGAAATAATGAGGAACGCAATGATGATCCTCGGGAAGCTGAGGATATCTGAACCTATCGCTCGGGATAAGAATCTTGTTCAAGCAATACGAAATTTAGACAACATCATAGAATCGGCGAATCTGATGAACGAGCGCCTTCACGAATGGTACGGGCTCCATTTCCCGGAACTCGCTGACGTCGCCAAGGACAAACGGTATGCGGAACTCATCTCCAAATACGGGGGCCGCAGCGCAATATGCGAGCATCTCGGTCTTGAGATCGAGTCGGTCGGAGCGGAACTCGATCCGGACGATATGAGAGCGGTCATGAACCTTGCCGACACTCTGCTCATGATATACAACGACCGCGACAGGACGGAAGAGTACATTTCCGGGATAGTCGAGAATGTGTGCCCGAACATGTGCGCCATCCTGGGCGGACCGCTGAGCGCGCGCCTGGTCTCGCTCGCCGGAGGGCTTGAGAGGCTTTCGTCGCTTCCTTCCTCGACCATCCAGCTGCTCGGTGCCGAGAAGGCAATGTTCCGCCATCTCCGTTCGGTGAAGAAACCTCCGAAACACGGCGTGATATTCCAGCACCCCGATGTTCATCGTTCGACTTACTGGCAGCGCGGCAACATCGCAAGGGCCCTGGCCGGAAAGGTGCTGATCGCGGCGAAGATCGACTGTTATGAGGGGGAGTTCGCCGGCGACAAACTGAACGAACAGTTCAAGAAGAGAGTGGAAGAGATAAGAACAAAATACCCTGACGCTCCGAAACCCAAGAAGAGCGATAATAAAAAGAAAAAATCGCGAGGACGCAGGTAATCCCTTGGTCAGCAATTATCTGTACTAAGTTTTAGTTAGTATAACTGTAATACATCTGTTTCAAATATGAACACCCGAATCTTGAGATGCAGTGATGAAATGTTATCAGTTCATACTACAACATGGCGGCGTGCGATGCAGATAAAACATATACACAAGAGGATGTGAATAAATGGGTGACAACGATATTAAGTTGTACGAGAACAGACGCATACGCACGGTCTGGGACGAAGAGAAGCAGGACTGGTATTTTTCTGTCGTGGACGTAGTTGGTGTTCTGACAGACAGTCTCGAACCCAGAGATTACTTTAAAAAATTGCGTAAACGCGACCTACTCCTTGACAGCTACGTGGGGACAAATTGTCCCCAGGTAGAGATGATGGGGGAAAGCGGGAAAAAGAGGAAAATGTTGGCCGCAGACACCGAACAGGTCTTGCGCATAATCCAATCCATTCGCGGCTCATCACCAACCCAACAGATGACAAGAACAACAAATGACAAATGGAACGTCTGCAACTAGTTCTGTGAGGCTTTAACGGTCAATAATAATTGATCTTTCGGTCTTCGTAGCGGCTAAACAAGGAGTGAAGGCCCTATTCACTTGTGAAACACACTTCGGCTGGTGAAAATATATAAGGTATAGACCGATAGAGGGAGAGATAACAATGTGGGAACAGAAAGAAGTCAGGGAACTGAAGGTCGGAAGGTATCTCAACATAGATGATGAGCCTTGTAAGATCGTTTCAATGTCCACCTCGAAACCGGGAAAGCACGGGTCCGCTAAGGCCAGCATCGAAGCGACATCCATATTCTCGGGCGCCAAGAAGACCATGATCGCACCGGTCAGCTCCAAAGTGCAGGTGCCTATGATCGACAAACGCAAGGGTCAGATACTCTCGATAAGGGACAACGAGGTGCAGCTGATGGACCTTGAGACGTTCGAGACGTTCAGCATGGCCATAAACGACGACCACGAGGGCGAGCTTGTCGAAGGCGGCGAGATAATGTATCTGGTTGCCATGGGCAGACAGAAATTGATGTGAAGATGTTCGGACTTTCGTTCGCTGACGCGGATTCGGATCATTCTGACGCGGACGCCGTCATATTAGGCGTACCCTATGACCGCACTGCATGCTTCAGAGCGGGTTCGCGCGAAGCCCCTTTCACTGTGCGCAGAGCGTCGTATAATTTTGAAAGGACGCACTTCGAACACGGCAATTATTCAATAGGCCTCCACGATCTGGGCAACACCGACGACTTCTTCCTTCCCGAGGATATGATGGACGATGTGCGTTTCCTGCTGTCCCCGGCGGTCAAGGACGGGAAGTTCACCGTCGTGATAGGCGGAGAACATTCCGTCGCTCTCCCGGCGGTGGAGTGTCACGGCGATGTCTCCGTGATATCGATCGACGCGCATCTGGATTCAAGGGATGAGTTCATGGGCACGAGATACAGCCATGCCTGCGTGATGAGACGCTGTGCGGACCTTGTCGGCACGGAGAATATCTTCGTCCTCGGCGTGCGTTCGATATCCGAGGAGGAACGCGAAGCGGACGATCCCGTTCCGTACATCGACTCTTACGCCATAAAGGAAAAAGGAATCGAATGGGCGGTCAAGAAGGCCTTGGACTCGGTGAAGAACGAGAACGTTTATCTTACGTTGGATATCGACGGGATCGATCCGTCGTATGCCCCCGGGACCGGCACGCCGGAACCGTTCGGGCTCACGCCCGATGATGTGAAGAAGGTCATCAACACTATCGGGAAAAGAATGGTCGGGTTCGACGTGAACGAGATATGCCCGCCTTACGATCCGGCTGGGATCACATCTGTACTTGGTGCAAGATTCATCAAAGAGGCTCTTGCTGTCCGTTCGAAGTTCATATGATCTTCAGACATTCCTTCGCAGAGGCGATGAATTCCTCGCCTCTCTTCTTCGCCACAGCGTTGTCCTTGGATTCTGAATAGACGCGGAATATAGGTTCCGTTCCGGACGGCCTTATTAGCACCCAACCATCCTCGAATATTATCTTCAGCCCGTCCGTCTCGTCCTTCCTGCCGGCGCCGCATTTTCCGGACAGAGCTTTGAGAAGAGCCTTCTTCTTGCACTCAGGACAGTCTATCTTTAGCTTGTGCGTATGATATACCGGAAGCGTTAATATCTGCTGTGCCAGCGGTCCGTGTTTGACTATCGATTCGAGCATCTTGGCGACCGCCATGGCGCCGTCGCGGCAGTACTGCATCTCCGGGAAGATCAGCCCGCCGTTCTCCTCGCCGCCGAATACCGCTCCGGCGGATATCATCGCCCTTGCGACCACAGGGGAGCCCACCGCAGTGTAAAGCACCTTCCCTCCGGCGTCCTTTACAACTTCCTCCACCAGTGATGATGATGCTACGGGAGTGACAATGACGCCCTTCCTCTTTTTCAGTTCCGAGCGCGCTATCAGGGCCAGGGTCTTATCGCCGCTCACATACCCCCCGCCGCCGGCGACGAAGACCGTGCGGTCGGCATCGCCGTCATGCGCTATACCGAGATCGGCATCGCTTGTTCCCATGAGTCCTATCAGGTCTTTCAGATTCTCCTCGGTCGGTTCGCTCGGGTGTCCGGGGAACTCCCCCTGGGGGTCTGCGTTCAGCGTTGTCGCCTTGACGTTGAGTTTCTTCAGCAGCAACGGCGTAGTGAAGAAGGCTGCGCCGTTGGCGCAGTCCAGCACGGCCTTCAGCCCGGCATGCCTTATGGCGGACGCATCCACTTTGGATATTATCGCATCAATATACGTCTCTGCGGCGCCTCTTATCTTTTCAACCGTCCCCGGCTTGGCATCGGACGTCTCCGGATGCCCTTTGAAGAAGATGCCTTCGATCTTTTCTTCGTCCGAACGGGCCATCTCCGTTCCGTCGGAGCTGATGCATTTTATCCCGTTGAACTGAGGGGGGTTGTGCGACGCCGTGATCATGACCCCTCCCGCGGTCTCCGGGTGCGTCTTGACGAAATACTGCAGAACCGGAGTGGGCACCACGCCCAGGTCGAGAATGTTGCATCCGGTGTACATCAGACCGGCGAATACGGCCGAGCGGATCATGTCCCCCGAGGCCCTCGTGTCCGATGCCACGGCCACCGTACCTTTCATGAATGTTCCTATGGCCGTACCGACCTTCAGTGCAAATTCAGGTGTTAGGTCCTTGTTCACGACCCCGCGTATACCGTTCGTGCCGAAAAGTCTGGTCTCCGTCATAGGATTGTCCATGCTAAGTTAACTTAGGCCACAATATATATCGGTTTTGCAGAACCGGTTCACACAATCGATATGCTGACAACGTTGTTACCGCGAAGGACCACGGAACCGAGGCGTCTCTCCTGTTCGGGAGTGCGCTCTTCGGTGTCCTCAAGGACCATGTTCATGTAATCATCATATCCTGTCAGTTTCCCTTCCAGGACCCTGCCGTCCTTTAAAAGAAGGGATATTCGTTTGTCGATAGATTTCTCCAATAAAGCTAGGGGCATTACCATCTTATCGAACCGCTGATGGAACGGGATGATTTAAAGGTTCCCTTATTTTATAAAGGCTGCTGACGATATCGGCACGGCAACAATATGGATGAAGAGGTCAGAAAAGCGTCTGAATTGTACGGCAGCGGGCTGTACTGTTCTCAGGCGGTGCTCGGAGCATTCTGCGAAAGATACGGGTTGGACAAGGAGACCGCATTCCGGATCTCCTGCGGGCTGAACAGCGGCGCAAGATGCGCCGGGATGTGCGGCGCAGTGTCCGGAGCCGTGCTGGTCATCGGCCTTAAGCATGGGGGGTCCAAGGCCGAATGCAACAAGATGACCGAGGAATTTGTACGTCTGTTCAGGGAAAGGAACCGCAGTACCGTATGCCGGGACCTGATGGGATGCGACATCTTCACTCCTGACGGGAAAGAGAAGGCCGTGAGGGAGGGGGTGTTCGACACGGTCTGCAATGACCTTGTCATCAGCGCGGCTCAGATACTGAAGGATCTCGGGTATTGAGACACTGGCACATCAGTTGCCGCGTTCGTTCTTCTCTATCCACTTCTTGATCGCTTCCTTGCTCGTTCCGTCGATACCGAAGTATTCCGAGAACTTCTTCGTTGTTGTGAGTTCGCGCGTCTGACCCTTTCTCCTTCCGTGTATCAGGTCCATGTCCATCAGGATCTTCACGTCCTCGTACACTCTCGCTCCCAGCTTGTTGGCCATCTCCGACTGAAGGATCGGCTGATGATATGCTATCGTCACCGCCGTCTTGAGCGTTCCTTTCGGTATATCCTGCTCGGCGAACTTCCCTGCGATATCGCGGTATTCTTCGCGCAGCTGCATTATGTACCCGGAACCGATCTTCGCGATCCTGACCGCTGAATCGTCGCGGTCGTATTCCATCTCAAGCTGTTTGAGACCGTTCTTCACGACGCCGTCGGACAATCCCGTCCGTTCCATTATTTCCGCTATTGTTATCGGTTCGGCGGATGTGAAGAGTGCGGCCTCCACCGCGCCCTTCGGGTTCAACTCACCTCACCTCGTTGATCGGCACTGAGGTGTCCTCTACGATACCGGACATCCAGTCCATCTTTATCTCCACGAAGATCTCTCCTCTCGGCATCTCATCCTGCCATATCGCAAGCCTGCCGTCCCTTACCAGATGAAGCACTGAAACGAATATCGTTATGTTCTCCAGCACCTCGTCCGTGTACAGATCGGAGAGAGAAAGCGGACCTGTTCCCAGCTTTTCTATCTTGGACCATATCCTCTCCACTTCTTTCTGATCGTCTTCCGCGTGCGCCTTGTTGTCGAACTTCCTCGGTTCCTTATCCCTCAGTTCGATCCTTATGCGTTCGCGTTCCATGTTGATCTCTATTTCTTCCCTGGCTTCTTCGAACGCATCCAGCAGTTCGATCATGGTGACCGGCCTGGTCGGTGACCTGTGGAACGCTTCCTGCAGAAGCAGTCCTGGAACATACAGTTCCTCTTTCTCGTCAAAGAATCCGGGGTCGAATTCCGCACCCCAGTCAAGTATCGGTTCCTCGTATCTCTCAGACTCTTCGAGAGTTGCGTCCGACTGCATCCTCAGCACTTTCCATGCCATGTGGATCAGTTTTCCCGCCACGATGATGTCGACCGCGCCTTCTTTGATCTTCGTTGTGTAAAGGCGCACGAACTCCGACAGATCTATCGACCACGGATCGAAATTGTGTTCGAACACCATTCTGAAGACCGTCCTGATGGATTCGTCCACCGGGTCGGGCATCGTCTCTCCCGTATCCTCTGACAAGATACGCAGATATCTGTCAATGCTCTCTGACCCAACGTCATCGCTGATCAGAGCCTTGTGGAACATAAGATGTTCCGTCATACCGTCTCCACTCATTGCATCCCATCCCATCTAAAACCCCTCCGGTTTCTTATTGTTCATAGCTTCACTCTCATATTTAGAGACTTCCGCCAGATCCGGCTGTATTATCACTTTGCTCACACCGTTCGGCTGCCTTGTGACACCGAACAGGTGCTCCGCTGTTGCTAAAGTTACTTTTCTAAGCGAAACTTGAATGAACTGTGCTTTCGCAGAGCTCTTCTTCACGCGTTTCGCCACCATCTCCGCATTCACGGCATCCAGGAACATGTCGACTTCGTCCAAAACGTAAAGCGGCGAGGGCTGGAATTCCTGTATCGCGAATATGAACGCCAGTGCGGTCAGCGACTTCTCGCCGCCGGAAAGCGCTTCCAGTCTCAGCAGCTTGCCGTTCTTCGGTTTTGCGTTGATCAGCAACCCGCCCTCGAACGGCGATTCCTCGTTCTCAAGGCGCATGAACGCCTCTCCTCCGCCCGACAGGTCCTCGTATATCACTTTGAAGTTCATGTTCACTCCGTTGTAAGTTTCCATGAACAGTTTTGTCTTGTCCGCATTCAGCGATTCCATGAGGCCGTTCAGCTCTTTTATCCTTGCATTAAGAGAATTCACGTCGTCCGTCAGTTTAGTGTGACGCTCTTTGCGTTCATCGTAATCCTCTATCGCCCTGAGGTTGACATTGCCCGCTTTCGCCATCACGGCCTCGCACGATTTTATTGTTCGCGAGAGTTCCTGCTCCGAGGGTATCGGCATCTCGACCTCGAACTGAATGAACGAGATCTCTTCTTTCAGCTGGTTTATGGTCTCGGCGGATATGGTCAGCTTGGCTTCAAGACTGAGCGAGAAGTTCCTCTTGGTCTCGATCTTCTCGGTTATTGAGGTCTTTGACCCTTCTGTTTCGTATTTCTTCCTCACAAGCTCGTCCTTGGCGTCCCTGAGGTCTTTGATCCCCGATTCCATATCGGCCTCGATCCTCTTCAGTCCGTCCAGTTCGACCTTGATCTTGTCTATGTTCTCATCTGCGGACGATATCATCTCCTGATATTCCTGTATCTTCTTCTTCGCCGCGTCGATCTGCTTCTGTATCACGTTCTTCTGATTCTCAATTCCCGCTTTTTCTGCGTTGATGGCTGCCTTCTCGGCGCTCAGGCGGTTCACGTGGCTCTCGAGATCGAACTGTGAGTCCTGGGTCTTCTGAAGACGTTCCTGAATGTCCGCCGGGGCCATCTCGGTCACGCGCTCTCTGAGGGTTGTCTTCTCATCTCTGAGAGCGGAAAGTTCCGCGGATATCTTATCGAGCGCTTTCTGCGCTTTTTCCACTTCGCCTTGGTCAGCGGCCACCTGCTGCTTCTTTGCATCCAAGGACGCCGAGATGCGTTTCTTCTTCTCCCTGATCTCATTCAGCTGAGCTTCCAGTTTTCCGAGTTTGCCTTGAACGCCCACTGTTGCGGTGGATGCGCTCCTGAACTCGTTGTCCATCATCCGTATCTCGTCCCTGAGGTTCCTGAGCTGCTGTTTCAGTATCTCCAGTGCGTCTGTCGCGACCCTCAGTTCCGCACCTACCTTGTCCATCCTGGACTCTGATGCTGCGCCGAACTTCATTGCCGACTGTTTGTTCAGAGTTCCTCCGACCATCGCACCGGACGCTTCTATCAGCTCTCCGGGCTTGGTGACGAGACGGACGCCGCCCATGAGCCTTCTGGCCTCATCGAGCGTCTCCACCACTTGCGTATCGCCAAGCACATACCAGAACGCCGACCTGTATTGCCTGTCGAATTTGATCAGATCTATCGCGTACCCGATCACGTCCTTCTCGATCATTATCGCTCTCGCTCTCGGCTTCCCTTCCATCATCTTGTCCAGCGGAAGGAATGTCACGCGCCCAAGCTTCTCTCTCTTGAGGTAGTTGATCGCATCTGCGGCCACCTGGTCGTTGTCGACGATGACCGCCTGCATCTTGCCTCCGGCAGCAACAGAAAGGGCGGTCTCGAACTCCTGGTCGACCGTCGCAAGTTCTGCGACGGTCCCGTGTATGCCTTTCATTGCGCCCTTATCTCTCAATGCCATTATTGCGGATACCGCCGCGCTTCCCTGGCCCATGCTCTCGGTCACGCGTTTCTCCGTCCGCAGTCTTTCATATTCGATGTTGAGACGATTAACTGCGTCGTTCATCTCGGATTCCTGCTTCTCCAGTTCCGATTCCTTCTTCTTGGCGGCCATTATCCTGTCGCTCATCACTTTCGTGTCGACAACGCCTGAGTCGGCCGTGGTCTCTTTGAGGTTCCATTCCGCATCCTTTATCTCGAAGTCGGCGGCCTGCGCCTGTTCCTCGAGCGACGACAATGCCAGCGCGGACTCCTCGGCGGTCGCCTCGGCCTTCGCCACGCGCACCTGCGCGTCCTGTTCCTCTGCGGCCTTTTTGTCGATGAGTTCTTCGGTATCCTGAAGTTTCTTCTGGATGACGGTTATCTCTCCGCCTGCGCTGCTGATATCTTTCCTTAACTTATCGTGATCCTTCTTGACGGCATCGAGCGCATTCGACCTTTCGGTTAGCTCGGTCTCCGTTGTGACCAGTGATGAGATGCATTCCTGAAGTTCCGATTCCGTGACGCTCAGTTTTTCGGAGTACTCTGCGATGGAGGCCTCCTGCTCGGCGATGTCCTCCTCGGCCCTCTCGACCCGGTCCCTGATCGTGGCCATCTCTATCTTGACGCTTTCGATCTTGTCCTTCAGCTGTCTGTATTCCGGACCGATCTTCGCCTCTATCTCTTCCTCTTTGGCCTTCAGGGCGTTGTCCAGTTCCTCCACGGTCTCCGAGAGCTTGTCCTTCTTCTCCTGAAGTTTTTGGATCTCCTCGGCATGCGCGGTGATCTGTTCCTTGGTGTACGTCACCTCTGCCTCGGCTGATTCCAGCTGGCGGTGGACCATCTGCGCCTTGGCCATCTCCATTTGTTTTTGCGCTTCAAGGTACTTCCTTGCTGCGACCATGTCCTTCTCCAGCTGTTCCAGCTGGGTGTTGAGTTCTGTGATTATTATACCTATGCGATCGAGGTTCGCTTCCGCCTCGGTCTTCTCGTTCTTTGCTTTGTCGAGATCGGCGTCGAAGCTCGCTATCCCGGAAATTCCGTCAAGAACGCGCCTTCTTTCGAGGTTCCCCATCTGGACTATCCTTGTTACGTCGCCTTGCTGCACAAGGTTGTATCCTTCCGCGGATATCCTCGCCCTCATCAGAATGCTGTCGAATTCCGTCATTGACGATTTGCGGTCGTTGACGTAGAAATATGAACTGTAACCGTCGCCGTCCTGCGACAGCCTTACCAATCTCGTTAATTTTACGATGTCCTCGTCCCACGGTATCATGCGGTCGGTGTTATCGAAGACCAGCGACACTTTTGTGTAATCTGCCTTGTCCTTGCCCTTTCCGCCGTCGAATATCAGGTCTGTAAGCTTCCCCGCCCTTATTGCCTTCGAACTCTTGGGCCCGAGGACGAACAAGATCGCATCGGTTATGTTAGATTTCCCCGATCCGTTCGGTCCCGTGACCGCAAGGTACCCTTCCATGAGCGGTATCGTCAGCTTTCCGCCGAACGATTTGAAGTTCTCCAACTCTATCTGCTTTAAGTACATTCTACACCCCTTTGAAGGGCGACAACGAGACCTAGGTCTCGGTTTGCATCCCATTAGTGTCCCCATCAGGACGAAAACAGATTGCATTCATCCATATAAATAGATTTTCAAAGAAATTGAGAAGGAAAAATGCTGGCCTTAGTCGCGTGATTTAATGCTTTCGGCCAAGTTCGTCAATTATTTCATAGACTGAATTCTTTACGATCGTCGGTCTTTCGGCTGAATTCACAAGGTCCTCAGCGGTGGTCTCGCCTGAAAGGACAAGGATCGAGGATATGCCTGCGTCCGAGGCCATTTTGATGTCCGTGTAAAGACGATCGCCTATCATCCACAGCCCTTTGGGGTCTGCGTTCATCGTCTCCGCAGCGATCTCCACCATGATCCTGTTCGGTTTCCCGGTCACCGTGGCGGCCTTTCCGGTCATTGATTCGAGCAGGCGTATGAACGGCCCTATGTCGATATCGTACCCGTCCTCCGTCGGACAGAGATCGTCGGGATGCGTCGCGATGAACTCAGCACCTGCCAGCAGGAACTGGTACGCTTTGTTCAGTTTTTCGTATGTGATAGATTTATCGAACGCCAGAAGGACAATCTCTGGATCCTTTTCGGTCACGGCGATCCCGTGGGATATTATCTCTTTCACAAAGAGTTCCGTGCCCAGCGGGAAGACCTTCTTTCCGGGGAATCTCTTCTTGATGTAACGGACCGCGGCGACGGTCGAGGACAGGATGTCCTTCATTTCGATGTCGAAGCCCATTCCCTTCAGTTTGTTATAGTAATGCGCCTGATCGGAAGCGGAGTTGTTCGTAAGGAAAACGAACGGTATGCTGCGTTCTTTCAGCGAATTGACGAACTCGACCGCTCCGGGTATCACGTTCTTTCCCTTGTATATCGTCCCGTCGAGGTCTATCATGAACCCTGATGCTTTCATTTCATCACCATATCCCTGACCGTCCTTATCGTTTTCCTGAGGCTTTCGGTCGAATCGCGATTGTATATGCATGCCGCAGGATGATACGTCGGTATAACCGTGATCGTCTTCCCGCCGATCTCCATCTCCATGGGGGTGTTCACTATCGGCCCCATCTTCCCCTCGTATCCGAGAAGGGATCGGCACGCCGACTTTCCGAGACAGACCACCAGTTCTTTCGAACGCAGTTCGTGCTCGAGGAACGGTCTGCATGCGCTCATTTCCTCGGCCGTAGGATCGCGGTTGTTCGGGGGTCTGCATTTTACGGTGTTCGTTATCATGATCCTTGCTCTCGGAAGGCCTTCCTCCTGCAGCAGCTTGTCCAGAAGTTTGCCGGATTTTCCGACGAACGGCTTCCCCCAGAAATCCTCGTTCTCGCCCGGTGCTTCACCTACGAATGCCACCTTCGAATTAAGGTCCCCGGAGGGCATAACTATCTGCGTCCTTAGTTCGCACAACGTACATCTGGCACAGTCTTTCTCAGGTATCATGGGCATCTCTCATCATTTATGGTGAATCCGGCTTCTCAAGGTACTTCAGAACGAATCTCTCGAGTATCACGCTATAGGTCATTTGAAGCCGAGCTCCCTCATTGCTTCGTCGAAAGTTATCGTCTCCGGATTCTTATAGAATTCATCGAGTGCCTTATCTGCGTCCTCAGCATCGAGTTCGTCCTCTATCCATTCCATGATGTCCTCTATCAGGTCTGCGATCGTAATGTTCTTTGTTTCGGCATACATCAGCATGAGTTTCATCTGTTCATCTGTCAAGTTCAACGATATGGTCATTTTGTCATTCACCCATTCTGAATCCTCACACCTGCTTCCTCAGTTGTAAAATAGAATAACTGAATGATAAAACTAACGACGTATCTGAAGTAGAAGATCATAAGACCGTAATCGTATGTCATCCTCACGGAGTTTGAATACGGCCCCGTGCCCGGAGCGGATCAAAGCATCTCCTTTATCAGTTCCTTCCTGTCCTTTTTGGAAAGATACGAAAGAGGGATGTCCAATGCCGTCTTCGCACCGAAGTTCTTCTCCTTGTACAGTCTGAAGGCGGCTCTTGCGAACGCCGCCATTATCGAGGCTGTGAAGGAGGGGTTGCTGTCGAACCTCATTGCGAATTCCATGGAATACTTTTCATTGCTGTCGGTCTCCCCGTTCCTGAATACGTGGCCTACGTGGGCCATGCCGCTGTGGTCCCGTTCCATCTCGGCGGACGATATGAAGTGCACTTCCACGTCGTAGTCTGAGAAATAGTAAGGCATCTCTCTGATCTCCTTCGCTATCCTGTCCTTGTCCTCGCCTTCTTCCGCAACGACATAGCACACTCTTTTGTGCTTTTGTCTTGTGGTGTACTCTTTGGCCGAACCGTTCCTTACTTCGTTGATGACGCTTTCGATCGGCACAGTATACTATATCGCTCCTTTGACGCCTTTGATGTGTCTTATGGCCTCCGAATGACCTTGACTGAAACCCGGGCCCCAGAACGGCTGACTCGTCCCGTCAGGGAGAATCGATGCGAACAGCGACTTC
>Ga0123356_10003728_pt1 | contig 15885 bp, 11 predicted proteins | sample TergutEmb28metaG_2_FD_92546 | JGI IMG/M metagenome (GOLD analysis project Ga0123356, IMG submission 92546) | Embiratermes neotenicus P3 segment gut microbial communities from Petit-Saut dam, French Guiana - Emb289 P3 | ecosystem: Host-associated > Arthropoda: Insects > Digestive system > Gut ... | reverse complement strand
GCAGATCTGCGCCGAGGAACTGGGCCTGCCCATAGAGGACGTGCATCCCTTCATCATGGATACGCATTTAACGCCTCTGGCCGGCACCACCACCGCCACGCGCCAGCTATATATGTCCGGCAATGCCTGCTTGGTGGCCACACGCTATGTGAAAAATATCCTGGCGAAAAAGGCCGCCGCGCTTTTGGGCTGCCAGCCCCATGAATTGACATTTTATGATCGCAAAATTTTCTATACCAATGACCCGCAGCGCAGCCTGCCCTTTGTCACCGCGGTGGGCCATGTTTCCAATGACGGGGAATTGCTCTTCCATGAAGGCCAGTTCAACGCGCCCTTCTCCGAGGTGCCGGATTTGACCAATATCAAGGGCCGCGTTTTGCCGGATATGACCTATACCGCGCATGGCGTGGAAGTGGCGGTGGATGAGGAAACCGGCCAATACGAGGTACTGCGCATCATCGCCGCCGTGGATTGCGGCAAAGCCATCAACCGTAATAGCGTCGAAGGGCAGATGGAAGGTGGCGCCATATATAATATGGGTTGGGTAATGGAGGATTTAGCCTGGGATAAGGGCATAACCCGCGGCAACAGTTTCGCCACCTACCTGATACCGACCGCTGTGGACGCGCCGGAGATCGAAACGGTGTTGCTGGAAAGCGGCGGCGGCTTGGGCCCCTATGGAGCCAAGGGGGTGGGCGAACCGGCGGATAATTGTATTTGCCCGGCTATCATCAATGCTCTGCGCGACGCGGTAGGTGTGAGCTTTTTCACCACTCTGGTCAAACCGCAGGATGTGTTGCAGGCATTGCAAGCCAAAATATAATCGATCAAAGTTGTATATTTATTTTAAAGTTGCATATAATTGTCATTAAAGGGCTGCCGTGACCGGCAGCCCTTTAATCGTCATTGCGAGCGAAGCGAAGCGATCCAGCACGTTGGCGAAGCTGGTCATTTTGGATTGCTTCGTCGCTTCGCTTCCTCGCAATGACAGGTAGGGTTATCTGAGTTTACGCGAATGAGCTCGATCATCCGTAAATCTCGATCATCCGTAAATAAGGAATATTCGGAAAAATATTTTTTGGACGAAATAAATAGAAGGATTATTAAGCGTTATAGTATAATATTAATTTTTAGATGTATATTGTGTTCATCAATGTGTTCATCAATGAGTGCGCCTTTGTCAAGTACATATTTTTCGAGGGTATAAATAAGGATTATGCTCAATTTCCAACAGGGTGTTTTAGACATCATTAATGAGATATTTTAATCCTTGATAAATACTCTCGTTTTTTATAGAAAAGAGGTGATGCCTGGACAATAGACTGAATTACCACTGCCGTTTTGGCAGTGGAGACGCCCTGAGTTCAGCCGCTAGCCTTGAAGACGCGGGCGGCTCGCGGCGGCATCTGTGACGAATGAAAATAAAGTATATGTCAAAAAGAAAGGGAGAAAAACATGAAATTACAAAAACATCTTTTACTGATCGCTTTGCTTGCCATTATTATGATGTTTGCCTTTTCCGCCGTGGCACTGGCGGATGAGCTCGACGACCTGCCATTTCCGTTACGGCCCGACGGGGAAACCACCATGGAATATGTTGCTTCCTATGTAATGCGCAGCGTGGGCTTATCGGAACTTGCATTAGGCGTGTATCCCCGCGACCACAATGCCATGGCCAAAAGCGTGGGCCTGCTGGAGGGCGTGGATTTTGTTCCCACAGCCGAATGCGGCTTTGAAGATTTTGCAAAAATGACTGCCAATGCCCGGCCGCTGTTTGAGAATTTACGCCTTGATCCGCCGCAACCCTTCTTTGTCAATGGTATGGCGCAGCCCATTTTCCCCTATGGCTCCGGTACTACCGCCGGCGCTCCTTTTGACACCACCGGCCAAGGTATTGCCCGCTTTACCGTCTATGTAGAGACCGATTTCGACAGCGATAAGGATGGCAAGCCTGACTTATTGATGGTATTTGTGCAGCTCCCCCGGGCAGCCGTTGATAAGGGCATGAAAGTATCCACCATATATCACGCGCAGCCATATAATGAAGGCACCAATGATGATTCATATCCGACGCCGGCGGTTATGCAGACCGAAGGACAAGCCTGGCTGAATGCCAACGGGGTTTTTGAACACGAAGACCTGCATGACGTAGTCCAACCCCGTGTTCCTGTGGGTGAATACACCACCAAACAAATGGTGGATATGGCCAGGCCCACCACAGACTGGCGCTACAATTACGCATACAGCACTTCCACCCGCAGGGCTACCATGACTTGGGGCGCATCCAATTCCAATCAAATATCCAGCAGCACCATAAACGACCATTTCCTGGTGCGCGGTTATGCCTCTGTTTCCGCCGCCGGCCTGGGCACTGCTAATGGCGAAGGCGTGGGTACAAATTTCGCGGATATTGAAATCGCCGCTTTCAAAAAGGTCATCGACTGGCTTAACGGCGACGCCAAAGCCTATTCCGACAGAACAAGCAATATAGAAGTCAAAGCAGACTGGTCTAACGGCCTGGTAGGTATGACAGGCACCTCTTATGGCGGCACCATGCCGGTCGGCGTGGCTTCCACCGGCGTTAAGGGCTTGAGGACCATCGTACCTGTGGCTGCCATAATGAGCGGTTATGAATACGTAAATCAGCAAGGCGTCAGCAACCTGGCTGCCGGCTACACAGCCTACTTACTGTATTATGTGGTCAGCCGTATGGGAACCGCGGATTGGAATCCCGGGGCGGACTTCCGCGGCAGGCAGCTCGGATATTTGCAGCAAATGCTGAATGAATCAACAGAAATCGGCGGCAACTACGCTGATCACTGGCAGCGCCGCGACTACAGCTTCGATGGCTGGTTCAAGGATTGGGGTCCCAGTAAGATGCAAGCCTCCATGCTGATAGTACATGGCCTTAATGACAACAATGTCCGTCCCAAGCAATCCGTATTGATGCAAAGGGCTGCCGAGAAACATGGCCTTGAATACAGGATGATTTGGGATCAAGGCCATCATATGACGCCCAATGGCCATATGATCGGCGATTATGTATACCAGGATTGGTTAAACCTGTGGTTCAGCCACTATCTATACGACGTTGACAACAATGTACTGGATATGCTGCCGCCGGTATATGCGCAGGATAACCTGACCGGTGATTATTTACCATATGATTCCTGGGATCCCGGTTTCAGATTTGTCTTAGACAAGCATGACCGCGTAGTTCCTGCCGCCGCCGCGTCTTTCGCCGCTTATGCCGCTCCGGTATATGAAGTCCCGGTGGAGAATACCATCGATTTCTTCAGGATGAATGATGATGAAAAAGCATATTACAGTGAACTGTACGGCAATATTGATCCGGCCGCCGGAATCAGCGCCGCTGTTGCCGACATTATGCCACTGGCCGCCGCGGCGGATATTGAGGAAGGCAGTTTCACCATCATCAACAGCGCCAACGGAACCTCGTCTTGGCAAAACCAAATCAACGTGCCCACCGCGGGCAGCACCCTCTATTCTTTAGTGCTTCCGGAAGATATCACAGTCAAGGGCGTGATCGAGGTTCACTTAAGGGCTGCCATTGAAACATTAGGCAGCAACCTGGGCGGCGCGACCGCGCGTCACAGCATCCATGCCAGGCTGGCGGAAGTACCCGCGGCAGGCAGAACCATCAGCGCATTCGGCACCACTGCCGTCGGTTCCTCCATCGGCACCTCCGTTACTGTCAGCGGCGGCGTCTTTAATGGCGGCGGTTTATCTCCCGGCAATGTGGTCAGGTTCAATCGGGCGACCGCCCTTACATACAGGGAGATCGCCAGAGGCTGGATGGATATGGCTAACCCGTATGCCGGTTATGATAGCTATACCGCGCATATCGATAACCGTATCAACCTGCGTGACAATATCGGCGTATTCCATGATTATACCCTTTATCTGCAGCCCGCCGTCCACTCCGCCAAGGCCGGGAACAAGCTGTCGCTGATCATCTCCTTCGGCCACGACAGCTCTACCTCCTATACCGGTAATAATGCCTTTAGCGTCAAGATCGACAATGACGCCTCCTATATCTCCATACCCGTCGCCGAACAATATCCCTCTGTTCTGGCTAGCTTCATTGTGAACGGCAAAGTATACGCCACGCAATTGGTACAGCTGGACAAGGAGGCCAAGGATCCCGGCGCGCCGGTGATGCCGGCCGGCAAGATATTCGACGGTTGGCGCACCGGCAGTGAAAGCGGCCCGCTCTTCGATTTCAATACCTTGCTCCATGAAGATATTAACCTGTACGCCGCCTGGTATATGCCGATTCCCACGGCTTCTGTGGAAAAGCTGAACGGCAATAAAAATAATCTGACCATTAATATTACAGAAAAATTCTCTGACGGTAAAAAAGGCTCGACCTACAGCAAGACCTTCTCCATAGATAATAACGCGGCGGGAACCTATGTTGTTGGCCCCTATAAGGTATATGTGGATACCAAGGGCAATACACAGATCCGCGCCTGCGAAATTGTCTTTTAAGTAAATTTTATATTATATCGATAAAAAATTTACATTGGACGGTATATGTTGATAATGTCGCGCAGCAAGGCGGCGGCGGCGGCCCTGGCGCTGCCACCGCCGCCGCTGATGGTCAGTTCGCCCAGTGTATCCGTGATATAACGCACTGCCTTATTTGTGCCTTCCACATGATAGAAGGGATGCGTGGGCTCAAGCGCCAGCGGCTTAACTGCTATCGTCAATGCCCCCTGCTTATATGCGCTGCTGCCCACCAGTTTGTATCTTAGCCCCTTACGGGCGGCTTGCTGTATATCCTCCTGGGTAAGGCCGGTTATGCCACACACTTCTATATCGGCTAGCCGTTTATGCTCATTAAACAACACATTGGTCAGAATAAGCAGCTTGATAGCTGTATCCCAGCCTTCCACATCCAGAGACGGATCGGCTTCAGTTACGCCAAGCCGTTGCGCCTCTTGGAGAGCCTCCGCATAGTTTACTTGCGTTTCCCGCATTTTTTCCAAAACAAAATTGGTGGCGCCGTTAAGAACCCCTTCTATGGAAATTATGGCGGCTCCGGCTAGATCCAACAAGCCACCGTTGATGGCGGGCAGCGCGCCGCCGGTGGTGCAGCCTATGCCTAATTTTACCCCGTTCGCAGCGGCCAATTCCTTAAGCTCATGATAGGCTATCACCAGCGGGCCTTTATCGGCGGTCACCACATGCAAGCCGTGGCTTAAGGCGGCTTTGGCATAGGAATAACCGGGTTCGCCACTCTCCTTATTGGTGGGCGTAGCCAATACCACCAGATCCGCTGCTTGTTCAGAAAGCAGCGCCATGAAATCAGCGATATTTTCCAAATCTACGATACACGTTATTTGCAGCGGCAGGCCCATGGCTTTCAATGCCGCTTTTTTATCCTCTAAAAGCTGTACAAAAGCCTGGCCTACCCCACCGTGGCCAATAAGCGCTATGCGCATTTTACTCATCTCCTAACGGTCTGCTTCGCAGCCCAAATATAGAATGTAGAATTGAGAATGTAGAATTGAGAATTGACGAAGATGCTACATAAAGACATATCATCACAATTATTATATCATGATTATTTGGTTCTGTCATCGTACAATTTGACAAGGTGAGCGTATTTAATTGCCGGCAGGATTTGCCACTTTGCCGCCGAATTTATTAAGGTAAATATTAATGCCTGACATAATATGCAAAGAGGAATGTGGATGAGTGAAGGTGAACTTTTAAAACCGCAAAACCCGAATCCCGGCGGCGTGCGAGCTTTAGCCGAAGGCGCGATGATGACAGCTTTGGCTTTGATACTGGCGGTTATCAGTTTGTATGTGCCGGTATTTTATTTTCTTGTGCCATTGGTTTTTCCCGTGCCACTGGCTTTATTAGTGTTGCGTCATGGCTTAAGATATGGCTGTATAAGTGCAATTAGCGTTTTTTTTCTTAGCGCCATGTTAATCGGTCTGCTCAACGCTCTTCTACTTTTGATTATGTACGGTGTTTTGAGTTTATTTTTTGGTTGGTGCTTCCGCCTGCAAAAGAGTGCCGGCTTCACGCTATTGGGCGGGGTGTTGATTTCTTCGGTTGCCATCTTGCTCTCTTTGCTTTTTCCCTCGCTTATGGTCGGTATTTCCCTGGAAGAGTTTAAGCTGGCGGTTGAAAGCGCCTCACAGGAATTCGTAAGTATATTGCAGCAGCAGGGCGCTACCGAAGAAATGCTGACAAGCGCTGCATCTGTCTCCATATTTATGCTGCGCTTACTGCCAAGCATGCTTGTTTGTGGAACCATGAGTACCACTCTATTGTGCTATATTTTGATGTGTAAACTTCTACGGCGCCTAGGTTATGTTATTCCCAAATTACCGGTTTTTAATGAATGGCGTCTGGATTCGCGGCTATTGTGGCCACTTATCGTAGCGCTGGCGCTGTCTGGTTTGGGCCAACGTTTTGACATAAATTTGATGGCGCGCATCGGTGATAACCTATTGATGGCTTTTATGCCTATATTACTGGTATGCGGTATATCCATATTGGCCTGGTTACTTAAACCGTGGCCTGTGGCTGGTTTCATTAAGGTATTGGTATGCTTATTTGCATTCCAATTATTTGGCAACTTGGCATTTTATTCATTGATTATGATTAGTGCGTTTGACCCTATTTTTGATTTCCGTCGCAGAATTGCAGCGGCAAAAAATAAGGGATAAGGCTAAATTTATCAATTTGTCAGTAAAAAGGAGGTTCCCTTCGTGAAAGTTATTTTGTTGCATGATGTAAAAAGCCTTGGTAAGCGCGGTGATATCAAAGAGGTCGCCGACGGTTATGCGCGCAATTTCCTTTTTCCTAAAAAGCTGGCGCAGGAGGCCAGCCGCGGCAATTTGAACAGCATCAATCATGAAAGCAAATTGCAGGCCGACCGCGACGCCAGGGCGCTGGCTAAAGCGCGTGAGTTTGCCGAAACCCTGGCGGCGCAAAAGCTTACCGTGCCGGCTAAATGCGGCGATACCGGGCGTTTGTTCGGTTCCATCACCAGCGCCGATATAGCGCAAGCCCTGGCCGCGCGGGGCATAGAGGTCGATAAGCGCAAAATAGACTTGCCGGAACAGGTAAAAACGCTGGGTGATCATGCGGCGGTGATCAAGCTGCATGCGCAGGTGCAGTGTAAAGTAGAGTTTTCAGTGGTAAAAGCGGAGTAAAAGATGCCGGAACAGTATGCGAAGCTACCGCCGCATAATTTGGAAGCGGAACAGGCCCTTCTGGGCGCTTGCCTGCTAAACAAAGACGCGGTAAATGAAGCAATGGAATTTGTGCGGGCGGAAGATTTTTACGGCGATAATCACCGCCTTATTTTTGCCTGCATTCATAAGCTGATCTTATCCGGCAGCCCCTGCGATTTAGTTACGCTGGCGGATGCCCTGACTGTAGAAGGGCATTTGCAGCGGGCCGGCGGCCTGGCTTATATCGCCTCGCTGACCGACGCGGTGCCTTCGGCGGCGGCGGCGGCGCATTATGCGAAGATAGTGGCGGAAAAAGCCTTGTTGCGCACGCTGGTGGAAACGGCTTCCCGCATTGAAAACGAGGGTTATAGCGGAGCGCATACGGCAGAGGAATTACTGGAATTGGCGGAAAAGGCCATATTCGAGGTTTCGCAGCGGCGTTTGCATGACGGTTTCCATGCCTTAAGCGATCTGCTGCTGGAAGTTTATGAAATGATGGGGCGGATCAAGGCCGCCGACGGAGTTACCGGCGTCCCCACATTCCGGGATTTGGATAAGCTGCTTTCCGGCCTGCAAAAAAGCGATTTGATTTTGGTGGCGGCGCGCCCGGCCGTGGGAAAAACCTCCCTGGCCTTAAACATTGCCCAGCGCGCGGCGGTAAAACATGGCAAGCGCGTGGCCATTTTTTCCCTGGAAATGCCCAAGGAACAGTTGGTACAGCGCATGCTATGCACGCAAGCGGAGGTCAATCAGGGCAATGTGCGCAAAGGCCTTGCCAGCGCCGAGGATTTTAAGCGGCTGTCGCAAGCCTTACTGCCTCTTTCCACCGCCGAAATCTATATTGATGACAGCGCCAGCATCACCGTCAGCGAAATGCGCAGCAAATGCCGCAAGCTGATGCTGGAAAAAAAGGGTTTACATCTGGTGATAGTAGATTATATACAGCTTATGCAATCGGCAGGCGGCCGGCGCAGTGAAAACCGTCAGCAGGAGGTAGCGGAGTTTTCGCGCTCCTTAAAGGGCCTGGCCAAGGAATTGGATGTGCCGGTGCTGGCTTTATCGCAGCTTTCGCGTTTGGCGGAGCGCGGCAACGACGCCCCTAATCTAAGCCATCTGCGCGAATCCGGCGCCTTGGAGCAGGATGCCGACGTGGTGATAATGCTGCATCAACAACGCGATAAGGAGGCTGAAGCGCCGGATGGCTTGCCAACGGATGTAAAAAGCGCTGCTTCGGATATCGTGCAGGCTATTGTGGCCAAGCACCGCAATGGTCCGGTAGGCGAAGTGCAATTGCTGTTCCGCCGCGCCTTCACCTCTTTTGAGGATATAGCTTATGGTTGGCAGGAATAAATTATTATTGGAGTGGAAAGGGGGGATTTTGATGCCAACGGTGCATGTGGTATGGTTGCCGCGCGATACGGAAGTCAAGCGTAAGGTAGCGGCGCGTTTTACGGAGGTATTGATGGAAGAGGCCAAGTGTTCTGCCGAAGCGGTACATATCCGGTTTCATGATTCGCCGGCGGAAAATTTTGCCGATGGCGGTGTATTGATGTCGGATATGAAAAAATAAAGGCTGTTAATTAATATTGAATAGGAGGTTTTTTTATGGCGATTTTACCCGGTAAACCCACACAGGCGGCATTGGACGCATTCACCGGCCGCAATATTATGGACATCGAGAGCTTGAGCAAGGAAGATTTGGAAACCATCATGCAAACGGCGGCTTATTATGATCAGGCGCTGGAGGAGAAACGGCTGTTGGACGATATGAAAGGCAAGATAATGGCGTCGCTGTTCTTCGAGCCTTCCACGCGTACCCGCCTCTCTTTTGAAAGCGCTATCGAGCGCCTGGGCGGCAAGGTCATCACAGTCAGTGAAACCCCCACCATGCAGACTTCCTCTACCGCCAAAGGCGAAACCATGTACGACGCCATCCGCGTGATCAACTATTATTGCGATGTCATCGCCTGCCGCAGCCCCATCAAGGGCGTGCGCCATGAGATCGCCCGCGCCGCCACCGTGCCTTATATCAATGGCGGCGACGGCTCCGGCGAACATCCCACCCAGGCTTTGCTGGACGTTTATACTATCTATAAAGAAAAGGGTACGCTGGATGGTTTGGTACACGCCATCTGCGGCGACTTGAAATACGGCCGCGCGCCCCATTCGCTGCTGGACGCCCTTTCCAAGTTCGACGTCAAAAAAATCATCCTCGCCTCGCCGCAGGAATTGCGCATGCCGGCGGAAAACATAGAGAAGATCAAGGCCAAGGGTATTGAGATCGAGGAATGCTTCGAACTGGATTATGCAGTGGAACACGCCGACATGATATACATGACGCGCGTACAGCGCGAGCGTTTCGGCAGTCAGGAGGAATATGAGCGTAATAAGAACCTTTTCATCATGAGCGAACGGCATATCCAAATGTTCCGTCCCGGCGCGATAGTACTGCATCCGCTGCCGCGCGTCAATGAGATAGAGGTGGAAGTGGATGAATATCCCGGCGCGGTATATTTTGCCCAATCCGGCAACGGCGTGCCTGTACGCATGGCCCTGCTGGCTTTAGTGACAGGCTGCGTTAAATAGCAGAAGCGGTCTTCGACCGCAAGGGATCAGGGATTAGGGATCAGGGACTAGAAGGCAATCTGTTTTTTATAGGGGTAAGTGACTAAGGTGAGCTATGTCCACAACCCAAGAATCCTGTAAAACTTCATTTGCTAATTAGACACGGATTTATTCAGATTTTAAATGGATTCACACGGATAAGATAATTTTTTCTTTATATTATATATCTGTGTTAATCTGTTGTTCAAATCCGTAAAATCTGCGTCTAATTAAAGCAAAAACATGCTGGAAAGCCTCTTGCCATAGGGCGGGAGGCTTTTTTTATCGCAAACAAAAAAACAAACCAAAAAACGCTTGACAAGATAGTTTTCATAGTGTAATATTGTACTAGGTACCTATTACAATGACACAGAGATCAGGGTTCAGAGGTCAGTGGTCGGAGTATTAGAGCAATAGTAACTTACAGACAAACCACACCAATAAAAAACAAGAATTCACTCAAAACTCAAAACTCACGACTCAAAACTCGGGCTGCGAAGCAGACCGTTAGCATAAAGTACTTGCCATCGACTGCATATTATATTATTATAATATAGTACTAATTATTATATTTTGGGGTCATGGCCATGGTGGAAAAGCTGAAAAAACTAAAAACGCGCCTTTGTATGCGCCTTAAAAAGCGCAAAATAATATCGCCGCCGCCCACGCCGCCGCTTGTACCGGCGCGGGAGCAGGCTGAGGAGCAAAATTCCGCTGTGTCCGGCGTTATCAGCAGCCGGGATGCGGATAATCTCAAAGGTTTGGTCGATTATTTGCATAGCCTGAATTTGGCCGAATATGTAGGGCTATCGCAAAAGCCGCGGCGTTTGATCGCCTTGAATTTTGTGATCGGCGTGGCACGCGGTTTTGGTATGGCTGTGGGGTTCACACTGCTGGGCGCGCTGGGCATATATGTGCTGAGACAGTTGAATGTACTGAACTTACCGGGAATCGGCGATTTTATCGCCCAGCTACTGGAATATGTGGAATTAGCGCGCAGCTTGTAAATTTAATTGTGAGGGGAGCAGTTGAAGAGTTTGAAAAAGAGCATAAAGTATATGACAATAATTGTTGCGGTTATTGCGGTTTTAGGGATAATCGTATGGGCGGTCGCGCAGCCGCCCGCTGTGGAATGTATAGCGCTGGCCAGCAGCGTGCAGGAAAGCACCTTTAATGAGATGGGTGAAGTCATTCCTCAGCAGGAAAGCGACATTTTCAGCAAATCCGGCGGGAAAATAGTTGATGTTATTATTGCTGAGGGAATGGCGGTCAGGCGGGGGGATTTACTCTTTGTCTTTGACGACGCTGATCTGCGCAGCGAGGAAGAGGGTATACTGGGCGAGATATCAGTGGTGGACAGCCAGATAAAAAGCCAGATAGTATCCCTGGAGACGCAGAAAAACTCGCTTGAATCCGAAAAGGCAACTGTGCAGATACAGGTCGAGAAAGCCTATATGGAGGAGCAAAAACTAAGCGGGGATATCAAGTCCGCTGAACTTTTGCATGAATTCGGCGATATACCCGCCCAGGATGTGCACAATGCCCGCTTTGCCTATGATCTGGCGGTTAAAAACAGGGAATTGGCCGCTGCCCAGTTGGCGCATTTAACGGCGCAGATATCCACGGTCAATACGCAAATCAATGATTTGCGGCTGGGGCAAAACCCGGAAACAGCAAACGGCGCCAGCCAACGCCAGCAATTATTGGCGCAAAAAGCCGCGTTGGAGATAGGGCTGGGTTTGCTGCGCGACAAGCAAAGCGAGATAGAGGTTTTCTCGGCTCAGGATGGCATTATCCGCGATATCACTGTTAAAGAAGGGCAGATAATTGCCCCGGGTTCCAAACTCTGTTCTGTTTATCAGCCGGAGCAATACCGGGTGGATTGTTTTATATTGGTAGAGAATACCGAGGGAGTGAAAAGCGGCGACGAGGTTGGGGTAACGCTGCAGATGCGGCATGAGGATAAAAAATTCACCGGAACCATCACGCGCTTGGCCCACGACGCGGTGGACAGGATATCGAAAGTGGGCCTGAGCGAGAAACGGATCAAGGCGGAAATCACCGTGACCGCAGAAGGCTGGGAAAATGTTGGCCCATATTGGCCCGTGGAGGTGCGCTTTGTTACATCCAAAACAGAAAACTGCCTATTAGTGCCGAAAACAGCCTTATTTGAAGACGCCGGTAATGTGTGGAAAGTCTGGGCGGTGCGGGACGGTAAATTATTGGCGCTGGCGGTGGAAAGAGGTATACAAACCCCCTCGCAGACCGAGATCAAAGGCGATATAAACCCGGGGGAGATAATTGTTAAGGATGCTAAGGCTGGCAATATTGTGGAAGGCAAGAAGATTAAATGTAAAATTTAGAATTTAGAATTAAAGAACTTGTTTCTAATATGCTTAACTGGGGAGTATGTGACTTATGAGAAATGCTGAGGTTTCGGCAAAAACGGTGATATCTACTAATAAGTTGTGTAAGACCTTTTTCTTGGGGGCGATTGAGCAGCCTGTTCTTAGATCTCTTGATTTGGAGATTTTTCCGGGGGATTTTACGGTTATCATGGGTCCTTCGGGTGCGGGTAAATCCACGCTGCTGTATGCCCTTTCCGGTATGGATAAGCCGACTTCCGGCGAGATAGTATTCAGCGGGCGGCCTATTTCCAATATGTCCAGCGATCAGCTGGCGGTTTTCCGCCGCCGGAATTGCGGCTTTATCTTCCAGCAGAATTTTCTTTTAGATAGCATGAGCATCATGGATAATGTTCTGGCCTGCGGCTTGCTGCTAAGCGGCAATAAACGGCAGATGATAGCCCGGGCCAAGGAATTATTTTTGCAGGTGGGCCTGGGCGAAAATATCTGGGATAAATTTCCCACGCAGGTTTCCGGCGGCGAGGCGCAGCGGGCGGGCATTGTCAGGGCATTGGTCAATCAGCCGCAAGTAGTTTTCGCCGATGAACCCACCGGTTCTTTAAACTCGGCGGCCGGTAAAGCCGTGCTGGATGTCCTGACCGATGTGAACCGCAATGGCCAGAGCATAATCATGGTCACGCATGACTTGCATTCGGCACGGCGGGGCAACCGTATTATTTACCTGAAAGACGGTATAGTATGCGGCGAATGCATGCTCGGCCCATATGTGTTGGAGGACGATTCGCGCCAGGAAAAACTACAGCCATTTCTTAAGGAAATGGGGTGGTAATATGCAAAAAATGATCATACTTGTGCGCGGCAATATCAAAAAAAACAAAGGGCAAATGATTTCAATGCTGTTGATCATTATTGTGGCGGCCCTGTTACTGAATATCGGCGCCTTGTCTTTCTACAATTTCGGGCTTTTTTTTGACGAGAAAGCTGAGCAACTGAACGCCCCCCATGTAACCATATTCATCAGCAAAGACGCTTACCGCCCCGCCCATGAAGATTTTTTAAGAAGCGACCCGCCGGTGACCCAAACCAATACCGAAGAAGTTCTATATATGCCGGGGTGCTGCTTTGCTTTTGGCGACGGCAAGCTGGCGCAAAACATTATTTTCCAGAATGCCGGCCTGGATCGGGATATGGCGCCGCTATCAATTGTGGTGGAGGAAGCTGAACTGGCAAAAAACTCGCTGTACGCGCCGTATATATTGCAATCGGGGGGCGGTTATGAACTAGGCGACACCATCACGTTGGAATATATGAATCAGGAATACGATTTCAGGATCAGCGGCTTTGTTGAAGATATTATGCTTGGCTCCACCAATATGAGCATTATCGGCTTTTATATGCCCGAGCCGCTCTATAAAAGGTTTATGGCGGATGGTTTGGCCCTGCCCGCGGTGATGCTTTCGGCTCAATTGACCGATCAGCGCTTAAGCGATGATGTTGTGGAAGGTTATAACGCCTTTTTTAGTGAAGAAGACAGCGTTTTAGGGGGTATGCCGATCACGCTGGTTAAACTAGCGCGTTCGTTTAGCGCCAATATCGCGGCGATGATAATCGTTGCTTTCGCTTTGATCATCATTTCCGTGGCGCTGATAGTGATACGCTTCCGCATCAGCGACAATATCCGCGACGATATCAAAGATATCGGCGCCCTGAAGGCGGTGGGTTTTACCAGCCGGCAGGTCAAAACGGTCATCCTGCTGCAATTCCTGGGTATAACAACGCTAGGCAGCCTGCTGGGCATTGCTATTTCCTACCTGGCCGTACCCATGCTTTCGACAATATTTTCCGCCCAAACCGGTTTGCCCTGGCATCAGGGATTCGCCCCGGCGACCAGCGCTGTATGCCTGGCCATAATCCTCATAGCGGTGGCAATTAATGTTTTGCACAGTTCGCGGCAACTGAATAGCCTGGAACCGATCATCGCTATCAGCGGGGATATGAAAACCCGCAGCTTTAAAAAGAACTTTTTCCGCTTGGAGAAAACAAAGGGGAATCTGCAATTTATATTGGCCCGAAAGCTAATCATGCAAAAATTAGGGCAAAACATCATGATCGCGCTGATCATCGCCGCGGTCACTTTTGCCTCAGCCTTCGGTTTAGTGCTTTTTTACAATATGGCTGTCAATACCGATATCTTTATCGGCACTGTTGCCGGCGAGGTTTGCTCTTTGGGGGTAAGCTCGCTCTCTAACCTGAATACCGCCAGGCTATGCGAGGAGATCGGCGCCATGCAGGGCGTGCGCAAAGCGATCATATTCGACGATATCGGTACGATTATTAACGAGGAGGCCTACGTGGCCAGTATTACGGAAGACTTCAGTGAGCTTGAAGGGCAGCTGCTATATTTCGGAAGCTATCCGCAATCCGCCGATGAAGTTGCGGTCGGCGGGGCTATTATCGAAAGATATGGTAAAACCGTCGGCGATACCGTCGTTATCCGCAAAGGGAATAAAGACGCCGAATATATTATTAGCGGTTTGATCCAATCGGGAAATAATATTGGCAGAATAATGCTATTGACCACTGAAGGCGTCAAGCGTATCATGCCGGATTATCTTCCGTCGTTCATATATGTATATCTGCACGAAGGGGAGGATGCGGCGGCTTTTATCAGCCTGCTGGAAGACAGGTTTGGCAGCGTGATCGATACGCCGGTAAACTTGGATGATTTGATCAAAGGGGTGGTAGGCTCCTACTTAACGATCATTATGCTGATGGCAATCATTATACTTTTCATAACCGGATTCATAGTGACGCTGATTTTATATTTTGTGATAAAAACCATGATCTCACAGCGCAGGCGTGATTTTGGCGTGCAAAAGGCGGTAGGCTTTACCACATTCCAGCTGGTGCAACAGATATCGTTGAGTTTTATGCCTATTGTGGCGGCAGGTTCCATAACCGGCATTATCGCGGGATACCTGTGGATCAGCCCTTTAGTCAGCGCATTGTTCAGAAGCACCGGCATCATGAAATTTGATATGATCATCGCCCACCTGTGGCTGGCCATATTATGCGTGGGCATAGCGGTGTTTTCCTATATAATCGCCATTATTATCTCTTCCAGGACAAGGAAGATTTCTGCTTATAGTTTGGTGACGAAATAAAAAGAAGAACTGGCCAACATTTTTCTGTCGATAATTTAGCATGCTCTTCATGTCTATTAGTACTATTTTCGTACTAATATTTAAGCTTGAACTTCACTATTATTTGTGCTACAATATGTTGTAGAAATAATTCGATATATTGTACCTTGGCACAACATATCGGTAAATGACCGCATCATTGCGGATATATGGGAGAACAAAAATTATGAGCGGTAGTCTGGGCGCGATAACAAAAATGAATATGCATCCTATTGATCTATCCTGCGCCCCTTGGACTATGCATGAATTTTTTGCGGGCAGCGGTTTGGTTGCCTATGGGCTAAAAGGGATGTTTAGCCCCGTATGGGCCAATGATATAAGCGACAAGAAAGCCGCCGTTTATCGGGCAAATTTCAGAAGCAGGCATTTTATATTGAGTGATATTAAGAAGATAAGCGGTGATGGCCTTCCCTATGCCCATTTGTCTTGGGCCAGCTTTCCTTGTCAAGATTTATCCCTGGCCGGCTCAATGGCTGGAATTGACGCGGCGCG
>Ga0123356_10003727_pt1 | contig 15889 bp, 18 predicted proteins | sample TergutEmb28metaG_2_FD_92546 | JGI IMG/M metagenome (GOLD analysis project Ga0123356, IMG submission 92546) | Embiratermes neotenicus P3 segment gut microbial communities from Petit-Saut dam, French Guiana - Emb289 P3 | ecosystem: Host-associated > Arthropoda: Insects > Digestive system > Gut ... | reverse complement strand
GGGATTGGGGCTTGGCGACCAAGAAACCCGATACTCCCCCGCCCCCCACGCCGGTTTTTTAAAAGTTGTCAGGGGGACGGTGGTATTTGACAACTTATTCTTTAATACTGAAGCGGCGACGCACTAAGCAAAGTTGTCAAATACCACCGTCCCCCTGACAACTTTTGTCTGACATGAGCTTTCTAAGAGTTTCTCTGCCGATTCCGGTTAGGTCTGAAATCTCCCTTAGACTTGCTCTAGTTCTTTTTTTAATCTCTACAATTGCCGCAAAAATTCTATCCTTATCTACTGCCCTTATATTGGGCTGCACGTTAATCCGGAACTTTTCTAAGACCTCAACCGCAATCTCCCGGGCGTTCTCAAAGGAATCCTCATGCTCAAGCCAAACACCGTCCGTCCGCTCAGCCATAATCGCCGCGATGTTATCGGGAGCGATATCATAAAAACACGCAGCTTCATCAAAATCGACAATTCCGGTTCCTCTTAAATAATTTGAATAACTCGAAAACAGATAGTCCTCTGCCCGCTCTACTATTTTGGCTTTAAGCGGATTATTTTGTATGTACGCCATGCAATAAACCAATTGGCGTTCACTTCGAATCACCTCGCTTTTAAAGCGGTCTCGAAAAACATACCCCACTCTGCCGTTCATGCGGTTATAATATCTTGCGTAGTCGCCATTGACACGCTTAAAATACAGCGCCAATTCCTGCGCACCGGAAACGCTCAGCAAAATATGCGCGTGGTTGCCCATAACACAAAACGCAAGTAGCTTTGCAGGATAGTGTACCTTATTTTCTTTCAAGCACGCCAAATAGAACCCTTTGTAGTGATCGTTTGGAAAAACAAATTCTTTCCCAATTCCCTGCACCATCACATGGTAGTACTTTCCGTCTAAATCTTTTCTCGCTGATCTCGGCATATCGATACAATACCACATTTTTCAGCATCTGTCAACACTTTTTTGTAAAGTTGTCAGGGGGACGGTGGTATTTGACAACTATGTCTTGGGTGTAGAAATGTGCCACATTAAACAAAGTTACCAACCATCGCCGTCCTCCTGAACACTAAACAAAGTTGTCAAATACCACCGTCCCCCTGACAACTTTTATCCCCCTACTACCCGCTCCCTTAATCTCCGCACCGCTTCCTCCGGACTATCGGTGTCGGCGCATAGTAGCTCCATCGGGCATTGATCGAGGCCGGCGCGGTTTTGAATAAAGGGGACACACTTTGCGTATTCGCACGGGATGCCGTGCGTTTTTAAAATTTCTAGGGCGGGATGAGAAACGGTTTCGGCATACACGAAGCCGGCCTTTGCGTACGCAAAAATCAGCGCGGCCGCCTTGCCCACGATTTTATCGGCGCAAACGGCATTTTTAAAAAGCGAAGCGGCGGACAGAACGGCGGAGAGGAGCGGCTTGATGCCCGTACCGAAAAACTCCGCCGATTTTCCGTCGCTGCCTAACCTAACGGAAAGCGGAGTCCTAGGCAAAGCGGCATTTAGCAAAGATCCTATAGCGGCATCCTTATCCCCGCTCCCCCGCTGCAGCGTGCTAAACGCAAGCGCACGCAGCAACTCCGCACGTTTAGAGCCCTTCATGTCTGCGCTGCCGTCGAACGCAACCGCGAGCGACGCGCCGCCCGCGAGCTTTTCCTTTAACTTATTAAGCGTTTCGTCCGCTTTGAGCTTTTTTGTTTCCATGGGCTTATCATATCATACGCCCTAACCTTTGTCCAGCGTATCGCCGTGTAAGTATGGCAGAGGAAAAATGACGCGGGGGCTGTTCTCGCTCGGAGACAGCCCTTGTTTTCCGGCCGGATTATTTCGGCCGCTTTTAAGCCAAACTAAATCGGAACGGGCTCTTTACGACGGCCAACAACCCCGCAGGTGCGACAGAGCGGAAAGCTTCAAGGCCTGATTTGTGTAAAACACTAAAATTCATAACAAAAAAAATACATTTTTGTCTGTCGTGACACAAATTTTGACACAACAGGGTGGTATTCTATGCAAAGAAAGGATCTAATCACTATGTTAAATTACTTAGCGATAGAAAAGGACGAAGCAGTCCACAATCGAGAAAGTGCGGCATGGGCTTTGCGTAGCGTCGGCTCCGTTCGGGTGAGAACCATGAACGAGGGGGTCAAGAAAGCGGCCGCCGGTAAATACCTGTTTATCATAATCAATTCGACAAATATAAATTATTTGTCGAAACTCCGGCTGTTGCGCGAAGTAACCAACGACCCGATTATTATAGGCACAAACAAGTATTCGCCGATGGAGCACAGCAAAGCCTTATCCATGGGTGCCGATTCTTATGCACAAATCAGCGACACCCCGCAGGAAAACGTCGATTCGGTTTTGGCGTTGCTTGGGCGGCTTGAGGAACGCTCCGGCAAACCAAATAATGCAATCAAAGTAATCAGCTACGGCGATATTTTGATTGCACGCGAGCAACGCAAGGCTTTTATCGGCGAAAAAGAGCTCTCGCTCAACAAAGATGAAACCAACATCTTTTATTATTTGCTGTGCAATTACAACCGCATCTTGACGTATCAGCAAATTTTTGATTTTACCCGGGGCGAGGACAGCGAGCGTATGCCCAACAACGCCGTCCGAAGCGCCATGAAGCGTCTGCGCAAGAAGATTGAGGCCGCCGGATTTAGTAAAAACCTCATCGAAAACGTCAGAGGCCTCGGCTACAGGATAGCCACGCTGAACTAGAAAATAGAGAACAGAGAATAGAGATCCGGGAGGGAGCCACCGCATGGACGAAAAAAAACTCGGCGACTCAAAACAAAACTGCGACACGGGGCCAGTCTGCGAGCAGATGCTTTGTTTTGACCCGGAGCGCCAAAATCCGGCCTATGCCAATCCCGACAAAGCAAAGACTGTCGGGGAATTGAAACGCAAAAAAAAGGCGGAGCAGCGGCAGCCCGGATACCAAAAGCCCTACGGCGAAATGACCGTCGGAGAACTAAAACGAAAACAAAGGCAGGTCGAAAGCTCGATTTTTTTGGACGCTGCCCGCCGCGTAGAAAACCCGCCGTGGGGGGACTCTATTCCGACCATGGATGAATTTATAGCCTATTCGGTAGAGCAAATTTTTTTCCGGCAAAAGCATTTTTGACGACGAGGAGTATTAGGGGTTAGAACCTATTGTAATTTAAGACTATTTCAGTTCAAAGTGAGGAATTAGGAGTTAGGAATTAGGAATGAGGGATAAGTGAAAGTTAGAGCAAGAGCATGGTTTTTTGTTCCTTAAGGAATAAAAGAAACTTGTTTTTATTCCCACAGGCAATTATCCCTCATTCCTAATTCCTAACTCCTAATTCCTCCCTAACCCCTATCCCCTAGCCCCTAATACTCGTCCGGCTCGCCCTTGCTTAAAATCACCGCCAGATACTCCGCAGCAACCGCTTTTCCCGCCGCCAAACTAAGCGTGCGGCAATTCCCGCACTCAGGTCTGGAATTGCCGGGCATTTTCGTCGCCTGAATGATTTTCCTAAAAGCGCGGATGATGTCCCACACCGCCGCGTCGTCGCTTAAATCGCGAAACAACACGTAAAAACCTGTCGCACAGCCCATAGGACCCACGTAAATGACATTTGACCCGTACGGGCCGTTTCTAAGCTCCGTCGCCAGCAAATGTTCGAGCGAGTGCATTTCGACGTCCGAAAGACCCGGCTCGGCGTAGGGCTTTCGCATTCGCAAATCAAACGTCGTAATATCCCCGTCCCACCGGGACACGTAAATACCGCGACAAAGCGTCTCGTGATTGATTGTAAAAGATGTGATTCTTGTTTCCATTACATTTTCCCTAGCTTCAACGTGTAATCCTGCATCCCATGAAGGACATGTAGAATTTCGACTTGACTCTTTTTCTCATTGATACAATAAAAAATACTAAAATTGCTGACGACGAGTCTATGTATACCAAAGCCGCTATACTCCGGCTCGTCCATGAGAGGGGCGGAATGCGGAAAAGCTTTTAGTTGGGTAAAGCCTTTGGTAATTTTGGCCAAAATCCTCTCCGCCGTTTCTTTCGCATAAAAAACATTGGAGATATAATCCAAAACCCCTATCAACTCCGCCTCTGCTTGAACTGTAACTATAATCGAAAAATCACTTTCCGGCATATTTCAACCTCAATTCCGCAAGCAATTCATCTGCGTCGCGATACTCGCACGCATTTACTTGTCGGATTCCTTCCATAAGCGACGCGTGTAGCCGCGCCTTAGCTATATCCCGCTCATAAGCGGCAAGGCTCATGACGACTAAATCGCCGTATCCGTTTTTTGTAATAAATACCGGCTCGCCTGTACTATTACATATTTCCGATATTTCGGTAGTATTTCTTAAATCAGTGATAGGCCTAATATGCATTTTAGCCCCTCCAACATTATTCTGCCTGAATTATAGCAGAATACTGCCCGTAATGCAAGCGTTTTGCACCTTTCCCCTTAAAAACTTTTTCCTCCATATTTATTTCTCAATTCCTCCGCCTTGTCCGTTTCCTCCCACGGGAAGCCGGGGCGGCCGAAATGGCCGTATACGGATGCGGCGGCGTAAATCGGGCGCAGCAAATCAAACTTTTCAATGATGGCGCGGGGGCGGAAATCAAATTCACGGGCGACGATTTCGGTAAGCTTTTCGTCGCTCAATTTTCCCGTACCGAACGTGTCCACATACATCGAAACCGGGCGTGCGACGCCGATGGCGTAGCTGACCTGCAATTCGCACCTATCCGCAAGAGCAGCCGCAACCACATTTTTGCACACATAGCGCGCCATGTACGCCGCCGAACGGTCCACTTTCGTCGGGTCTTTGCCGGAAAACGCGCCTCCGCCGTGCGGGCAGTACCCCCCGTACGTGTCGGCGATGATTTTGCGCCCCGTGACCCCGCTGTCACCCGCAGGCCCCCCCACCACGAACCTTCCGGTGGGGTTGATAAAGTACTTTGTGTTGCTATCAAGCAATCCCGGGTCAATCGCCGCGGCAATCACGCGCTCCTTAATCTCTTGTCTTAACTGCTCCATCGGCACATGGGCGGAGTGCTGCGTAGAAACTACCACCGCATCGACGCGCCTCGGGACTCCGTCCTCGTACTCCACCGTCACCTGGCTTTTGCCGTCGGGTTTTAGATAGGCCAATTCCCCGCTCTTTCGCGCCTCGGCTAATCGCATCGTGAGCTTATGCGCCAAAAAGATGGGCATCGGCATCAACGCATCGGTTTCGCGGCAGGCGTACCCGTACATCATGCCCTGATCCCCGGCGCCGATCTGGTCATAATTAAGTGAAGAATTAGGAATTAGGAGTGAGGAGTTATGGATAGATTTCGTTTTTCGTTCCAAAGAATCGTCCACACCTAAAGCGATGTCCGGGCTTTGATTATGAATCGCCGTCATCACGGAGCAGCTTTGGCAGTCAAAGCCGAGCCCCGATTCCGTGTAGCCGATCTCGCGCACGACGCGACGCACGATAGTGTCGATATCGGCATAACCCTTGGTCGTAATCTCGCCCATCACCCACACAAGGCCGGTGGTTACGCAGGTTTCGCACGCAACGCGGGAGAGCGGGTCTTGGCGCAACAGCTCGTCCAAAATCGTATCGGAAATTTTGTCGCACACCTTGTCGGGATGCCCCTCGGTGACGCTTTCGGAAGTTATTAGTCGTTTCATTGGGTATATCTCCTAAAATTAAAAAGCCTGCCTTAAACGACAGACTAATGAATTATCTATCGTCCAAGCATTACCACCCGCTCTTTACGCCGGGTTGGTGTGCGGTCGACGGGCTTGTCCCTCGCGCACTCTTTATAGATAATTACAGTATAGCGCATGTCTTTTACGTTGTCAAGCATTTTATCTCTTTTTCGTATATTTTGCACGTTTTCTCCTTATACTAACTCCAATACATCGGGGCAAAATGCCCCAACTAAAAAGGAGAAAAATATATGATCAATGTAGCTGGAATTCTGTGCTCCGTTGCCGCGGCTTTGACGCCGGGCGCCGTAGCGGATTTGCCCGCAGCCTCCGACGCCGCCATCGGAGCGGCACCGGCGGTGTACGAAAGCCGTGTGGAGCCGGGCAGCGCTGCCCCGGACTCGACGAGGGGCACGCTTCCCGACCGCAATAAGCGCGACGGCGCGGGCGTAAAGCCGCAGGCCACGCCTGCCAGAGCAAACGTCACTGCGGCGGAAGGAGCCCGCGGAACGACCGATTTTCATTCCGGGCGCGGCGCGCATGAACATGCAGCCTCAGCCGCCCAAAACAACCAAATGGCCGGAGCGCAAGGCGCTTTAAACAATCAATCCGCCAACATAACGGACGCCGACCGGAATCTTAACGATAACCGAACCGGAACACGCGGGGACTTGCAGAGCGTCGGCCGCAACCGTCAAAGCGGAAATTTTGCAGGAACGCAGAACCGTGGCGCGGCGCGTAATAACCGCACAAATCGTAATGCGTTCGATAATCAAGGCACATTAGACCGCCAAAGCGCGATAGGAAACCTTGACGGCCAAGACAGAACGGATAACCGTGGCGCATTCGACCGCCAAAGCCGCGGCCGCGAAACCCTGAGCCGCGGCGATTTAAGCCGTACGGGCCGCTTTGACCGTGGCCAAATGAATCGGGGGGAACGCTTTACCCGCGGTGGAACCAGCCGTGCGGATACGCGCTACAATGCGCAGAAAGCGCGTCTCGACGAGCAATACGCGCCGATGTTTGAATTAAAAGCCGAGCTCGACAGCATGAAATCGCAGCAAAGCTCCAAGTGGGAAGAATATTACGCGTTGCATCAATCGTACGAAAAACAGCTTGTAAGGCTGGTTTCCGATTGGGTGGATGGCCAGGGTGCGGATACGACGGACAACGTTAAGGCGCACGAAACGTCGTTTGATAACAACACGGCCATGCACAACGCTTCCGGGAATGCGACAGTCGGCAACAACGCCATGCATAACGCTGTCGGGAATACGGCCGTCGGCAATAACGCCATGCATAACGCCGTCGGCAATACGGCAGTCGGCAATAACACGGCCATCGGCAACACCGCCGTCGGCAACACCACTGCCGGCAACAACGCCATGCACAACACGGCCGGGAATGCGCTTGGCAATAATACCGCCGTCGGCAATACGGCTATGCATAATGCCTCGTTAAATAATAACACGGCAACGCACAACGTGCCGAACTTGTCCGACGCCGCGCACGCAAAATAATTCGCCGCATAGCGTCAAACCAAGGGGCCGTCTCACGTTCTATTTTCGTGAGACAGCCCCTTTTTTGCGCGTCTGTCGGCTCGAGGCTCTGTCGGGGGACGGAGGGTGGGGAGGAAAGTAAAAAGTAAAAAGTGAAAAATGAGGGATAAGTGATAGAAGGTTCAAGGGATTCTTTCTTTTGTTCCAGGGTTTTTTGATTGTTGTGGGATGCGACGCGGATAAAAAGGCCGGGAGCCGCGTCAATAAGGTTTAGGGCAACACCTGTAGGGCGCGATGCCCTCATCGCGCCGCAAGCGAAGTGCCCGGACGGCTCGGGGTAACGGCGGCGGCAAATCCCCGACCCTTACAGGAAACGGACACGGCTTTGTTACGGCTCTGCCGGGGACGGAGGGTCGCCAAACGGCGACACGAGGCGTGGCGACACGAGCGCGTAGCGCGAAGTGCCCCGAAGGGGTTTCGGAAACTTGCTTTCCGAAATCGACACCCCCAGTCTGCCGTCCCCCAGACACCTCCCCCCGGCACGGCTTTTCCGCCCGCACAACGGCGGCGGGTCGCTCGGGAAGCTTGCGACCCCCACGGCGGCCAGTGACCAGTGGTCAGTTGAAAGAAGATGGATTTGTATCCCGAGCCCCGAATCCCGAGCCCCGAGCCCCGAGCCCCGAGCCCAGAGAAATCGGTTCCGGCGGGTCGCCGGGGACGGCGACCCCTACGGGGGAGGATTGTCAACCTTTCGTCCCCGTGACACGTCCCCGTGACATGACACAGTGCCAAGTACTACGTCCCCGTGACATGACAAACTTTCGTCCCCGTGACAAGTAGCCTAGCTTTCCGACATGCCCGCGATATGTGCGTCGTCGTCAGGGTCGGGAATCATCGTATACTCGGCAAGATGAGAATACGGCTGTTCGTCTTGCCGGGCGTCATAAAAGTGTTGCTCGTTTTCTAACTCGTCCGCGGCGAATTCGTCGCGGTTAAAGGTGTTTCTTCTCATGCGCTTAGTTTGTGGCGAAACTCCAACGACTATACCTCATCTTCCCCTAAATTGCCTTGCTTTTTTGTGGAAGATGAGGTATACTATACCCATGTTTAACATCGTACTTTTTGAGCCGGAAATCCCGCAAAATACCGGCAACGTGGCGCGTACCTGCGCCTGCACGGGTTCTTCCTTACACCTCATCCGGCCGTTTTTATTTGAAATCAGCGACAAAACCTTAAAACGCGCAGGCCTTGACTATTGGGACAAGGTGAACGTTTTTTATTATGACAACCTTGCCGACTTTTTTGTAAAAAACAAAGGCGCCCCCGTTTTTTATATCGAAACGAAGGCGCAAAAACTGTACACGGAGATCACCTACCCGGACGGCGCGTTTTTGATGTTCGGCAAGGAAACCAAAGGCCTGCCGGACGAGCTGGTATTGAATAATCTTGACCACGCCGTTAAAATCCCGATGCGGGATTCGATTCGCTCGCTGAATTTATCCAACTCCGTCGCAATTGTGCTGTATGAGGCGCTGCGGCAAAAGGGGTTTGAATTAAAGTGAAGACTCTATAATTTTTTTTAGCTCAGCCGCCGCATCGCTGCTTTTAACCGTCTTGACTACCTTCCCTTTTTCAAAAATCGCAGCTTTTTCCGGGCCGAACGCAACCCCTAAGTCCGCGTCCTTTGCCTCGCCCGGGCCGTTGACGGCGCAACCCATCACCGCAATTTTGAGCGGCTTTCGGACGGGCTTTGCGTATTCGGTGATATCGGCAACCACGGCGGATAAATCGCATTTACAGCGCGAGCAGGTCGGGCACGAAATAATTTCGGCGCCCGTATCTAATTTTCCCGTAGCCTTTAAAATCATACGTACCGCTTCAATCTCGCGCACCGGGTCGCCGGTCAACGAAACGCGCACCGTGTCGCCGATGCCGTCCGCTAAAAGAGCGCCGATGCCTATGGCCGATTTTACCAACCCGTACTCCCCCGCGCCGCTCTCGGTAACGCCGATGTGCAGGGGGTAATCCGATTTTTCCGCCAAGATGCGGTTCGCGGCAATCATGGTTTTGACGTCGCTGGCTTTCACCGACAGCACCGTATCATAAAATCCGCATTTTTCCAAAAGTCGCGCATGATTTAACGCGCTTTCTGCCAAAGCTTTTGCGGTTCTCCCGAATTTTTGCTCGGCTTCTTTTTCAAGCGACCCCATGTTCACGCCGATTCTTATCGGCACGCGGTTTGCTTTACACGCCGCCACGACTTCCGCCACCGCCTTTTCGCCGCCGATGTTGCCCGGGTTAAAGCGGATTTTATGGAATCCCGCGTCCGCACACGCCACCGCCAAGCGGTAATCGTACTGGATGTCGGCGCAAAGGGCGATTGGGCTCGGGGCTCGGGGCTCCGGGCTGGGGGGAAGTGAATTAGGAACGAGGAGTGAGGAATGAGGAGTGTCAGATGAGTTGCTTCGTTGCAAATCCGACCCCCATTCCTCATTTCTAATTCCTAATTCCTCATTCAACTGACCCCTGTCCCCTGTCCCCTGACCCCTCCCCCGCAACAGCGGGATACATGCGGCCAATTCTTCCATCGAACAAACGGCGATGCGCACAATATCGCACCCGGCAAAAGCGAGGGCGCGGACTTGGGCGGATGTTGCGGCGGCATCAGCGGTATCCGTGTTCGTCATCGACTGAATCAGGATGCGGTTGCCGCCCCCCAGAGTTAGGAGGCCTACTTTAATTGTTCTTGTTGTTTTAATATTCATCATAGGCGCAGCCACCCGCCGCCCGCAGGCCCCGCGCCTCTGCCGATAAATCCGAAGATATCGACAAAAACGACAAACAATATCAAAAGTCCCATGCCGACCAAATGTATCCAGGTTTCTACGTTGCGGTTGACGGGCTTTCGGCGCACCCACTCGATGCCGGTAAAAACGATGTGCGCGCCGTCGAGCGCGGGGAACGGCAAAAGGTTAAAAATCGCCAAGTTGGCGGCCAGCAGCGGCAGTAAAATCAAAATATTGCGCCAATCGGACTGGCTTACCTCGGCCATTTGCGCGACGGTGCCGACCGGGCCGGACATATCCGTTAAAGCGACCTGCCCCGTAAACAGCCCGCCGAACGCCCCCAAAATCGCCCACGACATTTTTCCGGTAAACGGAATGGAATACGCCAATGCCTCGCCAAACGTCGACACCCGGCTACCTTGGCCCCGCGTAAACCCGAAGCCCGTGTAAGACGTCAGTACGACCTGCTTAGTAAGGGGAATCGGCAGCAGCTTTTCCACCGTGACCTCGCCCTCCTTAACGACGCGCTTCACCGAAAACAGCACCGTATCCCCGACCTTACAGTCTTTTAACAGCTCTGCCACCGTCCCGTCCCTGCCGACCGTTTTATCGCCTACCATCACTATGACGTCGCCCGGCTTTAAGTCGTTATACGGGGTTCCGTCTAATTGAGTTTCGACCCTTGTCACGATAACGGCGCCGGCATCGACGGCGTGCGAAAAGCCGAACGCCTCGGTCGTGGATTTAATCCACTGCCGCCCAAGCGTAACGGGCGCGCTCAATTCGGCTCCGTCGCGCTTTATCGTAAGCGAAGCGGTTCCTTCCACCGCTTGCAGCAGGCTTTGCAACGTGTTCTTGCCGGAGTCCACCGCCGTGCCGTTCACCGCCGTAATAACGTCGCCCGGCATTAAATCGTTATAAGGAGTATTCTCTTCGTCCGTGTCTTTGACTACCCACCGTACGGTCGGTCCGTCCTTTTCGACAGAATAGTCAAACCCGAACCCCGAGTAAACGGTACGCAAAAACTCCTTCCGCTCTACCTTTATTTCGGTTTTTTTGCCGTCGCGCAAAACGGTAAAGGCAACGGAATCACCCGGCTGCGGGTTAAGTTTTGCGATGATGTCCTCATAAGAGCGCATCACCGTGATTTTGTGGCCTTCGATGGCGATAATCCGGTCGCCCTCTAAAAGCTGCGCGTTGTAGGAGAGGGGCTTGCCCGTCACGGGATCGATGTTTGCGGGGTCGCCCGACACCGACAAAACTTTGGGCACCGCAGTTCCCGCCGCCAAAATAAAGATGAACGAAAACAAAACCGCGCTTACGATGTTAAAAGTCGCGCCCGCCGCAAAAACGATGATACGCTTCCAGGGCTTTTCGTCGTTAAATCCGCGCTCATTTCCGGTTGCTTTGTCCGCCTCGGCTTCCTCGGCCGGCGCTTCCCCGTCTTCAGGCTTATCGGATCCCCGAACCAGTCTTTCCGCGCCCTCGTCGTCGCCGTAAAAAGCGCAGTACCCGCCGAGCGGCAGCATTCTCAAGGTGAACTTTTCGCCGTTTTTTCGCTTCTTTTGAAATAACTTCGGCCCGAACCCGATAGAAAACTCTTTGATTTTGAATTTAAAAATCTTACCCGCGACGTAGTGGCCTACCTCGTGAATCAGAATCATTAAAAGTAATATAACGATGGCTAGGAGGATGAAGAGGAAAAACATGGTTACTCCAAATTAGTGCAGTAGTGCAGTAGTGCAGTAGTGCAGTAGTGCAGTAGTGCAGTAGTTATTGACTATTTATTATGCGATTTTGTTGTAAACTTTCTTGCAAATTATCCTTCACTATTGCACTACTGCACTACTTCACTATTGCACTACTGCACTATTGCATTAAGTGACCGTATATCGCTTGTATCCCTGCAGCACCCGCTCATACCACTCGTTATGCGCGGCAATCACCGACTCCTTATCGGTGAGGGAGGGGAATTGCGCCGAATCCATCACGGCCGCTACCACGTCCATTATATGCGTAAAGCCGATGCGGTTATTCAAAAATAACTGTACCGCCGCCTCGTTGGCCGCGTTTAATACGAGAGGCGCGCCTTGGTGGCTTTGCAACGCCTCTTTAGCGAGGCGCGGGAGGAAGAAAACTTTTTCGTCCGGCGGGGCAAACGTGAGCGGCCTGGCAAAATCATACGGCGGCAAAGCGGTCGGCAGCCGCTCCGGGTAGCTAAGCGCCAATTGAATCGGGTACAGCATGGACGGGTACGAGAGCTGCGCGATAATCGAACCGTCCACGAATTCGACCATCGAGTGGATCACGCTTTCTCTGTGGATAATATAGTCGATATTCAGGGTGCCGAACAGCCAGCGGGCTTCGATGATTTCTAAGCCCTTGTTCATCATGGTTTGGCAGTCCACCGTAATTTTTTTGCCCATCTTCCAGTTGGGGTGGTTCACGGCTTGTGCGGGCGTGATGTGCGCGAGTTCTTCTTTGGTTTTGCCGTAGAACGCCCCGCCGGACGCGGTGAGGAGGATGCGTTTTAAGTTAGAAAGTAGGAAGTAAGAAGTAGGAAGTAAAGTTGTTTCCGCTTTCTCCGAACTCTTTTCCACTTCCTCCTTCCTACTTCCTACTTCCGCACTTCCCATAAGGCACTGCCACACCGCCGAATGCTCGCTGTCAATCGGCAAAAGCGTCGCCCCGGTGCGCGCCGCCAGCTCCGTAATCAGCCTGCCGCCCGCAACCAGAGCTTCCTTATTGGCAAGCGCGACGTTTTTGCCGAGCTTAACCGCCTCGTACACGCTCGCAAAGCCCGCGCATCCGACCACCGCGGCTACGACGGTATCCGCCCCGGGAAAGGTTGCGGCCGTTTCCAGCGCGTCTTTGCCGGCCGCGACGCGCACGCCTTTTGGGAACAAATCCTTGGCCGCCAAATACGCCGCCTCGTCCGTTACCGCAACGAGCGACGGCAAAAATTCACGGCATTGCGCGGCCAATAATTCCGCGTTGCCGTTGGCGGCCAGCGCGACAACCTTAAAACGCTCCGGGTATCTGCGGCTGACGTCCAAAGCTTGCGTGCCGATGGATCCGGTACTGCCAAGGATAGATAGATTCTTCAATACGCTGTTAGCTCCTTTGAGAATTTTCCTAATTTATCAGCACGAAAAAGATATAGAAATACGCATACAGGAATACGGCGGACAAAATCATGCTGTCCACGCGGTCCATAACGCCGCCGTGCCCGGGGAGTAGCTTTCCGAAATCCTTAACGCCGCACTGGCGCTTTAGGTAACTTGCAATCAAATCCCCCACAATTACGAACGCCGCGCCTAAAGATCCGATAATCAAATAATGCATTAAGTTCAACCAAATGTTCGAATCAAACGTCGCGACGGCAAACCCGTCGGGCATGAATTCCGACAAGGCGAACACCACGGCTCCCGCGGCAATCCCGCCCACAACCCCGCCGATCGCGCCCGAAACCGTCTTTTTGGGGCTGATGTGCGGCACCAGTTTGGGCCCGCGGAAAGCCGAACCGACCAAATACGCCATCGTATCGGACAATACCGGCAACAAAAACAGCAAAAGAATCGCGCTGTTGGCGGGCCCCTCGGCCGGCAGATAATTAAGCGAGAGCATGAACACAAAGAGCGCGGTCGGGTATACCAACACCAGTATCGTCGAAAGCACGTTGTTCATCGAATGCTTTTTAGAGAACATCGTAAATATGATGCAAGAAAGGCACATTGCCGCCAGTACAAAGAAGTACGCCGTGTTGCCGCCGATGCTTTTGCCGAATAAAAACGAACTGAAGTGCGCTACATAAAACGCGGAAAACCCGAGCACGGTATTTAATATCACAAAAAACCACAAGGGCTTTGCGTATTTGTTGGCGATCGCCCGGCACATCTCAAGCGATGCCGCAAGCGCAATCAAAATGACAAACAGGTCGTAAAAGAAGCGGAAAACGGGAATCCCGTCGACCCTTGGGCCGAGCGGGAGCATCGTAAAAAGAATCACGGCGGCGTAAACCAGCGCGATGCAAAGCCCGGTCGCCGCGCGGATGCCGAAGCCGGCTTTATGCTTTGGGGGCTCCGGGGGCGGCGGGGCGGACGACGGGACGGGCGACGGGGACTCGTCCTCTAAATTGTCGGGTTGGTTATCTTGCAAAGCGCTCTTAATATCTCCTGTGAGACAAAACGAATAATAAATAACGAATAACGATGGATAAGTGCAGATAAGTTCAAACAGTTCGTTCTTTTGTTCCCGTAGGGGGTCGCACTCCTCGCTGACCCGCCGGAATCAGTATTTTCCTAAGGTGCAGGTCGCACAGGAGTGCGACCCTACGGATTTGAGCGGATTGCGCGACAAGCTCTGCCCAATCCCATCCGACGTTTTTCGTTTTTCATTTTTCGTTATTCGTTATTCACTTTCCGAATCTCCGGTTACGTTTGCCGTATTCTTCCAAAATCTCGTGCAGCCTCTTTTTGTTAAAGTCCGGCCACAAATCGGGAATGAAAAACAGCTCCGCGTACGCGGCTTGGTATAATAAAAAGTTGGACAGCCGGTGCTCGCCGCCCGTGCGGATGATGATGTCGGGATCAGGAATGCCGGCAGTATCGAGGCACGACGCAAATTCCGTCTCCGAAAGAGGGTTACCTTTTTCGATAGCGCAATTTACAGCACGAACAATTTCGGCACGCGCGCCATAATTTAATGCAATGGTAAATGCCCTATCCTTAAACGCTGCGGTTTGGTTTTCGGCGGAAGCGATTATTTCACGAATATTATTTGAAAAATAATTCCGATCTCCAATGATACGAATACTGCATTTTTTTTTCAAAAAATTCGGTAACGCTTTTTTAAAATATTTCGGAATTAATTTTACTATCCCATCTATTTCTTCTGAAGGCCTGCCCTGATTTTCAGTTGAAAACGCAAAAATCGTCAAGTACGGAATATCTAACTCAAAAACGGCTTCTATCAGACGTTCCAGCGTTTTGACACCCGCAGGGTATCCCGCGCTGCGCGGCAACAGCCTGGCCTTAGCCCAGCGCCCATTGCCGTCCATAATCATCGCGATATGGCGCGGTAGGATTTTTAATTCCGCCTTAGATTTCAAGGACTTCCGCTTCCTTATCCTTGCAAAGCTTGTCCGCAGATTCTATTGCCTTGTCAAGCGCCTTTTGCACTTCTTTTTCGTACAAGCTAACCTCGTCCTCTGTCACAAGGTTGTCCTTTTTAAACTTCCTTATAACCTCAACGATGTCGCGGCGGTCGTTGCGTAGCGCGACCTTCGCGTCCTCGGCCATCTTTTTGACCTGCTTTATGAGGTCTTTACGGCGATCCTCCGTGAGCTGCGGGAAAGCCAGACGGATAATCTTGCCGTCATCGGCGGGACTGACCCCTAAATCCGACGCCGCAATCGTCCTAACAATATCCTTTACCATGCTGATGTCATAGGGCGCGATGACAATCATGCGCGCCTCGGGCACGGTGACGTTCGCCATCTGCTGCAAGGGAGTCGGCGTGCCGTAATAGTCCACCGTAATCTTATCCAAGATCCGCGGGTTTGCGCGCCCCGCCCGCACCGTCGAAAACTCGTTTTTCAAGTGCGTAAGCCCTTTTGCGAGCCTTGCTTCGAATTCCTCGAATTTGGGCCTCACGTGTTCGTTTGATATAGCCATAAAAGCCTCCTATTCTTTACTGAAAGTTAGTATAGCAGAATTAGTTTTTTTTTTCAAGCGTTTTGATATCATCAAGGCTTTTAAATAATTTCAAATGATTTTTTCATTTATAGAAAAACGTTTGACAAATGTTTTTGAGAAAAATGCCGAGCGGACGTAAACGCGCTATATAGGGCTATAAAGGCGTTAAAAGGCACAAAATGTAGTGAAAATGCAAAAAAGTTCC
>Ga0123356_10003726_pt1 | contig 15890 bp, 12 predicted proteins | sample TergutEmb28metaG_2_FD_92546 | JGI IMG/M metagenome (GOLD analysis project Ga0123356, IMG submission 92546) | Embiratermes neotenicus P3 segment gut microbial communities from Petit-Saut dam, French Guiana - Emb289 P3 | ecosystem: Host-associated > Arthropoda: Insects > Digestive system > Gut ... | reverse complement strand
GGCGGCACCTGAGCGGCCGGCGGCACGTGGCTGAGGAGCGGGCCGAGCAGATCATCGCCGGACACCGGAAAGGCCACCCGGTCCGCCACCTCGTCAGCCAGCCGCACTGGGACGCCGGCTGCGGCCGCCATGGCCAGGCCGAGGCCCAGGGCCGCCGTGACCCGACGGCTTCCTGCCGGTCCGCCAAGCCCGATCCGCGCCACGGCGGCCTGCGGGCTCAGCTCATCGGTAACCGCCCCGGTCACCTCGATGTCGACCCCGGTCACGCGGGCGCCGGCGGCACTCAGCAACCGCATGGTGAGCTCCTCCGGAACGCCTGCCGTGGGGGTCTCGTCGGCCGGCTGGCCGGAGAATTCGACGAGCTCCGCTAGGTCTTCCTCGCCTGGCTCTCCCTGTAGCCAGACTGGAACCGCCCGGCGCCCGGCGTCGTCGGCCAGCACGACCAGGTGCCCCCTGGTCTGGAATCCGCCGTTTTCGAGTTTCCCCGGCCTGGGCTCGGCATGCGCGATACGAACCGTGGTCATGAGCGTCCCTCCGAAAAGATGGCGACGGATCTACCCACTCCTTAGTGTCTGGCGCGCACCGCGGCGTTACCTCGCTGTCGCGGCCGTCGTAAGCGGATGAGGGAGGTGGCAGCGGAGACGGCCATCAGGGCCACGCCGGTCCAGGCGGCGGTGGTGTAGGCGGAGTCGGCGGGGAACAGATGGGCGGTCGGGGTGCCCGCCGCCAGGATCAGGCCGCCGAGGGCGCTGCCCAGCGCGAAGCCGGTGCTGCGCACCACCTGGTTGAAGCCCATCGCGCTGGAGGTCTCGCCCGGCGGGACGACGGCCAGGATGACCGGCGGCATCGCAGCGGAAAAGCCGCCGACGCCATAGCCGAGGATCGCCATCGAGGCCAGGACCTCGGCGAGCGCTGACCGGGCGAGGGCGAAGACGGTGAACGCGGCGAGCACGACGAGGGCGCTGACCGCGAGCAGCGCGGCCGAGCCGATTCGCCTGCTCATCGTCGGCGTGACCTTACCGGCGACGAAGCCGAGCGCGGAAAACGGCACGAGGACGAGGCCTGCCTCGAACGTCGTGAGACCGAACCCGTAGCCGGCCGCCTGCGGTGTCTGCGCGTAGCGGACGAGCAACGTCAGGAGCAGGTACATCCCTGCCCCGCCGGCCAGCATGGCGACGTTCGCCCCGGCCACCGCCCGGTGCCGGACCAGCCGGAGGTCGACCAGCGGCGCCGGGGAGCGCAGCTCATGAACTGCCCAGGCGGCCAGCAGGATGCCTCCGCCGATGGTGAGCGCTACCGCGAGACCGCGCTGCCCGCTCCACAGGCTGGTCTGGCTGACCGCGAGCAGCACGAGGATCAGGCCGCCCGCGAGCAGCACCGCGCCGGGGACGTCGATCCGCGCGGACCGGCCGGGCGGCGGGGCCGGGATGGCGGCCACACCAGCGAACAGCGCGACCACTGTGACGAGCACCCCGAGGCCGTAGGCGGCGCGCACGCCGCCGAACTCGGTCAGCAGCCCGGCTAGCGGATACCCGACACCGATCCCGATCGTGGACGCGACGGAGATAAGCGCGATCACCCCGGATGCCCGCTCCTTGTCGAGGTGGTCCCGCGCCACCCCCATCATCAGCGCGGTCAGCCCGAGGCCCGCGCCTTGCGCGGCCCGGCCGGCCAGCAGGAAGCCGAAGGGCAGCGGGAGCACCGTCAGGACGCTGCCCGCGGCCACGACTGCGAGCGTGCCGATGATCGTCTCGCGCTGCCGCGGTCCCGCGCCGAGGCGCCCGAGCACTGGGGTCGCGACGGCCCCAGAAAGCAGCGTGATGGTCAGCGTCCACTGGGCGGCGGCCAGCGACACGCCGAACGTCGTCGCCACGCTAGTGATCAGCGGCGCGCCCAGGCTGCCCACGGCGGCAACGACAAGGGCGATGAAGACGAGCGACGGCACGAGCAGTCGCTGGCCCTCCCGCTCATCGGCGTGGACGGAGACGGACGGCACCGGTCTATTGTGTGCCGCGGGCCAGCCCGGTGCCGGCCGCGGGCGACTGTGATCCTGCAGACGTTGCGCGGATAACAGCAAGAGGCGGTTTGCTAGTCGCGGTTGACGAGGCAGTAGTCGCGGCCCACGGGGTCGCTGAGAACCGTCCAGTAATCGAATGTCCGGACGACGTGAGCGCCAAGCGTGACGTGCCGGTTCACCGCGTCCGGGTCGGTGCAGCCGAAGTCCACGTGCGCCCGGGCGCGCAGGCCCGGGTCCGAGTCGCCGAGCCGCTGCACGATCAGCCGTGCGGCCAGGACCGCGTCCGCTGGCTGCCGTAGCGCGATGTACTCAGGGAACGGCAGGGATCGTGCGCCCCACCCAGTCAGGCCTGCCCAGAAGGAGCACTCACGCTGGAAACTGGAGGCCGGCACGTCAATGCAGAGCGTGTCCAGCCGGGTAACCCCGCCGCTGGGCCCCGCGAGCGGCGGCGGTACGACACGCTCGCCGTCCCATTCGGTCAGGCAGAACGGGAGCCCGGCTGGGCTTTCGGCGACGATGAGCCCCGCTTCCTGGTGCCTGATGGTGGCGCCGAGCGGCCGTGCGCGCTCCGTGGCGGCCGTGAGCGACTCGGTCTCGGTGTCCACGTGCAGGTCGAGGTGGCACCCGCCGGTGCCGTCGATCAGCTGCTGGACCCGCAGGTAGGCGTCGCCCGACGCCGGCAGCAGGGTCGCGAACTCGCCCGACGCCCCCCGTGCCGGCGACAGCTCGCAGCCTGTCACCTCCCGCCAGAACGCCACCCCGGCGCTGAACGTGCTTGCGGGGAAGTCGAGGAAGACGGTCAGCCATCGAATGGAGGTAACCGGGCTCATGGCCAAACTATAAGAGGATGAACGCGGCGGCCTTGGAGGTGTTCAGCGGGCTGCCACCGCTGGGGTCAGCCAGCGTCGCCACAGCGCGGATGCCGTAGCCGAGGAACAGCAGCGCCAGGACCGCGGCGGCGATAAGAGAGGACCATCGGGCCAGGGCCGGTGCGACCATCAGGTCATGGCCGAGCACCCAGCCGACAATGGCGAGTTCCGCCCCGATGCCGGACACGGTGAGAAACGAGGCGACCAGCATCACCCACATCGTCGACACCTTGACCTCCGGTGACACCGAGGCGGTCCCTGCCGCGGCGGGCACGGCCGGCGCCGCGGCGAGGACCGTCGCCGCGGAACGCTCGGGCGGCTCGGGCCAGGACTCCTGGCACTCCACTGGTGGCGGAGCGGGCTTGGCGACGGCAGCGGAGTGATGGGTCCGGTCGGCGAACCAGGAGTTCAGCACGCCGAAAAGCAGTGGGGCAATGCCGATGACGCCGCCCGCCAGGGCCATCATGAGACCGAACCGGCCGAGGTCCACCCCGGGAATGAGCCCGCCCACGGTGCCCGATGCGGAAAGCACGGCGGCGACCACGGCGGTGACGGCGGCGCTGTTTGTCGCCCAGCTGTCACCGAATGTCCAGGTCGCGGACGCGCGCAGCGTCTTCCGCCAGAAGCCGGGGTCCCAACCCCGCAGCCGCCCGGTCTCGGTTGGCACACCGGTGAGCGCGACGAGGGCGATGAGGAGCGCGGCGAGGCCGACCCCGGAGCCCACCGGGATCCACACATACTGGTAAGCCGAGACGGTGCGCCTGATGGTGAGCGGTACCTCGAGTGGCGAGGCGCCGGACGCCATCGCGCTTACCGGCGGGGTAACGGTGAGCGTGGCCGCCTGCGGCACGGAGCTTAGCGGGGATGACGGGGTGAAGGTGAGCACCACCTCGGTCAGCGGGTCCGCGCCCTGCGCGGGACAGCGCAGTCCGCCGATGTAGTCCGGATTCCCGTCAAGGGTGGAGCTGTAGGGCACCGCTGTCACAAGGTTGAATTGATTGGTTCCCAGGCAAAGCGCGGCGGTGTTCAGGTAAATGGTCGTCTTCCAGGTCCCGGCGGATACCTGGGTGAGCTTCAGGCCGGCGGACGGCGCGGCGAGCGGCGGCGGCAGTGGCGTCGGGCTGTCGGCGGCCCGGGCCTGCTGCGCGCTCGCGGTCAGCCCGGCCAGGACAACGCCGCACACGACGACGGTGCCAGTGATCACCGCCAGGCATAGCTTTACCGTCTTAACGACCAGCACCCCGAGCCCGCCCTTGCGTTACCTGTGGCTTATGCCGCATCCGTAACTGCGTGAATACCGGGGTCAGCGTATTGGGTGCTTACCGCCCTTGTCAGGGTAACTATCGCAATTTCCGGGAATCGGCCGGATCGTCGGCCTGGTTATGAAACCCCGGCCCCGACCTGCGGCTCGACGACAGCGTCGGCCACCGGAGTGCCTTTGCGCAGGCGGAACCCGATAAAGACCGAGATCAGCAGCAATGCCATCCCGGTGAGGATATAGGCGTTGCCCCACAGCAGCTGGAAGCCGTGCCAGTGGTACTCCGGGAACCAGCGCTGATCGCCGTAGTGGGTGTAGAGGATCGGGTTGGTGTTCTTCTGCATCCACAGCCAGCCAAGAGAGAACTTGCCCAGGTTGCGGACGTTGGTGAAGATCGCGTCCGGCCAGGCGGCGAACGCGAAGATCATGCCCGCGACCAGCAGCCAGAGCCAGCGGGCGGTGCCCTTGGCCCCGCGCCGCCCGTACAGCACTGCGTAGTGCCCGCTGACCGCGACCGCGAGGGCGATCCAGACCCAGTGGTGGTCCCAGCTGATCGGGGACATGAGCAGCCCGGTCAGCGCGGTGACGAGGATCGCGACGACCTGGTGGCCCGCGCGGTCGAACAGGTAGGCGGCGGTCATCCCGAGGATGAAGGCGAAGCAGGCCGCGATGAGCCACCCGGTCTGTCCCGCCGCGACCGACCCCATCAGGCGGGTGATGAGCGCGTGCAGCGATTGGTTGCCCGCCCAGCCGACGAACCCGGCCCGGTTGCCGTCGGTCCAGATCAGGCCGTGCAGCCACCACTTCGACGAGTCGTGCGGCAGAATGATGAAGCCGACGGCCACGGTGAACAGGAAGCCGACCACGGTGCCCGCTGCCGCCCGGAACTTCCTGGTGAGGAGCAGGTACGGGATGAAGATCAGCGGGGTGAGCTTGATGCCGGCCGCGATCCCGGTGGCGAATCCCTTCCACCAGCGGACCTTGCCGTTCCTGGTGGTGTCCGCCTGGCAGAGGTCCCACATGATCAAGGCCATCAGGATCAGGTTGACCTGACCCAGGTAGATCGTGCGTACCACCGGCTGCAGCCAGAAGGTTACCGCGGCCGCCACCAGGGTCGCGCCGAGCCGGACGCGGCGGTCGCGGTAGCCGAGGCCGCCGAAGGTGAACCAGAGCGCCGCCACCAGGGCGACCATGTTGCCGATCACCGAACAGGTCACCATGGCCGTCGGCCGCAGGATGGACAATGGCGCGAACACCACCGCGGCGAATGGCGGGTAGGTGAACTTCAGCGCGAGCGAGCTGTACCCGCCCCAGTCGTAGAGCGGCGCGTACGCGTGCGGGTTGTAGTACGGGCTGACGTGCCTGACGATCAGCCCGCCGTCGCGGTACACCGTGAGGTCTACCGCGTCCAGGGCGCCGCTCCGTCCGCTTAGCACCGCGTAGATCACCCAGCTCAGGATGACCGCGAAGAAGGCGATGACACCGGCCCGCAGCAGCCGGGTTCCCGGCGGGCAGGCCTCACCACGGGACTTGACGGCGACCGAATTCACATCGTAACGATATCGGGTACGAGTCGGGCACTTGCACGCCGCGGCCGAGGCCGGCCCTACAGTGGGAGGCATGCCAACGCTGACCACGGGCGCGCGATGAGTGTCGAGAGCCTGATCTCATCCGGGCCGCTGCTGCTCGCCATGCCGGTGGCGGCCGCGGCCGGCGCAGTGACGTTCCTGTCGCCCTGCTGCCTGCCCTTGGTGCCTGGCTACCTGGCGTACATCACCGGAATGTCGGGCGCGGACTCTGACTCCGCCCGCGGTACCGCGTCTTCCAGCTCCGCTGGCGCCGCGGCGTCAGCGGTGACCGGGGCGAGCACCGCCGCGGTCGGCGGCTCCGGCACCGCGACCGTGACAGCGGCTACCGCCACCGCAGCGGCGCCGTCCGGCCCGGCTGGCCCGTCCGGCGCGCGGCGTGGCCGGATGGTCGCCGGGACGGCGCTGTTCGTCCTGGGCTTCTCCCTGGTTTTCTGCCTTATCGGCCTCGCGACCGGCGGAATCGGGGAGCTGCTCCAGTCGCACTCCGCCGGGATCACCCGGATCCTGGGCGGGGTGACCATCCTGCTCGGCCTGATGTTCTTCGGCGCGTTCGACCGGTTCATGTTCGCGGGCCGGGTCATCAAGCCGTCCTTCATGCCCAAGGCCGGCCTGGCCGGAGCGCCGCTCCTCGGGGTGCTGTTCGGCGTCGGCTGGACGCCGTGCATCGGGCCGACGCTCGCCGCCGTCGATGCCCTTTCGCTGTCGTCCGGCACAGCGGCTCGCGGCGCGTTTCTCGCCTTTATCTACGGGCTCGGCCTCGGCATCCCGTTCCTGCTCGTCGCGACCATGTTCCAGCGCGCGATGAACTTCCTGGCGTTCTTCAAGCGCAACGCCCGCCTGGTCACCCGGATCGGCGGCGTGATGCTGATCGCCCTCGGCCTCGTCGAGGTTAGCGGCGCGTGGACCGCGGTAATCGCCTGGCTGCACACGCACTGGTTCAGCGGCTACAACACGCCGCTCTAGGCTCCCACGGCGGACGGTTTAGCCGTCAGCGGCGGGTTCAGCCGTCAGCGGCGGGCGCCCGCCTTGGGCTTGACCGCGCCCGCCTTGCGCTGCGACTGCGGGTCGGGACGCGGGCCGGCCGCCTGTCCGGCTGGTTCGCTTGCCGCCGCGATGAGGGCCGTGAGCAGCCGCAGGTCCTCGCCCTCCTCGGGGTGCCAGTGCACCCCAACCCCGAACGGATGCCCTTCTACCTCGATCGCCTCAGTCACCTCGCCGTCGGGCGAGATGCCGGCCACCTTCATCCCTTCGCCGAGGCGGTGCGGCGCTTGGTGATGCCCGGCGGGCACCTGCACCCGCTCGCCGAGCAGCCGTCCGAGCCTGCTGTCGGCGCCCAGGATCACGTCGTGCGCGGTGTACCGCGCCCGGTCCGTCCGGTGGCCCGGCAGGTGCTGGGTGAGGGTGCCGCCGCGGGCCACGGTCAGCACGTGCAGCCCCCGGCCGATCGCGAGGAACGGCGTGTTCGCGGCGAGCGCGGCCCGCATCAGCGCGAGCTCGAAGCGGTCCCTGCGGTGGTCCGGCTCATCGGTTTCGTCAATACGCTGCTGGTCGTACAGCGCTGGATTAAGGTCGCGTCCGCCGGTGAACACAAGGCCATCGAACGCCTCGACGAAAGCGGCTACCGAGTCAAGCGGCACCGGCGGGATCACCACCGGCGCACCGCCCGCGCGCTCGACCGCGCGGGTGTAGCTGACGGGTGAGAGGACAGCTTCCCGGATCCAGTCGCCCCAGCGGGCCGCGTCGAGCTCACTGGTGATGCCGATGATCGGACGCCCCATCAAGCTCCCTCTCCTCGCCGGTAAGGATCACGTTACCGGGGCGAAGCCAGGCCAAGCCCGCCGGCGCGCTCCCATATGCGCATTCTGTACGACAAGACCCGGTCTCGCGTGGTTCATCGCCAATTTCGATCGCGAGCTATGTTCCGCTTCTGAGCACGGGCCCGCACCGTCAGGGCGCGACGCGCCCCTGGGCGACGAAGGCCGCGTGGGTCACCGGCATGAGATCTTGCCAGATCGTCTCAATCTTCTCCGCGCACATCTCGATCTCCCGCTGTGGGAAGGAGGGGAACGCCGCTCCCTCGACCCGGGTGCGCAGGGACAGGAAATTCATCAAGGACCGCGCGTTCATCGTCACGTACATGGACGAGTAGATGTTCAGCGGCAGCACCATCCGGGCCACCTCGCGGGCGACACCCGCGGCGAGCATCTTCTGGTAATCAGCGAACGCGCGCCCTGACGCCTCGCGGATGGTCTCGTCGACCAGCACGTGCTGCTTGTCGTCACCGGGCAGGAACTCGTACGCGCCTGGCTTGCCGACCTGGATCAGGTTGCGGTCCGCGGCGGGCACATAGAAAACCGGGCGGAGCTCACGGTAGCGGCCCGACTCCTCGTTGTAGGAGGCGATGCGGTGCCGCATGAACTCGCGGAACACGAAGATCGGCGCCTGCACATAGAAGGTCATCAGGTTGTGCTCGAACGGCGTCCCGTGGCGGTCTCGCATGAGGAAGTTGATCAGTCCGCGGTCCCGGGGAGGCAACCCTTCCGCCGCCTGCGCCGCGGCATCAGCCGGCGCAGCCGCCAGACTCTGCTCGCCCAGCGTGGAGACCCGCGCCGCGAACAGCACGTCGGAGTCCGAGGCGCTGGAACGCACCAGTTCAACCGTGACGTCACTGCGGAACTGGGGAGCGGGCTCAGGGATTTCGTTCATGGCACCGCACCTTACCCGCGCTCGCCGACATTCGTCCGGGCGCTGGGCCCGCCCACGAGGGGCGCGCGACAATGGGATCCATGGCGTCGACCAACGAAGCCGTCGCCGCGCTGCTCCGGGAGTACGCGGAGCTGCTGGTCATGACCGGCGGGGACCAGTTCCGGGCGCGGAACTACGAGAAGGCCGCCAAGTCGGTCGCCGGGTACCCGGACGACATCGGCGAGCTGCCCGACACGGCGCTGACCAGCATCTCCGGTGTCGGGTCGTCGATCGCGGGCAAGATCGCCGAGTACCGGCGCACCGGGACGATCGCCGCGCTGGAGGAGATGCGGTCCAAGCTCCCGCCGGGGGTGCTCCAGATCGCGAAGGTCCCGGGTCTGGGCCCGAAGAAGGCGCTTCAGCTCAGCCGTGACCTGGGCATCGGCAGCCTGCCCGAGCTCGAGGACGCCGTCCGGCACGGGCGGCTGCAGCGCCTTGCCGGGTTCGGCGGCCGGACTGAGGAACGCATCCTGCGCGGCATCGCCGTGATCACCCGCGACGCGGCGCTGCGCGATGCACTGCGCGCGCTGCCGCCGCAGGCCGACGCGGAGCAGATCGAGAGTGTTCTGGCCGGGCAATTGGGGCTGGCCGGGCAACAGGGGCAGGCCGCTCAGCCGGGGACGGCAGCACGTGGCGAGAGCGCCGGGAGCCAGCGGCTCGTTCGGACGGAAGATCTTCTCGGCGACCTGCACACCCATACCGACCTCACCGACGGCGTCGCGTCGCTCGGCGAGATGATCGCCGCGGCTAAGGCCAGGGGATACGCGTACTACGCGGTCACCGACCACGCGCCGAACCTGGTCATGCAGCGGATGACCGACGAGAAGATGCTCACCCAGCGGGCCGAGGTCCGGGCGCTGGAGGACAAGGCGGGACTGGCCCTGCTGCACGGCACCGAACTGAACATCGCGCCGGACGGGAGCGTGGACTGGGACGCGGACTTCCTGCGCGGGTTCGACGTCCGGGTCGCGTCGGTGCACTCCTCCTTTGACCAGGACCAGGCGGCGATGACGAAGCGGTTCGTCGCGGCGGCGGAGAACCCCTACGTGAACATCATCGGCCACCCGCTCACCCGGAAGCTTGGCCGCCGCCCGCCTGTCACCGTCGACCTCGACGAGCTCTATCGCGCGTGCGCCCGGACCGGCACCGCGCTTGAGATCAACGCCTCGCCGGAACGGATGGACCTGCCGCCCGGGGACATTGCCGCGGCGAAGAGCGCCGGCGTCAAGTTCGCCATCGACACCGACGCGCACTCGCTGGTTCACCTGGGAAACATGCGCTACGGCGTGGCCGCCGCCCGGCTCGGCGGGCTGACCACCGCCGATGTGATCAACGCGTGGCCGCTTGAGAAACTGGAAGAGTTTTTCCGCAAGGACCGGTAGTCCAATAAGTTACTGACGAGTAGCATATTGCTTGGCAGGCGCACCACACCCCGTGAGGGAGCACCAATGAGGGCACGCGAAGTGGTCTTCGTCGACGGCGTCCGGACGCCGTTCGGCAGGTCGGGACCGAAGGGCATCTACGCCGAGACCAGGGCCGACGACCTGGTCGTACGGGTGATCAGGGAACTGCTGCGGCGCAACCCCAGCCTGCCGAAGGACCGCGTCGGAGAGGTGGCCATCGCCGCGACCACGCAGATCGGCGACCAGGGGCTGACGATCGGCCGGTCCGCCGCGATCCTCGCCGGACTGCCGGTAACCGTGCCCGGCTACGCGATCGACCGGATGTGCGCCGGAGCCATGACAGCGGTCACCACGTCGGCGGGCGAGGTGGCGCTCGGGGCGGCGGACATCGCGATCGCCGGCGGCGTCGAGCACATGGGCCGCCACCCGATGGGTGAGCAGGTCGACCCGAACCCGCGGTTCGTCTCCGAGCAGATCGTCGACGAGTCCGCGCTGTTCATGGGCATGACCGCGGAGAACCTGCACGACCGCTACCCGGCGATCACCAAGAAGCGCGCCGACGCCTACGCGCTCGCCAGCCAGCAGAAAGTGGCCGCCGCGTATGCGGCAGGCAAGATCCAGCCCGACCTGGTCCCGATGGCCATCAGGACCAGGGAACTCGGCTGGGGCTGGGCGACCGTCGACGAGCCGCCCCGTCCGGAAACGACGCTGGAAGGCCTAGCCGGGTTGAAAACCCCGTTCCGCCCGCACGGCCGGGTGACCGCGGGCAACTCCTCAGGCATCAACGACGGTGCGACCGGCTGCCTGATCGCCGCCGAGGAGGTGGCGGCCGACCTAGGGCTGTCCGCCAAGATGCGTCTGGTCGACTTCCAGTTCGCCGGGGTCGAGCCCGAGGTGATGGGCATCGGTCCGGTCCCCGCGACCGAGAAGCTGCTCGCGCGCAACAACCTCACCATGGACGACATCGGCCTGATCGAGGTCAACGAGGCGTTCGCGATCCAGGTGCTCGCGTTCCTCGACCACTTCAAGATCGAGAGTGACGACCCGCGGGTTAACCCGTGGGGCGGCGCGATCGCCCTCGGCCACCCGCTCGCATCTTCCGGCGTCCGGCTGATGATCCAGCTCGCCGCGGAGCTCGCCGAGCATCCGGAGGTCCGGTACGGGCTGACGACGATGTGCGTGGGCATGGGCATGGGCGGCACGGTGCTGTGGGAGCGGATTTAGGTGGAAGAAAAGATGAGCACAGCGAACGGTCCCGTGGCTCCGGGGGTTCCCTCCGTCCTGCCCGGCGACGTGTACCCGGACGAGGTGGTGACCCGGGCGATCGTCCGCGACGTCGACCTGGGCCAGGGAGCTGGCGTCCTCGCGCTGATCACGCTGGACAACGGGCACGACCACACCAAGCCGAACACCTTCGGCCCGGGCGGCCTGCTCTCGCTGAGCGCCGCGCTCGACGAGGTGACCGCCCGCGCGGCGGCTGGCGAGATCGCCGCCGTAGGCGTGACCGGCAAGCCGTTCATCCTGGCCGCGGGCGCGGACCTGGACGCCGCGGCCGCCGCGATCGCCGGCCCGGGCGTGGACGCCACGCAGGCACGCGAGCGGGCGCTGGCGATCGCGCGGCTCGGCCACGCGACCTTCCGCCGCCTCGGTGAACTCCCGGTGCCGTCCTTCGGCTTCATCAACGGCGTCGCGCTGGGCGGCGGCCTTGAGGTCGCGCTGCACTGCACCTACCGGACCATCTCCTCCGGCGTGCCGATGGTTGCACTGCCCGAGTGCTTCCTCGGCCTGGTGCCCGGCTGGGGCGGCGCCTACCTGCTGCCACGGCTGATCGGGCCGGCCAAGGCGCTCAAGCTGATCATCGAGAACCCGCTGTCGCAGAACAAGATGATCCGCGGCCGCGAGGCGTTCGAACTCGGCATCGCGGACGCGATGTTCGAGCCCGCCGACTTCCTCGAGGAGTCGCTGCGCTGGGCGGCGGGGGCGCTGCGCGGGTCGGTGACGGTTGTCCGCCCGGTGGGCTCTGAGGGAACCGCCGCCGGGACCGAGGAGGAGTGGTCGCAGGCGGTCGGGAACACGCGGTTCCTCGTGGACGGGAAGCTGCACGGCGCGGCCCCCGCCCCGTACCGGGCACTCGACCTCGTCGCCGCCGCGCGGACGCGGTCCCGTGATGAGGCATTCGCCGCCGAGGACGAGGCGCTGGCCGACCTCCTGCTCTCCGACGAGCTTCGCGCCGGGCTCTACGCCTTCGACCTCGTGCAGAAGCGCGCCAGGCGGCCCGCGGGCGCACCCGACAAGGCGCTCGCGCGCAAGATCACCAAGGTCGGGATCGTCGGCGCCGGCCTGATGGCCGCGCAGATCGCCCTGCTGTTCGTCAGGCGGCTCCAGGTGCCGGTCGTGATGACCGACCTCGACCAGGCGCGGGTCGACGCGGGCGTGGCCTACGTGCACGCCGAGATCGACAAGCAGGCTTCCCGTGGACGGCTCTCGCCGGACGCGGCCAACCGGCAGAAGGCGCTGATCACGGGTTCTATCGCCAAGGACGGGTTCGCGGACGCCGACTTCGTGATCGAGGCGGTCTTCGAGGAGCTCGCGGTCAAGCAGCAGGTGTTCGCCGAGGTGGAGGCTGTCGTCTCGCCCGAGTGCGTGCTCGCCACGAACACCTCCTCGCTGTCGGTATCGGCGATGGCCGCCGGGCTCGCGCACCCGGAACGGGTCGTCGGCTTCCACTTCTTCAACCCGGTGGCGGTGCTGCCGCTGGTCGAGGTGGTGCGCGGGACGACGACCGACGACGCGGCGCTCGCGACAGCCCTGGCGGTCGGCAAGGACCTCAAGAAGAATTGCGTGATCGTCGCCGACCGGCCCGCCTTCGTGGTCAACCGGCTGCTCACCAGGTTCCTCGGCGAGATCACCCGGACGGTCGACGAGGGCACGCCGTTCGAGGTCGCCGAGCACGCGGCCGACCCGCTCGGCCTGCCGATGTCGCCGTTCCTGCTGCTGCAGCTCGTCGGCCCGCGGATCGCGCTGCACGTGGCGGAGACCCTCCATGACGCGTTCGGTGACAGGTTCGCGGTCTCGCCAAAGCTCCGTGCGCTGGCTGAGTCGGGCAAGTCGTCGGTCTATCTGCCGGACTTCTCGGTAGATCCCGAGGTCCTCGCCCTGCTGTCCGGCGGTGACCGGCCCTCGGCCGGCCCCGAGGTGCTCTCCCGAGCGCTGGAGGGGCTGGCGCAGGAGATCAGGATCATGCTGGACGAGGGCGTCGTGGCAGCCCCCGAAGACATCGACCTGTGCATGATCCTCGGCGCCGGATGGCCGTTCCACCTCGGCGGCATCACGCCTTACCTGGACCGCACGGGGGTCGCCGCCAAAGTGAACGGGGCGCCTTTCCGGGGCTAGCGGGGCCATAGCGCTCCGCTAGCGGGCAAAGGGGTGAAGATTACCTGAAATACTCAGGTATGGACGCTCCGTAAGGGTAGCGGTGTGTGATAGGAAGGCCTCGTTGCATTCTCACGGGGTGAGATCGTCACAACGGGTGCTTGAGGTGCGCGCCAGGGGGTTGCCTGCGGTGTCCGAGAATTGGCTCAAGTTCGCGTCTCGCAGGGTCAAGCCTGCCCGGATCGATACGAAGGTACCTAACCCCGCGCGGGTCTGGGACGCCATGAACGGCGGCCGCGATAACTTCGAGACCGACCGCCAGGTCGCCCGGCAGCTAGTGGCGGTCACGCCGTCGCTGGCACAGGCGGCGCTGGCCGTACACGCATTCTGCGGACGGGTGGTGCGGCTGGCGGGTGAGGCAGGCATCAGGCAGTTCCTCGATATCAGCCTGGGCCTGCGTGACGCGTCAAGCATCCACGCGGCCGGGCGAGCGGTCGCGCCGGGCTCCCGTTTCGTCTTCGTGGCCAACGACCCGATGGTGCTCTCACACACGCGCGCGACCCTGCATTCGTCGGCCGAGGGCAGGGTCATCTGCGTCGTCGCGGACCCCCTGAACATCGAGTCCGTTGTCCGCGCCGTCAGCGGGAGCCTGGACCTGGCGGAGCCGGTCGCGGTCGTCATGTCCGACAGCCTGATTTTCGTCCAGGACGTGTCCGCCGTCGTGGCCAGGCTGGCGGCGTGGATGCCATCCGGCAGCTACCTGGGCGTCATTCAGGGGGACGAGCGGCTCGCGGTCGCCGCGCGACGGTGGACCTATTTCTTTGACGGCCCGGTTTACCTGCGTGACCGCCACGAGGTCGCCGGGTGGTTCACGGGGCTTGACCTCGTCGAGCCGGGCGTTGTCGAGATCCACCGATGGCGGCCAGCGCCGGACGATCCGGAGTGCCAGGACGGCGTGCCGCTGCTCGGCGCGGTCGCGCGTACGCGCTAACACGAGCGCCATTGACATCGCACCGTTCCCGCCGAAACGATTTCGGCAGCAGGACGTGGCGAAAGGAGCCCTTCGATGACGCAGGCTCAGCAGAAGACTGTCCAGACCGCCCGCGGCCCGGTCGCGGCCGGCGCTCTCGGCCGGGTGCTCATGCACGAGCACGTCTTCGTATTGACCGCCGAAGTGCAGCAGAACTACCCCGAGGAGTGGGGGAGCGAGGACGAGCGAGTCGCCGACGCCGTCCGCCGCCTGCGCGAACTGCCGCCGGCCGGCATCTCCACGATCGTCGACGTTACCGCCATCGGACAGGGCAGGAACATCCCGCGGATCAAGCGGATCGCGGGCCAGGTGCCCGAGCTGAACATCGTCGTCGCCACCGGCGTCTATACCTTCGACGCGGTGCCGCTGTTCTTCTCGCGACGCCCCGAGCGGACCATGACCGAGTTCTTCATCCGCGACATCACCGAGGGCATCGCAGGCACCGAGGGCATCAAGGCGGGCATGCTCAAGTGCGCCGTGGACGAGAAGGGACTGACCCAGGGCGTCGAGCAGGTGCTCCGGGCCGTCACCCGCGCGCACGCCGAGACCGGCGGAACGCCGGTCACCATCCACACGCACGCGGCCGGCCAGCACGGGCCGGCGATTCTGGAGGTGCTCAAGTCCGAGGGCGCCGACCTGAGCCGAGTCGTTCTCGGCCACAGCGGCGACGCGGTCGACAACCCCGGCTACCTGGCCGCGATGGCGGACTCCGGGCTCACCCTCGGCATGGACCGCTTCGGCATCGACCACTTCGCCACCTTCCAGCAGCGCTCTGACCTGCTGGTCGAGATGTGCCGCCGCGGCTACGCCGACCGGATGGTGCTGTCCCACGACTGCTCCTGCTACCTGGACTGGTTCGAGCAGTCGGCCCTGGAGGAACTCAAGGACTGGCACTACCTGCACGTCAGCCAGGACGTGGTCCCGTACCTGCGCGAGCACGGTGTCCCGGAGTCCGACATCGACGCGATGCTGATCGCGAACCCCGCCCGTATCCTCGCCGGCTGACCTCAGCCATGCGGTTGCCGATGTTGCCAGTCACGCCACCGGCCGGTGATCGCGCGATTTCTCATCTATCCGGCGTCGGATGGCGGATAGGGCAGGGCGCCCGCGGACGGCGGAAGAGGAATCTAAGTGCGCTGAGAATGGTCGTAGGTAGTCCAGTGCGTTCTTTTTCGTTTTACATCGTTCACTTTAGTGCATTCATGATGTGAACACCTAAAACATTTCTTAGTTTCTTCCCGTTAGGGATTTCCGCGGGGCTTGACGCGGCGCATAATGCCGCATAAGGAGAACGGCATACTTTGCTGTCCCGGGGGGTGCTTTGTATGGTGACAAGCGGTTTTTTAGCGCAAGAGCGAGCCGAGCTGGCGCGCATGGCCGGGATGCTCACTAAGCCAAGACCGTCCTGCTGGCAGAGGGCAAGGAGCGGCCGGGCGGGGAATTCCCGGTATCTTTTCGCTCGGCGGAGCGGACGCATGATCAGGCGGCCGCACATCGCATTGATCAGCCTGGCGGCAGTTCTGCTCGCGGTCACCCTCGGCGCGGCATCGGCCTCGGCGAGCCCGGTGGTCGGTGGTGAGCACGCTACCCCAGCTACGACGTTCCAG
>Ga0123356_10003725_pt1 | contig 15890 bp, 14 predicted proteins | sample TergutEmb28metaG_2_FD_92546 | JGI IMG/M metagenome (GOLD analysis project Ga0123356, IMG submission 92546) | Embiratermes neotenicus P3 segment gut microbial communities from Petit-Saut dam, French Guiana - Emb289 P3 | ecosystem: Host-associated > Arthropoda: Insects > Digestive system > Gut ... | reverse complement strand
TCCACACCAGTGGTAGTGAGTATCCGAGTTTCTCGTACACGGCCATTCAACCACTCTTCATCCAGCACAAGTGCTCCCGTTGAATCCGAAACATATACTGTTTTCGTACCCGATGCAGCCTTATCCCCGTGCATTCCACGAAAGTATCTTACCTCCGTAGTTTGCTGAGCTGTTCCTGTCCCCACCTTCGTTGTCACCACGCTGTAGCCTCTCCATATGCTCCACGTCCTATACGCCAGGGGGGAATAAGGTGATTCATTGAACCGCCACGCACCTCCACCACTATAAACGTAACTTGTTATCACATCTTGGGTCACCATCATTGAGGGATCCAAACCATTGCCCAGCGGTATCACATCATGATCCACTACTTCTACCACCACATACTTGTTAAACCACTGCAATACCGGAGTTCCACCTGACGACGAATAATACGAAGGCATACATCGCGTCGTGTTCGCTGATATGGTTGAGGTGGGTACGGTGCTCGTTGTGCACTCTGGAGTCGAGTATGTGACAATACTTTGACCGCCAGATTCATTCGTGATCATAGTCAGCCGAGGACGGGACATTGCTGTCCCAGTAATGGATGACTTCATCATTGTGGGAGTCAGCTTAACTGCCGGCAAGGTGACATTCCCACCCGCGAGTCCCTTGTGAGTAATCGTTGACAGCCAAAGTGCTGTGGCTGATCCATCTGTCGGTTTCAAGAACAGATATCCCATATCCCATTGGTCAACCGTGTCGTATCCTGTGTTCCCAGCATTCCGAGTGAATGTGGCTACAGATGACAACCGTTTCCTGGAAAAGAATGTTGGAGATGCCTTCGGCGATGGACAAAATGCCCCTTCACACAATGCATCCATTGGCACATCTGGCCACGCCGCCACAGTTCCAGCTGTCGGAGTAGCGGTCTTACAGGTCGATAAAACCGATGTGTCGCATCGCTCTTCCACCGTAAACACAACGCGCCCCTGAGCCGCATCATTGGTTTCCTGACCACTAGCCTCCCCATACTGAATCCTCGCTAAATACCCTCCACGATCGTATGACACTAACGTTGTCCCATTACGCTTATACTGATTCGCTTCCTTAACATAAAACAACGTCATCGTCTTCCCAGTCGGCGTAGAAACACGATCAAGATTCCACCGATACGGCTGCGACTGGAACGATGATGCAAAACCACTGGCAGAATAGCCTGGCTCACCCACATGATTGCCGGCTACCGGAACCGACCATACTGAGTTCGTGTTAGCCACTCCACTCACAGGCTTCCCACGCCCAAATTCGTAGCTCACGCCGTCGAGAGTCTGCACACTCCACCCTTCGACACCGTTATAACTATTTAGCTTAATCCGAGTGCCATCATCATCTTTCAACCGCCACTGATTTGTTGTCCCTATCTGCACTAACTGACCCGAATGATCACCTAAGACTAAAAATGCATTCAGATGCTTTACACCAGCAGGTTTCAACGAATCGCTAAACCAACACAGATCCCCAGTAGCCACCGGGTTATTTCCGCCAGCCATGTCATCAGCACAACTCACAAACCTACGCTCGATATACGCATTATTTAGATTGAAACCTTCACCCACCCACGAAGCCTGATTATTCGTGTTGGACACACCCCCATCAGTTAGCCCAGATGAGTAGGCCAACAACAACTCAGGCCCAATTTCACCAGGAACCGTCGGAGTTCCCAACGGATATGACCAGCGAAACTCACCAGTACGTCCACCACCAGCCCACGATCCTGCCACACTCATCGGTGTCACACCATAGTCACCCTCACCCGAGCGAGAGCCACCCACCACAGCCACCACAAACCTTTCCATGTCAACAGACTTTCCACCGGCAACTGAATCCACCACAGCACTGTCAGAATCCACTGCCATTTCATCGTCCACCACAGCGCCATCCGAGATGCCACTAGAATCAAACTCCCCAACCTGAGTCTCTACCACAGCACGAACTGTCTGAGCATTGCCATCATTCACCGACACAAGATCAGTTTGAATTAGACACTCAGGAACACTAGGGGAGATCAAAGCGCATGTCGGCAAGCTCACCAGATGAAGCCTAGAACCAAACCCGCCACCAACCGCATCCGCGAATGACGAATAATCCACTTCCACCTCAAAGTCAATGGCTACAGGCATCTCAACAATCATCACAACACCGACACCCACCAGCCCATGCGATGCCTCCGGTGACAACACTCGCACACTGGCATCTACCGACACACCGCGAGTCACGCCGGGCGCACGCAGTCGAACTAAGCCCGATCCCACTTCAGCCATTGTTCTACCAGACACCCTCACGGGAACACTGGTCACATCTCCCTGCGGCCACTCTGCCCGCAATGATCGCTGAGGCACAGGATCAGCAAACACCTCATCCCCCCCCTACAATCGGCACAACCTCTGCGCTCACCTCCACTGGCTCCCGAAAAGTCATCGCATCTGTTGGCTCTGCAAACGAAGACGGTACAGGCCACAACCCTGCTCCCGAACCCGCTAGCAAAGCTACAATCACCACAATTTCAATACCAATATATGAAGACTTCCTCGTAGTCATAATCAACCCCTCCCCCACGTCAGGCACATCGCACCAACATGGACCCGTATTTCACTGCCATACCATTGGCAGAATACAAGAACAAACTCCCATTTGCGCACCACGATATCACGGAGGTATTCAAAGTGGAAGAGGCAGTTGCTGTCATTGGACACTTCCCATTTGAAAAACCAATGGCCTATTGACTCTAAGACCCAAGATAACAGGCTGTGTTGTCACCTACGACGCCGAGTTCATGGTCAGAATCCCCCTGTTCGGGAAAAAGATCGAAGACATGGCTCAGAAGTATCTCACCCAGATCATCTCCGCCTGCGAACGAGTAGGTAACAACTGGCTCAACAGTAACTGATTATCCCTGGAGTTATCCACAGACTTCATCATGGGCTCGCGTAAACACAACGGTCCGGGTGTAACAACCAGCATCATCTGCGTCGCTAAGCGGCTTGCGGTACACGCGGGCGGCCTTGGCCTCGCCGTGATGCTTGCCAATCCTTGACAACTTGAGACGACCAAACAGGTGTCTGGCCGATCCTGCGGGTGGGCTGTGGCGCTTGTTTTCGAGACACATACGCAGCCCAAGTGCTGACTGCTATTCCCAGACGGTTGGCTACTTCCTCACGAGTCAGCTCACTGGCTTCGTCATCAACGACCACGACCGGGACAACTTGACCGCCTCGCAGTATTAGTCCTAGATGCCGTAGCCAGACACCGGGGTTATCCTGAAAGAACAGACGGCGTACTTTGCCATCCTCAAAGCGCCATGGAATCGGGTCCTGCATGAGTTGCTTAGCAAATCCAGTCGGATCCCACATCTCCACTCGTCCGTCGTCATGCAGGGAAACACTAGCCTTGACTGACCAAACAAAATCTCCGAGATCTTTCACAGGCTCTTGGATTTCAACTGTCAGCATGACTTCCTCCTCTACTCCTTACTAGTATACAACATCGCGTTGTATTTCAGAAGATCTCCGGATCAAGCAGCATGTAAGCTGTAGCCCACCAGAGAGCTTTGCTCGTCGTGTCGCTCCAGTGACTTGCTTCACGTGATTCTTGCTCTGATCCAGCCACTTCCTACCCTCGCTCAAGCCTTAGCATCTATCTGTTCTACCTCTAGCACGTGATTGTACGGTGTCTCTCCGACAATAAAAGGTGAAGCGTACTGAATCAGTTCCGTCTTTAGGGGGTGGGATCTAGATCTTGGTGCCAGTGTACCGACCTCCACATGGGCGATGACTACCACAACAAAACGACCACACCAGCACTGATAGGTGAAACCATAAACTGATTATTTCCCTGGAGTTATCCACAGATTCACCTGCACCCCCTTGTGCTGGAGTAGGACGACGTTTAATAGTGGATCCATGTTGGATCCTAGTTCTGCTCAATGTCTTCTTGTTGGCCCCACTCAGCCTCGTGGGTGGGTGTGGGACCCTGATGCTGGTGCCAGTCAACAGACATCAACTACCTTCGATACCTGTCCGAGCATCGGGGAGATTGATGATCCAGCACTCCCCCACTCTCGCCGCAAGCAGGAATCGGATGGCATGACTGATGAAGACAACCAAGCGCTGCAGATCATATCGACACGGTATGCCCACGCTGTCGCAGAAACACTGGACGGCAGACGCGGACTCAGCCAACTTGAGACTCACTTCACGCGATCATCACTGCGTGCCCTTGCCTCACGTCTACCCGAGTTCTCCGGAGTACGGGTACGCCTAGCGTCTGTACGTATCCAACCGATGTCCGGGAAATCAGCGGAAGTTACTCTGCGCCTAGCAACCCCCACTCATCACAGAGCTGCTGCACTACGGGTGACACGCAGAGGCAGCGAATGGATGTGCACCGACCTCATCATGGGCTAGGGCGAACACAACTGGTCGGTTGTCTGCATCTCTGCCGCTTGATAGCTTGATCAAACCTGGACTCATGCGTACACTTTGTACATATGAGTCAAGTTCTTGAACAGCCTATTCGTGAAGTACGAGAGCAACTGTCTGAAGTTGTTCGCCGTGCATCGGTGGAGCCTACGATTATCACCCGCAATGGCAAGAGGGTAGCTGCCATCGTTTCCTACGATATGCTCCAGCGCTTTGAAGAGTTGGACGAGGCTGAAACACTGCGTGTAGTGAAGGAACGCCTGGCGAATACTGCTCCTGGTATCCCACTTGAGGATGTCATCAGGGAAACGATGGCACGCAGTGACTGAGAAATGGCAGGTCATCTTTCGACCAGAGGCACAAGAGGACCTGCGGGCAATCACGAAAAGCCATGCCATGCGCATTCTCAAGAAGCTTACAGAGTTGGAAAAGGATCCCTACGGCCTGGATACGACCAGCTTACGAGCAGATCCTCAACTACGCAGACTTCGCGTGGGAGATTACCGTGTCATTTATTCACTGGCGCATCAAGAACTCATCATCATGGTCATTACGGTCGACAACCGCGCCACAGTCTACGAACGACTTGGTTGACATGGACGTTTTATTGGCCGAGGGTCGAACTGTTAATCCGCAGGTTCCTGGTTCGAGCCAAGGTGGAGGAACTCCTGTTTAGGCTCTCGGTCTACACTAACCAGTGCCCAGAGGGTTGTGAAGGCACGAATTAAGGAGTTGTCTGTCAGTAATATGCTCGAAGGGGATGCCATCCCCTGAGTACTCAGCATCAACGTCAGTTCCACTGAATCCCGGTGATTCCAAACCAACCCGAACCAAACAATCGGCAATCAGTTGATCCAGATCCATCTTGTTCGGGTTTTGTCTGGATTCGTAAACTACCGGAATGACCTGACCCCAGCCAGTTTCATCTTCACAAAGCTCGACTCTTCGGTCTAGGAATGAATCTGAGATTTCTGGCCCAGTAGTGATCTTCAGTCCTCCGTAATCGTCGAACTCCACGTCCGTAATACCAACCTCAGCTAAACAAGATGCGTATACCGCATTGAGAGCGGCGATATCTTCCGAAGTGATCTCATCGCTGCAGAGTATCTGCTTGGCAAGTTCATTAGCAGTGCGGTTATAGGCTCCTTCGAACTCAGTTTTCCACGGTCCATAGAACTCTGGGCTACCGTCCACTATCCTGCAGCCAGACGGGCTTGTGTCCTGCACTTGTGTTGGGGTCTCCATGCCCACCACTGAGCATCCAGATGGGACCAACACAAAAACACTAGTGAGGCTTGCCAGTGCAATCGTATGGTGTGATCGAAGAAAACCTAGTGGTGGATGCCTGACATCAAACTTCACATTCATAGCTGAATCAAAACCCCCTTCTTGGAGCCACAAGGCTAGGCGAGCAACGTCTCATAGATATCGAAGCTTTCACTATCGAAGCATACGAAGGTCACATCGGTGAGTGAGGATTCATCGCCAAAGCCGGTGACAGTATCCACAGCAATCTGAGCAGCCGCCTGTTTCGGAAAACGATAGATCCCTGTGCTAATGCAGGGAAAGGCTATGGACGAAACGCCGAGTGAGGAAGCAAGCTGGAGGCTGTTGAGGTAGCAATCTCGTAGGAGATCTGCTTCACCTAAGGATCCGCCGTTCCATACCGGACCAACCGTGTGAATCACGTACTTCGCTAGCAGGTTATAGCCTTGGGTCGCCTTTGCCTGCCCAGTCTTGCAGCCACCGTATAACCTGCACTCGGCTAGTAACTCCGGGCCTGCCGCTCGATGGATTGCCCCATCAACTCCCCCACCGCCGAGAAGTGAACTATTGGCTGCATTGACGATGGCATCAATGTTCAGCTCTGTGATGTCTCCGTGAACAACTGTGAGTTTCATCGCTGACTACCATCAACCTTCCGCCTTCTCTTCTTCTGTCGAATGATTGTGCTGGAGTTGGAGATCTTCGGGAAGATGTGGAGCATTATTGGGTTCTCTCTGCCAATAACTGATCAACCTGTTGCCAACTCAGGTTATGTGCTAGCGCCAATGAGTCGTCGAAGATGGGAACTACATCTCTAGGTGTTATTAGCCATCCTCCTTGCTCCCCAGTGATGACAAATTGTCCAGTAACCAGTTTTCTAGCATCAAGCGTGAAAGCCGATAGCACCAGTAAATACTCTCTTCCTGATCGCAATAAATCAGTAACACCTTCCAGCCGATAATCAGTTGCGCCAGTTTGTCGAATAGTAATCGTTTCCCCAATCATCGACTCATCGGAACTAGCGGTAATAGTAAAGTCCGTGAGTGTAAAAGGTACCTCATGTAGAACTTCAACTCGACTACTACCGGCAATACCACGCGCCGAGAAGTCAGATGCCTCCTCGAGCGCTGCCATCGTCTCGAAGTAGTAGACCAGACTGACCGAACCTCGATAATTGGGATGCTCTTCGTCATATAACAGATCTGGACTGGAACAGCTCGCTGTCGCGCAAGCCACCAAAACTGATACGATCACGAAGCTCACTATTGTATGTTTCATTCTCATGACAGAAACCTCCTAATACTGCGCATTAACGCCGTTGATGTCATCAGCCCTTGGAGCATTCACAGAACAGTCGCTCCATCTGCGGCTAGTAAAAGGGTTCATGATTGTAACGCTACTGCACACAGTGGTGCTGCTTCCCACATGCTGTAGTCCCAAGTAATGACCAATCTCATGAACCATGACAGACTCTCTCATCGCTGATGTGTATCCAGCAGCGTAGTGTGTATTGAGATAAACATGCATCCCCTTCGCATGAACTCCTTTCTTACAGTTAAAGGAGTCGGGTGCATATCCATCCCATCCGTTGTTTCCCCAGCTTGCGGCATAAAACAGCATATCGGCTGAAGATGCTGGTCCCTGTGTCACTGAAAGTTTGGTTGCATTGTGCCATTTTGAGGCTGAATTGACCCACTGTGACTGATACTGAATTCCAGAATTAGGGGAATAATAGTTCCAGGTAATTGTTTTACTCCCAAATTTACATCCCGTCGTCGCGTACGCCTCTGCCTGAGACGCACCCAAAGTCAATTGGTATCCACTGACTATTAGCACCATGGCTACCACGATCGTCAACCCTCTTCTTCGATGATATGCAAAGTGTTCACCTTGCTGCTCTTTTACCCCCCCCCCGGATCCTGGATGGAGCCTTTAGCACGATTTTTCATATCCTTTCCCATCTCTTTAGTTACCAAGTATCTTGATACTTCATACGTATCACAATATCAGTTGTTTGAAGAAAGATGAACAGGCTGCACATTGTTTATGTGCACTGATGAGCAACGCGAACTCAACGATCCACCTGCCAATGCAAAACCAGAGAAGAGGGTGGTGGTTGAACGCGACTTAGTTAGGGGCAAATGGACAGGTTCACAACGGTAAAACTACACAAAACACCATGGTTTCTTCTGCCTACCGCTTCTTCTTATTCCGTCGACCGGCAGCACCGGGGCGAGCCTCACGCAGCGACGCGGTTTGGACGGACTGAGCAGAAACTGGGGCTGCTTTGCGTACGACCTGAGCGCGCTGAACAACCGGGGCCAGCAAGCCATCGGCGGTGAGATGAATCTCGGAGCGGGCCGCTGCTTCTTCGGCGGCCAGAGCCTGGCGGGCTGCACGGCGTGCATCGCGGCGGGTCTTATCCTCTTGGGGAGCAACCGGTCTTGGAGCAGGAGCCGCCTTTTGAACTTCGATCCTAAACAGGAAGGAGACAACCTCTTCCATCACCGAATCCATCATCTCCAGGAACATCCCTGCGCCCTCACGCTGATACTCAATCAACGGATCACGCTGGGCCATGGAGCGAAGACCGATTCCTTCACGCAGATAATCCATCTCATAGAGATGCTCGCGCCACTTACGATCAAGAACAGTCAGCAAAACCTGACGTTCCACCGTACGCATGGTCTCTTCGCCAAGGTCTTCTTCACGCTTGTCATAGGCCTTCTGAGCATCGGCAACGAAAGCTTCGGTGAGCTCCGATTGGGTCGGATCGTCATCAAACTTCGATTCCTTGAGTTTTACTGGATACAGGGTCATCATCTGTGCCCACAACTGCTCCAGATCCCACTCCTCCTCGTAACCCTCGGTGGCACCCTCGACATATTCGGTGACGACCTTGGTGACCGTGTCACGAATCTGGTCTTCAATATCGACACCTTCGAGTACGCTGCGGCGATCCTTATAAACCACATACCTCTGACGGTTCATCACATCGTCGTACTTCAGAACATTCTTACGAGCTTCGAAGTGTTGGGCCTCAACCTGCTCCTGGGCGTTCTTGATCATCTTGGTGATCCGCTTATCCTCAATCGGGACATCGTCGGGCACCTTCAGCGCCCTCATGAACCAATCAACCATATCCCCCTTGAACAACCTCATCAGATCATCCTGGAGTGACAAATAGAACCGTGATTCACCGGGGTCACCTTGACGACCGGAGCGGCCTCGAAGCTGATTATCGATACGGCGAGCTTCGTGGCGCTCAGAACCGATCACATAGAGTCCACCGACAGAGACCACCTCATCGTGCTCAGCAGCAACCTGCTCGGTGATCTCCTCAACCGCCTTAGGCCAGGCAGCCTCGTACTCATCCGGGGTTTCAACCGGGTCAAGATCGCGTTCACGCAGCAAAGCATCAGCGAGGAACTCAGGGTTGCCGCCCAAGATAATGTCGGTACCACGACCAGCCATGTTGGTCGCCACAGTGACCGCGCCTTTGCGACCAGCCAGAGCGATGATCGCCGCCTCACGAGCATGCTGCTTGGCGTTCAGAACCTGGTGAGGAACACCAGCCATCTTCAGACGCCTCGACAACTCCTCCGACTTTGCTACCGACGCGGTACCGATCAGAACCGGCTGACCCACATCATTGCGCTCCACCACATCAGCGACAATCGCATCGAACTTCGCGGTCTCCGTACGATACACAAAGTCCTTCTTATCCTCGCGGATCATCGGCAAGTGGGTACGAATCGGCAGAACCCGCAAACCATAAATCTTCTGGAACTCAGACTCTTCAGTCTGGGCAGTACCAGTCATCCCGGAGAGCTTCTCGTACATACGGAAATAGTTCTGCAAGGTGATCGTCGCCAGAGTCTGATACTCAGCCTTGATCTCCACGCCTTCCTTGGCTTCCAGAGCCTGGTGAAGACCCTCAGAATAACGACGCCCGATCAGAGTACGCCCAGTGAACTCATCAACAATCAGAACCTCACCATCAGCAACAACATAGTCCTTGTCGCGCTTGAAGAGTTCCTTGGCCTTGATCGAGTTGTTCAAGAACGAAATCAGAGGAGTATTGGCTGACTCATAGAGGTTTTCAATCCCCAGACGCTGCTCAACAGCGGTGATGCCGTCCTCTAGGACAGCGACTGTCTTCTTCTTCTCATCGACCTCATAATGCTTGTCACGCTTCAGTGTCAGCGCAATGCGGGCGAACTCGGGATACCACTGTGAGTTTTCTTCCGAGGGACCAGAAATGATCAGAGGAGTACGAGCCTCGTCAATCAGAATGGAGTCAACCTCGTCCACAATGGCGAAATGGTGGCCGCGCTGGACGCAGTCATTGAGACTCAGTGACATATTGTCGCGCAGAAAATCGAAACCGAACTCATTATTAGTTCCGTAGGTGATGTCGGCTGCATAGGCCACACGACGTTCAGCAGGAGTCATCTGCGCCAGGATGACTCCGGTCTCCATACCGAGGAAGTGGTGGATGCGGCCCATCTGTTCGGATTGGAACTTCGCCAGATAGTCATTGACTGTCACCACATGGACACCATTGCCGGCGACGGCGTTCAGGTACGAGGGAAGCACGGCGACCAGGGTCTTTCCTTCACCAGTCTTCATTTCAGCGATGGTTCCAGCATGGAGGGCTGCTCCGCCCATGATCTGCTCGTCAAAGTGTCTCTTACCGAGTACGCGCCGGGTGGCTTCGCGTACTGTGGCAAAGGTCTCTGGCATCAGAGAGTCCAGGGATTCGCCTTTCTCAAAGCGTGACCTGAAATCTGCGGTTTGCGACTTCAACTCGTCGTCGCTCATCTCCAGATAGTCTTCTTCAATGCTGGCCACCTGATCAGCCACAACTTGCAGCTTCTTGATGAGCTTTCCTTCACCCATGTGAAGGATCTTGTCCAGAAGGTTCATCGCACCTTGCCCTCTCTGACCTCGGTTCTGTGAGGTCAACTCCCCTATTCTACGGCACGGGGATGACTGACACGATAGACCTCGCGCAGGTGGTCGACAGTAATCAGGGTATAAATCTGGGTGGTGGCAACGCTGGAGTGCCCCAACAACTCCTGGACAACACGAACATCTGCTCCCCCATCAATCAAGTGGGTGGCATAGGAATGACGCAGGGTGTGAGGCGAGATCTCTTGTGTGATCGCGGCCTTGTGGCCAAGGGCCAGAATTCGGTTGAAGGCGCTCTGACGGGAAAGCCGTCCGCCGCGGATATTCAGAAAGAAAGCGGAGGTTGCCCGGCTCGCGAGTACGGCTGGGCGCCCACGAACCAGCCATTCCTGCATAGCTTCGCGCGCGAATCGGCCTACAGGAAGGATTCTTTGCTTGTTGCCCTTGCCGGTGAACTTCAGTCCCATCGTTTCATCGGCCAGCATCCGAATGACATCTTCGACATCTAAATCCAACACCTCTGAGATGCGAGCCCCCGTACCGTAGAGAACTTCGACCAGTGCCCAATCGCGGATCTGATCAGGAGGTGCACCTGGATGACGGCCGCCGGTCGCTTCAATCAGTGCCTCGACCTGATCAATGGTGAGTGCTTTGGGAAGGCGTCTTCCAGGAGCAGCAGGGTTGATCATCTGCGCTGGGTTTATCGCGGTGATTCCCTCATCAGCCCAGAACCGATGCAGTCCTCGTACGGCAACAGTCATCCTGCCGACCGAGGAGGCGGCCAGACCCTGTGCAGCTAGTTGTATGGGAAACCCAGCCGCTGCGATGCGGTCAATGGCACAGGGTTCGGTAATCCCTGCTGCCCGCAGATACTCGGCGTACCGTGCTAGATCACGGCTATAGGCGGCAATGGTATGGGTAGACAGGCCGCGCTCGGCCTTGAGATGGTCGAGGTAGACCGCAATCTCACGATCGAGCGCATTGGTCATCTCAAACCTGCAGACTCGGGGTTCGCTGCAGCCTCTCGCGGTACACAACCTGGGAAATGATAGGCATGACTGGCATCACCAGGATCAGGACAGCCCAGGTGATGAGGTAACTCACGATTGAGGGTACGATCGCTCCGGCTGCGCCCAATTGTTCGCCTGTGAAGGAAATAAAGGCCGTGGGAATCATGGGGATGGACATAACAAAACCCATAGCCATGCCCACAAGGATGATGATGAGAAGGATCCATCCTCCGGCTGTCTTCGTAATTGCCCAACTGCGTTTCCAGCCCTTGATGATTGTGGTCTGTTCACTGACCATCACTGGAAAAGCAACAAACCATTTGACGTTGAGGAAGTAGGACGCGATCATCGCAAGGACCACCAGCAAGAAGAACCCTAGAAAGAATCCCGCCATCTGCACGATGATCAAAGGAATAACGTCAGGGGGGCCGTCCATGGAGACGATTATGGATATCATCCATGCGGAGAAGAGCGCGAAAACCCCCATGATTACTAGGACAACCCCGGCACCCACAGGTAAAAGCGACACCAGGGACTTGGCCGTGTTCTTCGTCGCCTGTCTGATGGTGATCTCTTCGCCGAGAAGGTGGGCGTCTGTTAGAGCACAACAAACAAGCCCAGCCCACCAGCTAGCAGTGAGGGACACAAGAGAGATCACACCAGTGAGGACAATGACGAACCACAAGAAGCCGGCGCCTAACAGAGCGTCCAGATCATTAACGGCTCCTGTTGAGATCCAGAAGATACTCACCACAGCGGTGATGGCAGTTATGACAAAGGTGACTGCCATGACGATGATTCCAACCGGGATAAACGACTTGATCTTTTCCTTGTAGATCGCAAATGACAGTGTGAAGACCTTACCGAAATCGAGCGAGGCGGGACTCGGCGGCATTGGAGGCGGATACCATCCTGGCTGCTGCTGGGGAGGGTACGGCGCGGGGCCCGGGGGACCAACGGGAGGTTGCATACTATCTATTCTAAAGGATATCTGTCCTATCCCTTGTCAGGTCCCCACTCGGGTCGTTGAACTACCGCTGCTGCCGGGGGCCTGCCTGACGGCAGGCTGACCGAGGAGTTGAGCGCTGGGGGTAATTACCGCAGAATGTATGCCACCGCCAAGACTCCCAAGAAAAACCCACCCCCCGGTCATAGGGCCCCCACCCCGGTCATAGGGCCCCACCCCGGCCATAGGGCCCCAAACCGGTCATCCTGCCGCCAGGCAGGACCCCCGGCAGCCAACGTATGGACTTGGGTAAAGATCCACCCCTCAGACCCTACATCGCCCGCCGGGGGTCCTGCCTGACGGCAGGATGACCGGGGGCTGAGTTCCACGAGTCAAGAACTGCGATACAGAAACATGCCATAGGCCCCCTGGCATACCAACCCCCCGTCATCCTGCCGAAGGCAGGACCCCCGGCAGCCGAAGTATGGACTTGGGTAAAGATCCACCCCCAGACCCTACATCAGCCGCCGGGGGTCCTGCCTGGCGGCAGGATGACCGGGGGTTGAATGATCCATGGGACCTGGCCCCGGTATGGAATCCCTTGTCAGGCCCATACTCGGGTCTTCTTGCCTACTTCTGCCCGCAAGCAATTCTGTCTCGGTAAACCACCTGAGACAGGATGGGCGTGATCGGAAGTGTGACCATCACGAAAGCAAAGCTCAGGATCACAGTCAGGACCATGCTCACCATGATGGTTGCCATAGGGCTGTTGCCAACAAACCACACAGGCAGCGACATCAATCCTGCCGGAACCGCAATGATCTGACTCAGTGTGCCCAAGACGATGGTGGTGACGATGACGATTATTAGGATCATCCCGGAAGACCCTTTCGTGATCTGCCAACTCCGGGACAGAGCCTTCCAAATACCAACCTTCTCCCCGATGATGGCAGGGAAAGCCACGAACCATTTCACACTGAGGTAGTACGACACCACCATTGCTATCAGTCCGAGTACAAACAGCACACCCATCGACAGGGTGATGCTTGTCCATATGGAAGTATCGGGGCCGAGCGAGCCAACGATATATGTGTACCATGCCAGGACACCCCAGGTGAGCAGTCCGAAACCGATGGAGATGATCACCATGAGCAGAGCAAGAGATTTGAAGCCTGGCATCACTGTCTTGGCTGCTTGACGAACCGACCGCGGTTGACAGGTCAGCTCAGAGTCGGCGATGGAGCAGCACATCAATGATGCCCACCATGCAGCCACCAGGGTTCCCAACATGAGGAAAACCATCCACAATGACACGGTCAAGAAGAGTATCTCAGCGCTGTGAAAATCCGATCCTGCCGCTTCCCACCGGTTCGCAGCAATAACTGTTCCCACGGTGAAGAGAGCACAGATAGCGATCATAACCGCAACACTGATACCGGCAGCACCCATGAAAGATTTGAACCGAGCCTTATAGAGCCGGAACGAAACCTTCAGGATCTGAGCAAGATCAATCGAGGGGGGCTTAGCTGGATCTGTAGATGGATACCATGCGGGCTGCTGGGAGGGTACGTCAGAGAAATCGTCTTCAAAAGGTGGTTGCATATTATGTATACTAGCTGATGAACTGCCTTTTCGGCCTTAGTCGCACCCCGGAGTCACAACCCTCTAGCCCGTTGGTTGGCCGTCGACTGCTGTGGTTACTGTTTCGACAGCAGCAAAAACAACCTTAATATCCAAACTATCGGTCAGGAGCTGCAGATGCTCAAAATTGAATTCACAGGGGCTCGGCAAGGTGTCAGGGTCGATTATTACGGTCAGTTCTGGCAAAAGAACAGATGGTGATATGCCTACAGCCGTTCCGGGTAGTTTTTCGACAATTTCATTCACAATACGTTCTGATGTGTAAATGATATCTTGCTGTGAAAAGCCTAGGTTAGTCACAAGAACATATTCAGTTGGGAATTTCGCCAAGATTTGAAGCGCATTATCTGGCGGGAATCCCTTGAATCCTACGATGTATTTCCCGCCCCTAATAAGTGCTCCAGAATAATCATTGGGCACCGCTTCTCCAACTCTTGAAGTAAGAACCGACCACTCTAGGTCAAACTCTGCGGCTGCAACCCCAGTGTGCTCTAGCAAACCTGCGTGATCGATTTCTATGGGACGGAGTGGGTCAGAAGCAAGAGAAGTCGATATCACGGAGAGCGTCAGTGGAATCACTCCAATGAGAACAACTATGAGCAGACGAGACTTCTTGCCAGACACGCCTTCCCTCTTTCCTAAGAATCACCTTCCAGCAGAAGAGTCATGATTCCTTCTCTAGTAAACAATGGTATCGCTGCGAAATCCTGATTTCTATACCTTCTACTGTCTCAGTAGACCGACATCCTGGAGGCCTCGCACATGACTCAATAATGAGGACCCCTGAGTGGGATTCTTGACTCACAACCCGCGAGCCAGCCGATAGTACGCTGAGTTCCATATCAGGCGGTCTTCGAAGTTCGCCTTGGTGGTGGTGGCATCAATGAGGACGAACTCTGTTTGCGCCATGCGGGCAAACTCACGCCAGTGAGCTGCTGTGATGGCTGTTGACATTGCTGTGTGGTGGGAATTGCCGGACATCAGCCAGCAGGCTGCTGCGGTATAGAAGTCAGGTTCTGGCACCCACACGGCACGACCAATGGGCAGGTTCGGCATCGGTGCGTCCGGAGGTATCAAGGTGACGTTATTACCCGACAGGCGGAACCGATCGCGCATGTCAGCCATACCGACCACGATTCCAGGCCCTGGATCTGCATCGAAGACAAAGCGAACAGGATCACTGCGCCCACCGATACTCAGCGGGTGGATTTCTACCTTGGGGGTGGCGGTTGTCAGCGATGGGCAGACCTCCAGCATGTGGGCTCCAAGGCTCTTCTCAGCACTAGGAACCAGGTGATAGGTATAGTCCTCCATCAACGATGCACCGCCTGGAAGACCGGCGCCCATGACCTTCGCTACGCGAACCAGCAAGGCTGTTTTCCAGTCCCCCTCTGCCCCGAATCCATATCCGGCTGCGCTGAGCCTTTGGACCGACATACCCGGCAATTGTTCCAAGGCTCCAAGGTCCTCGAAGTTGGTGGTGAAGGCCTTCGCATCATGGGCTTCCAAGAAGGAACTCATGGCGATCTCCAGTTTGGCGGAGTACACCAAGGACGAGTGCCGCTCTCCTCCAACTCGCAATTCAGGGGCCACCTCGTAGAGATCCTCATACTCGCAGGCTAGTTTTTCGGCCTCTGCGTCCCCAATAGC